>Ga0209121_10000984_pt1 | contig 29947 bp, 31 predicted proteins | sample Cruoilmetagenom3_FD_187292 | JGI IMG/M metagenome (GOLD analysis project Ga0209121, IMG submission 187292) | Oil polluted marine microbial communities from Coal Oil Point, Santa Barbara, California, USA - Sample 3 (SPAdes) (version 2) | ecosystem: Environmental > Aquatic > Marine > Oil seeps ...
CCGGAAGCGGCTCCCGAGTTGGCTGTGGTTGCTGTTGAACCTGCGCCTGAACCTGTTTCTGCGCCGGTGACGAAGGCCGAACCAGAGCCGGTGGCCGAACCAGAGCCGGTGGCTGAAAAGCCTGACAAACCCAAACGGCGCGGATGGTGGTCGCTGGGCAAGTAACCCGCAGACACAAAAAAGCCCGGACGATGGAAAATCGTCCGGGCGTTTTTATTGTTTGTTTCTATTGTTTGCTGCGGTTTTCGTTATGTCCGGATCGCCTGATCCCTTCATTGCAAACGCAAAATGGCTCAGCGCATGCGCAGGGCCCCATCCAAACGGATCAATTCACCGTTCATATAGCCGCATTCGGTGATGAACCCGGCCAGTGCCGCATATTCCGACGGATCGCCCAGGCGGGCAGGGCAGGGCACATCGGCGGCCAGCTGGGCGCGAACCTCTTCCGACAGGGTTTCAAGCATCGGCGTCATGAAGATACCCGGCGCAATGGCCATCACCCGGATGCCGGATTGCGCCAGATCGCGGGCCATCGGCAGGGTCATGCCGACAATGCCGCCCTTTGAGGCGGAATAGGCCACCTGACCTTTTTGACCGTCGATCGCCGCAACCGAAGCCGTGTTGACGATCACGCCGCGCGCGCCGTCCGGCTCGGGGTCGTTCTTGGCCATTTCAAAGGCGGCAAGTCGCGAGACATTGAACGTGCCCACCAGATTGACATCGACAGTGCGCCGGAACACGTCCAGCGGATGTGGCCCGTCGCGCCCGACCGTCTTGCAGGCCGAGGCAATCCCGGCACAGTTCACGCAGGCGCTGATGCGGCCCATCTTGTCCATCGCGTGGGCAATGGCCGCCTGAACCGAGGCTTCGTCCGTGACATCGGTTTCGGCAAAATACCCGCCGATTTCCTTGGCGACCCGGTTGCCGCGCTCAGCGTCGCGGTCAAGAAGGGTGACTGTTGCGCCGGCACCGGCAAAATGGCGGGCTGTTGCTTCGCCAAGGCCTGAGGCACCGCCGGTGATGACGGCCGCTGTGGTGGATAGTTTCATAACATGGCTCCGGTTGATTTGAACATTTGTTCAATAATCATGTGTGGGTAGGACTGTCCAGTTTCATAGCCGCCCCATGCGGTCCATTGCGGCCAACGGGCGCAGGGACCGGCCCAGCGGTGGCCACCAGGCCCAGGTGCCGCCCAGTGCCCGTGCCTGTGCCCCGGCCCCAAGTTTGAACCGGGCCAGCCCCGGCGCATTCCGCGTGTCGATCAACCCCAGATCAAGGCATCGGTGCCCCTTGGCCGCCAGCCAGCCCGCCGCCTGCCACAGCAACAGATTATGCGCCGAAAGCGCCCGCCCGCGCGCAGTGGTATGCCCGATGTGATAGGTCGCGCCGTGCCCGTGGCGCAGGAACAGCATTGCCGCCACCGGATCGCGCCCGTCAAACGCGGTAAACAGCTTGGCCGCACCGGGGTTTTCGCGCGCGTAGGCCAGCGTCAGCGCCTCGGGCCAGGTGCGATACCCAAGCCGGTGCTGCCGAGCGGCCTCATGCGCCAGCAGCCAGTGCCCGGATTTCAGGGGCATGGTCCGGCGCGTCACCCGCAGGCCCTGTTGTTTGCCATGCCGCAGGCGGTTGCGCCATTTCTGGTGCAGCGCGGCGCGGCGTTCCTCGGGTGGCCGCGTCAGGTCGATTTCGGCCAGGGTGGCCGGAGTCAGCACCGGCACAGCGCCAATTCGCGCCAGTTCGGGTGTTGGATTATCCGGTGACAAAAGGATCAGGTGGCGGTGCAATCCGGCCTCTTGCGCCCGTTGGCACAGCCCCAGAGGATCCGGCGTGGCGACCCGGGACATCAGCGCCAGCCGTATCCCTGCGCGAAACCGACGGCGTAAAACCAACAGCGGGTCAGGTCCGCCCAGCATCAGGGGGTCTTGCCCGCAGGCCCTGAGAGCGGCGGCAAAACAGGGATGTTGTTGCAGCGCGCAAGGCACCGGATCGCTGGGCTGGGCATCGAACATGGGTGCCATTAACGCGCCGGAAACCTAAGGTGTGGTTAAAGGCGCAATGAAAAATCGAATCTCGGTTCAGGGCATAACCGCCACCGCGCCGCGCCCGACCAAAGCGGTGGCCATGTTGATGGCCAGTGCCTTGTCGGTGCCGGTGTTCATTGTCCTCAACCTGGTTGAACGGATGTGGTTTTAGCCGTCCAGTTGCACCAGCGCGTGACGTTTCTTGCCGGCGCTCAGTTTTATGGGCGATGACAGGGCGGTGACGTCGATCATCAGCCCGGCGTTGGTCAGGGGCGCGTCGTCGATGCGCGCGCCGTTCTCGGCGATCAGGCGCTTGGCCTCTTTGCCGGTTTTGGCCAGACCGGAGCGCACAATCAGTTGCACCACGGAAATTCCATCGCCCAAGTCATCCGCGCTCAGGGTCAGGGTCGGCAGATCGTCGCCAACCCCGCCTTTTTCGAACACTTCGCGCGCTGTTGCCTCGGCGGCTTGCGCCGCTTTGGCCCCATGTAAAAGACTGGTTACTTCGCCCGCCAAGCGCACTTTCGCCTCGTTGATTTCCGAGCCCTCAAGCGCGCCGAGCCGTTCACATTCATCAACCGGCAGTTCGGTATAGAGTTTCAGGAACCGGCCCACATCCGCGTCGGTTGTGTTGCGCCAGAATTGCCAGAATTCATAAGGGCTTAGCATATCGCCATTGAGCCAGACCGCACCGGATTGCGACTTGCCCATCTTTTTGCCGTCCGAGGTGGTCAGCAGGGGCGAGGTCAGGCCAAACACTTCGGTCTGAATGGCGCGTCGTGTCAGGTCGATACCGTTGACGATATTGCCCCACTGATCCGATCCGCCCATTTGCAGGATACACCCATAACGGCGGTTAAGTTCCATGAAATCATAGGCTTGCAGGATCATGTAGTTGAATTCCAGGAACGAAAGGGATTGTTCCCGGTCGATCCGCGACTTGACCGATTCAAACGCCAGCATCCGGTTGACCGAGAAATGCCGGCCGATGTCACGCAGAAAGTCGAGGTAGTTGAGGTCGTCCAGCCATTCGGCGTTGTTCACCATCAACGCGCCGGTGGGACTGTCGTTATACTCAACATAGGATGAGAACACAGCCTTGATACCAGCGATATTTGCGTCGATCTGCGCCGGGCTGAGCAGCGGTCTTTCGTCGGCCCGGAACGAAGGATCGCCCACCTTGGTGGTGCCGCCGCCCATCAGGGTGATCGGCTTGTGCCCGGTCTTTTGCAGCCAGCGCAGCATCATGATCTGGATCAGAGACCCCACATGCAGCGAACTTGCCGTGGCGTCAAAGCCGATATAACCAGACTGAGGCCCCTGCATCAGGGCATCATCCAGCCCCTGATAGTCGGTACAATCGGCCAAAAAGCCGCGTTCCATCATGACGTGGATGAAATCCGATTTGGGGTGATAGGTCATGGCTTGCCTCGGGCTTTGATTGCGAGGCAGTGTATAGGCGGCAGTTGGCAAAAGGAAAAGGCCATGAATAAGGCCATGAACAAGGCAGGCAAAAGAACAGGCGGCAACAGCGGACCGATCTGGGCGCTTGGGGCGATGAGTGGCACGTCTCTGGACGGGGTGGATGCGGCTATGGTTCACACCGACGGCGCGCAGATTTTCGGCTTTGGCAAGACTGGCTATCGCGAATATGCGCCCGACGAACGGGCGGTTCTGAGGGCCGGTCTGGGGCAATGGACCGGCGACGCCGTTGCTGCGGCCACACGGGTTGTGGAGATGGCCCACAAAGAGGTTCTGGCCGGGTTTGACGGCGTGGATCTGGTGGGATTTCACGGTCAGACCCTTGCGCATGAGCCACGCGGGCGCGGCACTTTGCAGGTGGGCGACGGGGCCGCGCTGGCCGGGGCGTTGGGCCTGCCGGTGGTGTGGGATTTTCGCAGCGATGACATAAGTCTGGGAGGCGAGGGCGCACCGCTTGCGCCGTTCTTTCACTTTGCCTGCGCGCGCTGGATCGGGGCCAATGGCGCGGGCACGGAACCGGTGGTGTTTCTCAATCTTGGCGGAGTGGGCAACCTGACCTTTGTCGATCCCTCCTGTGACGGGCCAGAAGTGCCCGGTGCGCTGCTGGCCTTTGATACCGGCCCGGCCAATGCGCCGCTGAACGATCTGATGCAGGCGCGGTTGGGCTTGACCATGGACAGGGGCGGCGCACTGGCGGCGCAGGGCAAGGTCGAAACAGGCGCATTGGAATTGTTCCTGAGTGAGCCGTATTTCACGAGGATGCCACCCAAGTCCCTGGACCGGAACGATTTTGCCGAAATGATCGGACTGGTGGGCGAGTTGGGGGATGCCGACGCCGCCGCGACGTTGACGGCGATGTGCGCCGCCGGGGTGGCGCGCGGGATGGAGCATTGCCCAATGCGCCCCGAACGGGTTCTGGTGACGGGCGGAGGCCGGCGAAACCCGGTGCTGATGGAGATGCTGAGGGTGTCGCTTGATTGTCCCGTGGGGCCGGTGGAAGATGTCGGGCTGGACGGGGATATGCTTGAGGCGCAGGCGTTTGGCTTTCTGGCGGTACGCGTGGCGCGCGGGATGGCCACCTCTTGTCCCGGCACCACAGGTGTGCGGGCGCTGGTGGGCGGCGGTGTGGTGAGTGTCCCCGACTGAGGCGCAGGTGGGCGTGAACCAAAGGAGTGTGCTTGCGCGAACGCTGGTTTTCTACTGGCGCATGCGGCTGGTGGCGCGTCCTAGAGTGAATTCAATTGAACGCAACACGCTTTAGCTGCGGGGAATATCGAAACCGGCAGGGGCCAGGGTGAAGCCCGAAAACTGAAAGCCCGGTGAGACCGTGCAACTGACCAGTGTCCAGTCGCCGGTGCTGCGGGCCATCTGCCAGTGGTACGGCGGGACGATGATTTGCGGTGCCGAGGTGGCAAGGTCCGGGCCAAGGATATGGTCGCGCGCCGGGCCGGTATCTGTGGTGCTGAGCGACAGGATCAGCGGCGCTCCGGCGTGATACAGCCAGATTTCGGTGGCATCGACCTTGTGCCAGTGGCTGGATTCGCCCCGGGCCAGCAGGAAATAAATGCAGGTGCCGCTGGGGCGGTCCGGGCCGTCGCCGGCCCATGTCTGGCGATACCAGCCGCCTTCGGGGTGGCGCTCAAGGTGCAGGGTCCGGATGATTTCAGCCGCTGTCATGATGCCATCAGACCACAGCCGCTCTGGCAATTCCAGTGGTCAGGCCTATGTTTGGCATATGGTTCTTGAGATTCCCTTTGACAACAGTTTCGCCCGGCTGGACCCGGCGTTTTACACCCGTCAGCCGCCGGCCCCGGTGGCCGCGCCGCATCTGGTGGCGTACAATGAAGACCTGGCGCGGATATTGCGGATTTCCCCCGCCGGGGTTGACGAACAGGCGCAGGTGTTTGGCGGCAATCACCTGCCCGGCGGGGCCGAGCCGCTGGCCCAGCTTTACGCCGGCCACCAGTTTGGCAGCTACAACCCCCAGCTTGGCGACGGGCGGGCCATTCTGTTGGGCGAGACGGTTGGCAGCGATGGCGCGCGGCGTGACATTCAGCTCAAGGGGGCCGGGCGCACGCCTTATTCACGCGGTGGCGACGGGCGGGCCTGGCTGGGGCCGGTGTTGCGCGAATATGTGGTGTCCGAGGCGATGCACGCCCTTGGCATCCCCACCACCCGCGCTTTGGCCGTGGTTGAAACCGGCGAGGCGGTGATCCGCGAGGCACGGCTGCCCGGCGCGGTGCTGACCCGTGTGGCGGCCAGCCATCTGCGGGTTGGCACGTTCCAGATATTTGCCGCGCGCGGCGACCTGGCCCGCCTGAGGCAACTGACCGACTATGCGATTGCCCGCCATTACCCCCGGGCGGACGGCCCGATGGGACTGCTTGAGGCGGTCCGCGATGCGCAGGCACGGCTGATTGCCGGATGGATGGGGGTGGGGTTCATTCACGGGGTGATGAATACCGACAATTGCGCCATTTCCGGCGAGACAATTGACTACGGGCCTTGCGCGTTCATGGACGGCTATCACCCGGATACAGTGTTCAGTTCGATCGACCATCAGGGGCGCTATTCATACGCCAACCAGCCCAATATCATCGTCTGGAACCTGGCCCAGCTGGCGACGGCGCTGATCCAGATGATGGAGGACCGGGACGCTGCCGTGGAACAGGCGAGCGAAATCGTGCACGCCATGCCCGGCCTGATCGAGGCCGCCTGGCTGGACCGGTTCCGGGCCAAGCTGGGGCTGAGCGATGCGCGCGCTGACGATGGCGCGCTGATTGGTGATCTGCTGGCGCGGATGGCCGAAGGGCAGGCGGATTTCACCAACACGTTCCGCGCGCTCGGGTCTGATCGGGCGCGCGATCAGTTCGCTGATCCCACGGCTTATGATGCCTGGGCCGAAAACTGGGCCGCGCGTGTCGAATCTAAGCCGGACGTGCAGGCAAACCTGAAGGTGGCGAACCCGGCGTTCATCCCGCGCAATCACCGTATCGAGCAGATGATCGAGGCGGCACTCACCGGCGATTACGCCCCGTTTCATCGCCTGAACAAGGTGCTGTCCCGTCCCTTTGACGACCAGCCGCAACACAGCGATCTGGCCCGTCCGCCAATGCCGGACGAGGTGGTTCCGGCCACTTATTGCGGGACGTAAAACCAACTGGCACCCGCTTCTTATCGCCGATTGATCAGGAAGACCCCTGTAACAACCAGCCCTAGTGCGGCCCAGACCGGCGGGCCGATCTGTTCATCCAGCATCCACCAGCCCAGGAAAACCGCCAGCACCGGTGTCAGAAAGCTGAACGACGCCACAGCCCCAGCGCGATAGACCGAAATCAGCCAGGCCCATAACAGGTAGCCCAAAGACACGACAAAGACCGACTGAAACGCCAGCCCTGCCAAGTGTACCCACCCCGGATCACGCAACAGGTCGCCAAAGAGGGGGGACAGTCCCAGCAACACCGGGGTCGAAACCGCGACAACCACCAGCATCTGATTTTCTGGACTGACCCGCGACAAGGGCGACAGGCGCATGACAAGTGCAATGGCCGCCCAGAACAACGCGCCCGCCAGCGCCATCATATCGCCCAGCAGACTGACCTGCCCGCCGCCGCGGTCGGCAAGGGCCAGCGCGACGCCGCCCATGGCCAGCAACAGGCCCAGAACCTGCAACCCACCAAGCCGTTCACCGGGCAGCCACATATGACCCGCCAGCGCCAGCCAGACCGGCATGGAATAGAAGATGATTGAGGCACGCGACACGGTGGTCAGGTCAAGCGCAACATAGAGGCATACAAATTCGAGGGCGAATATCACGCCGTTGATCGCGCCCCAATATAGTACTCCGGATGTCAACGTGATGGGCAGGCCGCGGATCCTTATCCAGACCAGAAGCACGACAACGCCTATTCCAGAGCGCAAGGCGGCCTGAAACACCGGGCCGAACCCGCCCCCGGTGAGTTTGATGACCACCTGATTAAACGCCAGAAGTATGGCAAAACCGATCAGCGCCGCTGCTCCGAATCCGTCAATCCCGCGTTTTTCTTCCATGCGGTATAGGATTGAGCCGTATTGACACTGTCAAGGGAGCGACCGCACGCTCTGACGTCATCTGCTTGCTTCCGGCCCCGACGTTGCGCACAAAGACCTGTGAATCGCTTTTGGAAGGCCCTGAACGCATGATCCAACCTGCCGCTGGCACCACCCTGAGGCTGGCCAGTTACAACATTCAGAAGTGTATCGGGCTGGATCTGCGCCGTCACCCGAGGCGTATCCTGACGGTGCTGGATGGTCTGGGCGCGGACGTCGTGGTGTTGCAGGAGGCCGACAAGCGCCTGCCGCCACGTCCGGCCGCATTGCCGCATTTCGTGCTGCACGAGGCGGGCTGGCAGGTTGTCGATCTGGGCGGGGCAGGGTCGCTGGGCTGGCATGGCAATGCGGTGATCTGGCGGCACGATGCGGTGGTTCTGCGCGATTACGGCCATATCGCGCTGCCGGGTCTTGAGCCGCGCGGGGCTGTAAGGGTCGAATTCGACACACCGCTTGGGCCGCTTCGGGTGATTGGCACGCATCTGGGGCTGCTGACACGGTTTCGCCGCCAGCAGGTATTGCATCTGGTTCAGGAACTGGCAGATCTGCCCGATATGGCAAGCGTTCTGGCCGGTGATTTCAACGACTGGTCCAATGGCAAGACGCTGCAACACTGGGCTCCGGATCTGCACTTTCTGCCGCCGCGCCCGTCGTTCCCGTCGCCGCGCCCGTTCGGGGCGCTGGACCGGATCGCGACGGGTCCGGGGCTGATTTCGGTGGCGCAGGGGGTTTACGATGCCCGACCGGCGCAGATTGCGTCGGATCATCTGCCGGTCTGGGCCGATTTGGCCTCCACCGTCTAAGTCCTGCCACATTCTTTGGCTAACCTTGGGGGCAACAACACCCATAAGGACGTAAGAGTGACATGCACACGTTGCAACAATCCTACCGCGGTTTCAGCCTGATGATGGCGCTGAACTCGGACCGACTTTTGTATCTGGCGGCAATTATTCTGGCGCTGACGGCAGGTGCCTGGCTGGGAAGCCTCTGATTCCCCAATGAATGCAGGTCAATGATGGTGCGCGGTCCAATGGACCGCGCTTCTTTTTGAGTTTTTGACAACGCCCTCCAATCCCGATACTCAAAACTCAGGCAGCTGAAAAATATCGGGTAAAAAAAATGGCTTATTGGGAAACTACGGGTACATCCTGCGCTGATCGTCGCGCGTTATCCTATATGTTGTATCGGCTACTACCGGCAATTTTTCTTTTGATTGCAACGGCCTTTACCGGATTTCCGGGGGCCGCGCAGGCGCAATCCTATACATTCAACTCGGTCCAGGTCGAGGGCAATCAGCGCATCCAGACATCGACAATTGTCGCCTATACGGGAATCGAAAAGGGCAAGCCGGTGTCGGCCGGTGCCCTGAACGATGCCTATCAGCGGATTCTTGACAGTGGCGTTTTTGAGACAGTCGACCTTGATCCGCGCGGCAGTACGCTGGTGATCAGGGTGGCAGAATACCCCACAATCAACATCATCAACTTTGAGGGCAACAAGCGGATCAAGGACGAGGCCCTGTCGGGTTTCATCGAAAGTTCACCGCGCCGGGTGTTCAATCCGGCTGCCGCCGAACGTGATGCGGCGATCATTGCCCAGGCCTATTCCCAGCAAGGCCGGGTCGCCGCCGTGGTTACGCCGCGCATCATCCGGCGCAGCGACAACCGTGTCGACCTGGTGTTCGAAATCGCCGAGGGCGACACGATCGAGGTCGAGCGGGTCAGCTTTGTCGGCAACCGGGTCTATTCGGACCGCCGCCTGCGCCGGGTGCTGGAAACCAAACAGGCCGGGATACTGCGCACTTTCGTGCGCTCCGATACGCTGATCGAGGACCGGATCGCTTTTGACAAACAGGTTCTGCGTGATTTCTACCTGTCACGGGGCTATGTCGATTTCCGGGTAAACAGCGCCAATGTGGAATTCACCCGCGAACGCGATGCGTTCTTTCTGGTGCTCAACATTCAGGAAGGCCAGCAGTTCAAATTTGGCCGCATCACCACCCGCAGCGAGATGCCCCAGGCCGATGCCGCCGCGTTTCAGGAGGCTCTCAAGGTCAAGTCCGGTGTGGTCTATTCACCGTTTCTGGTGGAAAACTCGATTGCCCGTCAGGAACGGCTGGCGATCAGGCAGGGCATTGATTTCCTCCGGGTCGAACCGCGCATCACCCGCAACGACCGCGATCTGACGCTGGACATCGAATTTGTCCTGACCAAGGGGCCGCGTATCTTTGTCGAACGGATTGATATCGAAGGCAACACAACCACCCTGGACCGGGTGGTGCGCCAGCAGTTCAAGATCGTCGAGGGCGATCCGTTCAACCCGCGTGAAATCCGCGAAAGCGCTGAACGTATCCGCGCGTTGGGGTTCTTTGCCGTCGCCGAGGTGGACGCCCGCGAAGGCACCGCGCCTGATCAGGTGATTGTCGATGTGGATGTCGAGGAACAGCCCACCGGCTCGCTGAGTCTGGGGGGATCGTTCTCGGCCAATGACGGGATTGGCGTGGCCATCGGCCTGCAAGAGCGCAACTTCCTCGGGCGTGGCCAACGGCTGGGCATCAAGCTTTCGACCGCACAGGAATCCGAGGAATATGTCATCGGTTTCACCGAGCCTCAGCTCATGGGCCGTGATCTGACGTTCGACATCGACTTCGGGGCCTCGGCGCGCAACTCCAGCTTTGCCTCATACGATATCGAACGGCGGTTCTTCCTGCCTGCCCTGACGTTCAGGACCGGAGAGGATTCCTCGCTGCAACTGCGCTATAGCTGGAAAAACAGCGAAATGATTGCGCGTGACAACGGCGTCAGTGGCGCGGTGATTTCCAACGAAATCGCCCAGGGCAAGCAGACGTCGAGTTCGTTTGGTCTCTCATATACTTATGACAGCCGCCTGACCGGTCTGAACCCCAATGCCGGTGTCCTGTTCGAGATCGGAGCCGATGTGGCCGGCCTGGGTGGTGACAGTGAATATGTCCGCAGCACGGCCAAGCTGGTTGGTCAGACCCGCATCATGAACGAAGAGGTCACGCTGCGTGCAACCCTTGAGGGCGGCGCTCTAAGCTGGCGCGGCAACAATTTCAGCCGCGCGGTTGACCGGTATGTTCTTGGGTCCGATTCCATGCGCGGCTTTGAACCGGCCGGGATCGGCCCGCGCGATTTGTCCAACGGGATAAACGACGCGCTCGGCGGCAACCTTTATTCGGTGCTTCGCCTCGAGGCGGAATTCCCGCTGGGTCTGCCGGAAGAGGTGGGCCTGCGCGGCGGCGTGTTCTTTGACATCGGCAATGTCTGGGATCTCAAGAACGTGGACACGGCCGGGGGCGCGATTGTCGGTGCCGACGGATCGTTTCGCCAGGTCATCGGCGTATCGTTGCTGTGGACCACGGCGATTGGTCCGCTGCGGTTCAATTTCTCAAAGGCGATCAAGAAAGAGTCCTTTGACAACGAGCAATCGTTTGACCTGACCATTCAGGCCTCGTTCTAGGCTTGTGTTGACGCGCGCGCCATCCGGTTTCGGCGCTTGTCTACAGCGTTTTGCGTTTTTTCTGAGCCAGTGCATCACCTTTACCACCGAGGCAGCGATTGCGAATACAGTGGCGTTCGGTGGTAAAGGTGAGACATACAAAACGCATAACGCTCTATGCCTTGTCTTGTCGCTGACCCTCGGCCTTCTGGCCTTGCCGGGGCAGGCCCAGCAACTGGGCTTGCCGCACAGCCCGATCCTGACCGTTGCCACGGACCGGATGTTTGCCAGCTCGGCCTTTGGCCAGCGCATCGCCCGCGAGGTCGAGGCCGAAAGTGCCGTACTGGCTGCCGAAAACCGGCGGATCGAAGCCGAACTGACAGCCGAGGAAAAAGACCTGACCGCGCGACGCCCTGACATGGAACCGCAGGCGTTTCGCGCGTTGGCCGATGCGTTCGACCAGAAGGTACAGGCCAACCGGCTGGCTCAGGATGCCAAGGCGCGCGCCCTGAATCAGGTCGGCGATGCGGCCCGGGTCGATTTTTTACGCGTCGCACGTCCGATCCTGGAAGAACTGATGCGTGAAGCCGGGGCCGGGGTGATTCTGGAACGCTCCAGCGTGTTTCTCAGCTCCAATGCGACCGATATCACCGATCTGGCAATCAAGCGGATTGATGCGTCCATTGGTGAGGGAGCCGGATTGACCGGCACCCCCGAACAATAGCCCATCTTGCCCAAATCCGCCTGGATTGATAGGCAGAGCATCAACACAATGACAACAGGGGCACGCGCCATGACATCGGACCTGCAAAGTGCAGATATTCAACTGATCCAGCGTATTTTGCCGCATCGTTACCCGTTCCTTCTGGTCGACAAGGTGGTGGATATCGACGGCACCAAATCGGCGCTTGGCATCAAAAACGTCACCATGAACGAGCCGCATTTTCAGGGCCATTTCCCGGGCACGCCAATCATGCCCGGCGTGACGATCGTCGAGGCGATGGCCCAGACTGCCGGGGTGATGATCGGCGTGGCGATGGACATGGCAGATCGCGATCTGCTGATCTTTTTCATGGCCATCGACAAGTGCAAATTCCGCCGCAAGGTGGGGCCGGGCGACGTTCTGGAAATGCGCGTCAACACGGTGCGTGGCAAACCCGGCGGCAAGGTCTGGAGGTTCGGCGGGCGCGCCACGGTGGACGGAGAACTTGCCGCCGAGGCCGAATTCACCGCCATGATCGACCTGCCAGAGGAATAGACCGCAATGAGTCAGATACACGCCTCAGCGGTGATCGAACCGGGCGCGCAACTGGGCAAGGGCTGTATTGTCGGCCCGTTCTGCGTGGTCGGGCCTCAGGTTGTGCTGGGTGACCGGGTCGAGTTGAAAAGCCACGTGGTCATCACCGGCGACACGGTGATCGGGGCCGATACGGTGGTGTTTTCCTTCGCGGTGATCGGCGAAATTCCGCAGGATCTGAAATTCGAGGGCGAAGACAGCCGGCTGGTGATCGGCGCGCGCAACCGGATCCGCGAACATGTGACGATGAACCCCGGCACCTCGGGCGGCGGCGGCGTGACCCGTATCGGTGATGATGGCCTGTTCATGGCCGGCTGTCACATTGCCCATGACGCACAGATCGGCGACCGGGTGATCGTGGTCAATTCAGCGGCTGTGGCGGGGCATTGCGTGCTTGAGGATGATGTGATCATCGGCGGTCTGGCGGGTATTCACCAGTTCGTGCGGATCGGTCGCGGTGCGATCATCGGCGCGGTGACGATGGTGACCAATGACGTGATCCCCTTTGGGCTGGTGCAGGCCCCGCGTGGGGAACTGGACGGGCTTAATCTGGTCGGGCTGAAGCGGCGCGGCGTGCCCCGCGAGGATATTACCGCGCTGCGTGCGGCGTTCCAGATGCTGTCGCAGGGCGATGGCGCGTTTCAGGACCGCGCAAGGCGGCTGGGCGAGGAAACCGACAGTGCCTATGTGCGCGAAATCGTCGATTTCGTACTGGGCCAATCGGGCCGGTCGTTTCTGACGCCGGGGGGCTAGGGCAATGCTGGCACTGATCGCCGGGACCGGCGCGCTGCCCGGTGAACTGGCCGCACAGCTGGACGCGCCACCGCTGGTTTGCGCGCTTGAGGGGTTTGGTCCCGATGCGCTGACTGTGGATGTGTGGTTCCGGCTGGAAACCCTCGGGACGTTGCTGGCGGTGCTGCGCGACAATGGCGTGGGCCGGATCTGCATGGCCGGGGCCATTGGGCGGCCGGTCATTGATCCGGGCGCGATTGACGCCGCGACGCGGCCTTTGGTGCCGGTGCTGCAACAGGCCATGGCCAGCGGCGATGACGCGGCCTTGCGCGCCGCAATCGCTGTGTTTGAACAGGCCGGGATGCAGGTCAGCGCCGCGCATGAAATCGCGCCGGACCTGCTGTTGCCGGCGGGCGTTCCCAGCACCGCCCAACCCGGTGACAGCGAACGCGCGGACGCCACGCGCGGAGCTGAAATCGTCAATGCCATGGCGGCGGCCGACATCGGTCAGGCCTGCGTGGTCCAGCATCACCAGGCCCTGGCCGTCGAGGGGGCCTATGGCACCGACTGGATGTTGCGCAGCCTGACCACCCGCCCCGATGCCGGAGGTGGCGTTCTGTTCAAGGCCCCCAAACCCGGTCAGGACCGGCGCGTCGATCTGCCCACAATCGGTCCCGATACCATCACTGCCGCCTGCGCCGCCGGTCTAAGCGGTGTGGTGATTGAGGCCGGCGGCGTGATAGTTCTGGACCTGCCCGGCGTTCTGGCGGAATGCAACCGGTTGGGCCTGTTCCTTTGGCTGCGCGAAGCGGCCGAGCCGGGCTGATGCGGGTCTTTGTCATTGCCGGTGAACCTTCGGGTGACCGGCTGGGCGGGGCCCTGATGGCGGGGTTGCGCCAGTGCAGGCCGGATGTGCAGTTTGACGGTATCGGCGGCGAACAGATGCAGGCACAGGGGCTGGTCAGCCGGTTTGACATGGACGAGTTGTCGATCATGGGGCTGGCCGAGGTCGCGCCAAAATACTTTCACCTCAAACGCCGCATCGCCGAAACGGCGGCGCAGGTGATTACGCAGGCACCGGATGTGCTGATCACCATTGATTCCCCGGATTTTTGTCTGAGGCTGGCCAGGTTGGTCAAGGCCGGTAGCGATATCCGCACCGTGCATTACGTCGCCCCCACGGTTTGGGCGTGGCGACCGGGGCGGGCGGCAAAAATGGCAAGGGTGATCGACCACGTACTGGCGCTGTTCCCGTTCGAGCCGCCGCTGATGCGGGCGGCGGGCATGGACTGCGATTTTGTCGGTCATCCGGTGGTGGCCGAACCACAGGCAACCGAGGCCGAAATTACCGCCTTTCGCGCCGCTTGCAATCTGGGCGACGATCCGGTGCTTTTGCTGCTGCCCGGTTCGCGCCGGAGCGAGGTTCAGCGGCTCTTGCCGATCTTTGGCGAGGCCGCCGATACCCTGCGCAAGGAAAACCCCGGCATGCGCGTGGTCATCCCCGCTGCCGGGCCGGTGGCGGGGCTGGTGCATGACGAGGTGGCGGGCTGGATCAACAAACCGCTGGTGCTTGATCCGGCGACCAGCGAGGCGACCCACAAACGCGCCGCCTTTCGCACCGCCAGTCTGGCGCTGGCCGCTTCGGGCACGGTTTCGCTGGAACTGGCGGCGGCGGGCACACCGATGGTGGTGGCCTATGATTTCAACTGGCTGACATGGGCCATCATGCGGCGCATGGCGCTGATCGACACCGTGACATTGGTCAATCTGGTCAGCGACACCCGCGTTGTGCCCGAATGCCTTGGTCCCGATTGCCGCCCCGGCCCGATTGCACAGGCATTGTCGAAGGTTCTGCGCGAACCCGACCAACAGGCCAAAGCCATGGCCCTGACGATGCAGCGTCTGGGGCAGGGCGAAGAAGCACCGGGCCTGCGCGCCGCCAAGGCGGTGCTGGCAAGGCTCTGAGCTGGGTTGCTCGTCAAGCGCTGAAGGGCATTCCTCGCATCATCCGCGCCAGATCCAGCCGCCGCCAAGGATACGGCTGCCGTCTGATTCGTAGAACACGCAGGCCTGTCCGGGGGACACGCCTTCCTCGGGGCTAAGCAGTTCCACCTCTGCCTCGGTCGCGGACAGGGGCCGCAGAATTGCCTCGCGGGCCGGGCGGGTTGAACGGACCTTGACCATCAGCTGCCATTCCTTGCGACTGGTCATCGGCGTATCGCCAAGCCAGTTGATTTCACGCACCGGAATGTTGCGTGTGGCCAGCATGTCCTTTGGCCCGACAATGACCTGTTTGGCATCAACATCCAGCCGCACCACATAAAGCGGATCAGCCAGCCCGCCGATGCCCAGCCCCCGGCGCTGGCCGATGGTGTAGTGAATGACACCGTCGTGGGTGCCCAATACCCGTCCGTCTGCATGCACGATCTGCCCTGATTCGGCCGCACCAGGGCGCAGTTTTTCGATCACCGACGCATAGTCACCATTTGGCACAAAACAAATATCCTGACTGTCCGGCTTGTCGGCCACCGCCAGCCCGTACTGAGCCGCCAGGGCGCGGGTGGCATCCTTGCCGGGCAGATGCCCCAGCGGAAAGCGCAGGTATTCCAGCTGTTCCTGCGAGGTCGAGAACAGAAAATAGGACTGGTCGCGGCTGGCATCTGTAGCGCTGTGCAGCTCTGGGCCTTGCAGGCCGGATTTGCGCTGAATGTAATGTCCCGTCGCCATGCAATCGGCGTCCAGATCGCGCGCGGTTTGCAGAAGATCCTTGAATTTCACCCGCTCATTACAGCGGATACAAGGCACCGGCGTTGCCCCGGCCAGATAGCTGTCGGCAAATTCATCAATCACCGCGTCCTTGAATATGTTTTCATAATCAAGCACATAATGCGGAAAACCGCGTTCTTCCGCGACCCGGCGGGCATCGTGTATGTCGATCCCGGCGCAGCAGGCCCCCTTTTTGGCCAGCGCTGCGCCATGATCGTAAAGTTGCAGCGTCACGCCCACCACATCATAGCCCTGATCGGCCAGCATGGCGGCCACAACCGAACTGTCGACGCCGCCCGACATGGCCACCACCACCCGGGTTTTGGCGGGCGGTTTGGCAAAGCCCAACGAATTCAGCTTTGTATCCGTTTCATGCGCCATATCGGCGACTCCTCGTGCGGTTTGGGAAGGCCGTTCAGAATATAGGAAAATCCGAACTAACCACAAGCCCTGGTTTCACGGCCCGTTAAGGTGGCGGCGTCACAATCTTTCGTGTCATGCGAAGGAAAGAGGCAATGTTTTTAAAGAAAGTTGACGGCCCGCGCGCTGTGACCCTGTCCGACGGCACGGTAATGACCCGGGCTGATCTGCCGCCCGCCTCGACCCACCGGTGGGTTGCGTCGCGCAAGGCGGCGGTGGTGCGCGGCGTGTTGTATGGGCTGATCACGCAATCGGATGCCCTGCGCCGCTATGGCCTTAGCGAAGAGGAATTTCTTGGCTGGGTCGGGGCCGTGGCCGAGCATGGGGTTGATGCGCTAAAGGCGACCGCCGTAAAAAAATATAGACAACCATGAGTTGTATGGACATAATCTTGCATATGGTAACGCGGGATTAACCTTTTTTGGCCAGGGTTAATACCAACAAGGGGAACCTGGCTAAAGGCGGAGACAAAAATGCGTGTACTACTGGTTGAAGACGATCCAACAACCTCCAAAAGCATCGAACTGATGCTGACCCATGCCAATCTGAACATTTATGCGACGGGTCTGGGCGAAGAGGGGATAGATCTGGCAAAGCTCTATGATTACGATCTGATCCTGCTTGATCTGAACCTGCCGGATATGAACGGCCATGAGGTGCTGCGCCAATTGCGTCAGGCCCGGATCGAAACACCGATCCTGATTCTGTCCGGCGCGGATGACACAGAAAGCAAAATAAAGGGGTTCGGCTTTGGGGCGGATGATTATCTGACCAAACCGTTTCACCGCGAAGAACTGGTGGCGCGTATTCACGCGATCATCCGGCGCTCCAAGGGACATTCGCAATCGGTCATTCACACGGGGAAAATTTCCGTCAATCTGGATGCCAAGACGGTGGATGTGGATGGGCAGCCGGTGCATCTGACTGGCAAGGAATACCAGATGCTTGAGCTTTTGAGCCTGCGCAAGGGTACGACGCTGACCAAAGAGATGTTCCTGAATCATCTTTATGGTGGCATGGACGAACCAGAGCTTAAGATCATTGACGTGTTCATCTGCAAACTGCGCAAAAAGCTCAGCACGGCGACCGATGGCGAGAATTATATCGAAACCGTCTGGGGGCGTGGGTATGTGCTGCGCGAACCGCAGCCGGATCATCTGGGCAACAACACCCGCATCGCCATAGGTGCCTGACCTGGGGTGATGCGGAAAATCACCTGACCATTACCCTGCCGCCGGGGGCAGGGCCGGGCAAAATGCAGCCACTCACATCCCCGGAGATCTGGACCTGCCCCGCGCCGCGCCCTATCACTTGTTTCAGGGCAAGTGCGGGGCAGAGCTGTGACAGAGCAGACAAATATCGAACAATTGACCAAAGCGCAGGCTCGTGATGAGTTGAAGCGCCTGGCCAGTCTGCTGGCTGAGGCCAATATTGCCTATCACGGGGCGGATGCGCCCGTGATGTCGGACGCGGCGTTTGACGATCTGAAAAGGCGCAATGCCGCGATCGAGGCGCGGTTCCCCGATCTGAAACGCGCCGACAGCCCGTCCGACCAGGTCGGCGCGCGGGCCCAGGACGGGTTTTCCAAAGTGGCCCATGCAGTGCGGATGTTGTCGCTTGGCAATGCGTTTGATCAGGCGGATGTCACCGCTTTTGACACAAGTATCCGCAAGTACCTGGGGCTGAAGGCCAAAGCGCCTCTCACTTACACGGGCGAACCCAAGATTGACGGTCTGTCCCTGTCTCTGCGTTATGAACACGGACAATTGGTTCAGGCGGCCACCCGCGGTGATGGCGAAGTGGGTGAAAATGTCACCATCAATGCCCGCACGATTGGTGATATCCCGCAGACGTTGGCAAACGCTCCCGATCTGCTGGAAGTGCGGGGTGAAGCTTACATGAGCCATGCTGATTTTGCCGCCCTGAACACGGCGCAAACCAAAGCCGGCGGCAAGGTCTTTGCCAACCCGCGCAACGCCGCAGCCGGATCGTTGCGCCAGCTGGATGCAAATATCACCCGCGCCCGACCTTTGCGCTTTTTCGCTTATGCCTGGGGCGCTCTGTCAGAGCCGCTTGCCGATACGCAAACCCAGGCGATTGCGCGACTGGCTGCAATGGGTTTTCCCGTCAACCCGCTGACCGAACGCTGTGATGGGCCGACGCAATTGCTTGCCCTTTACGCCCGCATTGAAGAACAGCGCGCCACACTTGGCTATGACATTGACGGGGTGGTCTACAAGGTTGACGATCTGGCGCTTCAGGCCCGGCTTGGCTTTCGTTCGACCACGCCGCGTTGGGCGATTGCCCATAAATTTCCGGCGGAACTGGCCTGGACATGGTTAGAGGCGATCGACATTCAGGTTGGTCGTACCGGTGCCCTCAGCCCGGTGGCGCGGCTGGCCCCGGTCACGGTAGGCGGCGTGGTGGTGTCCAATGCAACGCTGCATAATGAGGATTATATCGCCGGGCGCGATGCCAACGGCGAACAGATCCGCGAGGGCAAGGATATCCGGGTCGGCGATTGGGTTCAGGTTTATCGCGCTGGCGATGTGATCCCGAAAGTTGCTGATGTGGATCTGGCGAAACGGCCCGAAACCGCCACGGTTTTCGAATTCCCCAAAACCTGCCCCGAATGCGGCAGCGACGCGATACGCGAAGAGGGCGACGCCGTGCGCCGTTGTTCAGGCGGCATGATTTGTCCGGCGCAGGTGGTTGAAAAGCTGAAACATTTTGTCTCACGCGGGGCGTTCGACATTGACGGATTAGGGGCCAAACAGGTCGAGCAATTTTACAACGATGGCTGGATTGGTGAGCCAGCGGATATCTTTACGCTTGAGGAACGCTTTGGGCAGGGTTTGAAACAGTTGAAGAACCGCGACGGCTGGGGCGAGAAATCGGCAAACAAATTGTTTGCCGCCATCACTGAAAAACGGCGCATCCCGTTGGGTCGGCTGATTTTCGCGCTGGGGATTCGCCATGTGGGCGAGGCGGGGTCAAACATGTTGGCGCAAAACTATGGCGACTGGCAGGCGTTCGAATCAGCAATGACAGGGGCCGTCAGATCCGAGGGTCCGGAATGGGATGAACTGACCGGCATTGACGGGGTCGGCGCGGTGATGGCAACGTCGCTGGTCACTGCATTCGCGCAGGAAAATGAACGCGCTTCGATTGACCGGCTGGTGTCACATTTGCAGGTTGAGCAGGCGCGCCGCCCCAACACGAACAGCAGCCCGGTGGCCGGAAAAACCGTTGTTTTCACCGGTACACTGGAAAAGATGACCCGTGCCGAGGCCAAGGCGCGGGCCGAGGCGTTGGGTGCGAAAGTGTCCGGGTCGGTCAGCGCCAAGACCGACTTGCTGGTGGCTGGGCCGGGGGCCGGATCAAAGGCGAAAAAGGCCGCGGAACTGGGGATCGAGACCCTGGACGAAGATGGCTGGCTGACCCTGATCGGTGCCACATGACCGGGCGTCCGGAACAGTTATTCCCGCTGTTTGCCGGGTTGGAAACACTGGACGGGGTGGGGCCAAAAACCGCCAGGCTGCTGGAGCAGACAGGGGTTAAAGCGCCGTGCGATCTGTTGTTTTCACTGCCTTACGCGGTGGTTGACCGGCGTCGGCGCGATACGATCAAAGGGGTGGACCTGCCCTCGACATTGACCGTGAGCGTGACCGTTGGCGCGCATCGCGCGCCGTCCCGACGCGGTGCGGCGTATCGTGTTCAGGTCGAGGACAACCAGACCGGTTTTCAACTGGTATTCTTTCACGCACGCGACGAATACCTGCGCCGTATCCTGCCCACGGGCAGCAAACGGGTGATTTCGGGCAAGCTGGAATTGTTCGACGGCATGGCGCAGATGGTGCATCCCGACTATATTCTGCCCGTGCAAGAGGCCGGGGATATTCCGGAATTCGAACCGGTTTATCATCTGACCCAAGGGGTTACCCAAAAAACCATGTTCAAGGCCGCGCAAAGCACGCTGGCAAGGGTGCCTGACTTGCAGGAATGGATTGATCCGGCCCAACTGTCCAGAATGGACTGGCCCGATTGGGCGGATGCGGTCCGCGCCGCCCATGCTCCCGAGGGTATGGATGACCTGAGCCCCGATGCGCCGGCGCGCGCCCGGTTGGCCTATGACGAGTTGTTGGCGCATCAACTGACCTTGGCGCTGGCCAGGCGGCGAGAACGAAAGGCCCGCGGGATTGTCAGTATCGGCGACGGGCAGCTTCAGGCCAAGGTATTGAAAATGCTTCCCTACAAGCCCACCAATGCGCAGGCCCGCGCGATTGAGGAAGTCGCTGCGGACATGGCCGTACCGGAACGGATGAACCGTCTGTTGCAGGGCGATGTGGGCGCGGGCAAGACGCTTGTGGCGTTCATGGCGTTGCTGGTGGCGGTCGAGGCAGGCGGGCAGGGGGTGATGATGGCCCCGACGGAAATCCTTGCGCGCCAGCATCTTGAGGGGCTGCGCCCGCTGGCACAAGGGGCCGGGGTGGTGCTGGAAATTCTGACCGGGCGCGACAAGGGGGGCGAGCGCAAGGCCAAGCTGGCCGCGCTGGCGCGGGGCGACATTCAGATATTGGTCGGCACCCACGCGGTTTTTCAAAGCGACGTTGAATTTTGCAACCTGCGCCTTGCAATTGTTGACGAGCAGCATCGGTTTGGCGTGCGTCAGCGCATGGAACTGGCCGAAAAGGGCGTGGGCGCGGATGTGCTGGTGATGACGGCCACGCCGATCCCGCGCAGCCTTGCCTTGGCGCAATATGGCGATATGGATGTGTCTGTGCTTGACGAAAAACCACCCGGCCGCAAGCCGATCAGGACGGCGGTGATCAGCACCGAGCGCATGGATGAGGTGGTTGATCATCTGCGCCGCGCGATTGCCGAGGGGCGGCAATGTTACTGGGTATGTCCGCTGGTGGACGAATCCGAAGTGGTTGATCTGACAGCTGCCGAGGAGCGGTTCAAGCACCTGCGCGCCGTTCTTGGCGACAAGGTTGTGGGGCTGGTGCATGGGCAGATGCCCCCGGCTGACAAGGACGCGGCGATGCGCGCGTTTCAGGCGGGCGAGACCTCGGTTCTGGTGGCCACCACCGTGATCGAGGTGGGGGTGGATGTGCCCAATGCAACGATCATGGTGATTGAACGCGCCGAAAATTTCGGTCTGGCGCAGTTGCATCAGCTGCGCGGGCGCGTCGGCCGTGGCGAGGCGCAATCAACCTGTCTGTTGATGTACCAGGCCCCGCTGAGCGACGGCGGGCGCAAGCGGCTTGAGGTTCTGCGCGAGACCGAGGACGGCTTTGTCATTGCCGAGACCGATCTGGCGATGCGCGGTGCCGGGGATCTGATTGGAACGGCGCAATCGGGCCTGCCGGTGTTCCGCATTGCCGACCTGGAACGCCAGGCCCCGCTGATGGCCGTGGCGCAAAGCGATGCGCGCGCCCTGTTGGTCGCTGACCCGGAATTGACCCATGAACGGGGCCGCGCCGCGCGGGTGTTGTTGTGGCTGATGCGCCAGGATCAGGCGATCCGTTTGATTTCAGTGGGTTAAGCAGGGAATTCACAAAAAGTTCACAAATGTTCTCATAAAGTTCTTTACACGGCGCGGCATAAATGAGAACAAAGGGTCAACAAAAGATTAACCACACTTCCAGAGGTGCCGCCATGATGACCCAGATCAAGACCAGTTTTCACCGCTCGCAAGGGACGCTGTTGCAGGATGGGCTGGGGGTGGCTGCGCTGATGGTCATGCTGGTGGTTGCCCTGCATTTGCCGGGGCTGGTCTGAAACCGTAATTTCGAATCCTGCCTGCGATCTCATGCCGGCGCGGCGTTGTTGTCCCAAACATGTCCCCGGGGCCGCCTCGTGCCTCTTGCCGCCAACCGGACCCCACATGAGACCCGCATTACCTGCCGCCGTCATCCCTCGGGATGCGGCGGTTTTTTTTACGCAAACGTGATGTGTGAACTCAGGCGCAATTGGCCTGATCGGCCTGTTCCATCGCTTCGGCGGTGGCCTCAAGCGCCAGCAGGATCGAGGCATGGCGATTTTTGTATTCGCGCGCCGGAATAAGAACTTCGAGCCCGTCAAACGGCGCATCCGGTACCGGGCCATCCTGTTTCAGCATCGCCTTGAGCTGATCCCGCGCGGTTTCGATCTGGTGCCGGCTTGCCCCGATCACCGCGCTGCCGACCACGGAAGCCGAGGCCTGACCCAGAGCACAGGCCTTCACGTCCTGTCCGAAATCGCTGATCACCCCGTCGGTGACCTTCACATCCACGCTCACCGTTGATCCGCACAAGGGCGAGCGGCGTTTGACCGTCGCGTCCGGATCCGCCAGCCGCGTCAGATGCGGGATGTCGGCGGCCAGGGCCAGGATACGGGCGGAATAAAGTTTGATCAGGTCGTTGTCGGCGGACATAGCCACTCCTCTAGGGCTTTTCCTTGCGGGGTCTTCCCAATACATAGTCAGGCAGCTTTGTGATGCAAAAGGTTTTTTCCCATGTGTGATGACAATCCCGCCACTCCGGTCTTTGATCCGGCCAGTTTGATTTATAACGAGGCCGGTCTGATCCCGGCGATCGCCCAGGAGGCGACAACCGGCGAGGTGCTGATGATGGCCTGGATGAATGGCGAGGCCGTGGCACGTACGCTGGAAAGTGGGCGGGTGACCTATTGGTCGCGCTCACGCGCGGCGTTCTGGGTCAAGGGCGAGACCTCGGGCAATGTGCAGGAGCTGGTTGATTTTCGCGTGGATTGTGACCGGGATTGCCTGTTGGTTGTGGTGAACCAGACAGGCCCGGCCTGCCATACCGGGCGGCGAAATTGTTTCTATCGGGCGGTGCGAGGTGGGAATGAGGTGGAGCTGATGGCCCCTGAATAGGGGAATGGCCCCCTGGGCCATGCCTGCGGCGCGAGTATTTGTAACGAGAAGAAGCCGGGGTCAGTGAAAGAGCATTGAGCGGATTTGACCTGGGGTGAGGCCTGCGGCACGGTATGTCGAGATGGCGCGGGCGTCGTCGCGTTTGGCCAGGCGTTTTCCGGCCTCGTCACGGATCAGTTTGTGGTGGTGATAGGTTGGCGTGGGCAGGTCCAGCAGGGCTTGCAGCAGGATTTGCAGGTAGGTAGTGGCGTAAAGGTCCTTGCCGCGGATGACATGGGTGATCTGTTGTATCGCGTCGTCGATCACCGCGGCCATGACATATGACACGGTTTCGATTTCCTTACGGCCCAGTACCGCATCGCCGATCGTGGTTAAGATAAGGGCCGGATCGAGGGAGTGGCGTCCGGCATGGGCCGGGCCGGTTTCGGTGAAGCCGGGCAGCTGGGGCAGTTGGTCCAGCGCGAGGGCCATGTTCAGGCGCAGGGCATCGCCCGGTTTGCGGCTGTGCATCGGTCTGTCACGGCAGGTGCCGGGATAGGGGCCGGGGCCGGCGGGCGCACCTTCCTGAGGGGCCGAAAGGGCGGCGCGGATGTCGCTGCGTTTACAGCTGCAGGGATAGATCAGGCCGCGTGCCGCCAGTTGCATCAGGGCGTCATTGTAGCGTTGCAGATGTTCGGACTGGCGCAGGACCGGCGTTTCCCAGGTCAGGCCCAGCCAATGCAGATCGTCGTAGATCTGTGCCTCCCAATGGGGGCGGACGCGGGAGGTGTCTGTGTCTTCGATGCGCAGCAGGAACCGCCCTGCGTTGGCACGCGCCATGTCATTGGCCAGCAACGCCGAATAGGCGTGACCCAGATGCAGCGGGCCGGTTGGTGAGGGGGCGAAACGGGTGGTGAAGGTCACGGTTTGCCCGGGGAAGAATTGTCCAGCCAATCGGTCCAGTCGGCCTTGGCGCGGTCGGTGTAGGCCTTATAGCGGTCCTTGCGGCCACGACGCCCGCCTTTCAGCCCCTCGACCGGGGGAAACAGGCCGAAGTTGACGTTCATCGGCTGGAAGGTTTTTGCATCGGCCCCGCCGGTGATATGGGTGATCAGCGCGCCCGTGGCCGTGGTGTTTGTTGGCACCGGCAGGTTGTGGCCTGCCATTTCCGCAGCCGCCATGCGGCCCGCCAACAGGCCCATGGCGGCGCTTTCGACATAGCCTTCGACCCCGGTAATCTGGCCGGCAAAACGGATATTTGGGCGTGATTTCAGGCGCATCTGTGAATCCAGCAGGGTTGGTGAATTCAGGAAGGTGTTGCGGTGGATGCCGCCCAGCCGGGCAAAGCGGGCCTTCTCAAGTCCGGGGATCATCCGCAGCACTTCTGTCTGGCTCCCGTATTTCATTTTAGTCTGGAATCCCACTATGTTATAGAGCGTTCCTAATGCATTGTCCCGGCGCAACTGAACCACCGCGTAGGCCTTGATGTCGGGGGTGTGGGCATTGGTCAGGCCGACCGGTTTCATCGGCCCGAACCGCAGGGTTTCACGGCCCCGCTGCGCCATCACCTCGATTGGCAGGCAGCCGTCGAAATATTTCGCCGTTTCGCCGTCGTGGAATTCGGCCTGATCGGCGGCCAGAAGCGCGTCGATGAACGCCTCGTACTGGTCGCGGTCCATGGGGCAGTTGAGATAGGCCGTGCGCTCGGCCTGGGTGTCGCCTTTGTCATAGCGCGATTGCATCCACGCCTTGTCCATATTGATGCTGTCGAAATGGAGGATCGGCGCGATGGCGTCGAAAAAGGCCAGCGCCTCGGCTCCGGTTTCCTGGGCGATGGATTCCCCCAAAGCGGATGAAGTCAGTGGGCCGGTGGCAATGATCCAGTTGCCGGATGAGGGAAGATCTGTAATCTCTTCATAAGACACGGAAATAAGGGGGTTTGACAGCAGTCGTTGCGTTACCGTTTCGGCAAAGGGATCGCGGTCGACCGCCAGCGCGCCGCCCGCCGGAAGGCGGTGTTTGTCCGCCGTTGCCATGATCAGCCCGCCCGCCGCGCGCATTTCCCAATGCAGCAGGCCAACAGCGTTCTGTTCGCTGTCATCCGAGCGGAACGAATTGGAACAGACCATTTCGCCCAAGAAGCCGGTTTTGTGGGCAAAGGTTTCCACCTTGGGGCGCATTTCGTGGATCACCACGCGCGTGCCGCTTTGTGCGGCCTGCCAGGCGGCTTCGGATCCGGCCAGACCGCCGCCGACGATATGCAATGTCTCAGTCATGACTGCCCCATAGGCCAGCAACACGCGGCGTGCAACGCAAAGCAGCAAAAGCGAAGGGGGGACTTTGGGGTCACCGCTGCGGGAATGTCGACCCGAAGAGATATCCGGGCTGGAGGGACCTTCCGCCGGCGGCGACCCAAAATTCGTACCAGGGCGTTAACCCTGACAATGTTTTGCCACAGTCTTGCCCAATTTGACAGGGGTTATTTGGAAACAATGGCTTGCCAGTTGCGAAACTATCGCTGGCAAGCCGGGAAAAACATCGCAAAAAGCCGCTATTACTGGGACCAGTCAGGTGTGCGTTTGTCGATAAAGGCGGCAATGCCCTCAATTGTGTCACGGTGCAGCAGGTTTTCGACAATCACGTCGCTGGTATAATCATAAGCCTGATCGACCGGCATCTGGAGCTGTTCATAGAACGCCCGTTTGCCGATTTTTACCGCAGAGCCCAGCTTGTCGACCAACACACCAGCCAGTTCCTCGGTTTCGGCGTCCAGTTGATTGGCCGGGACCGAACGGTTGATCAGGCCAAGGTGTTCGGCGCGGGCGGCGTTGATGAACTTACCGGTGGTCAGCATCTCAAACGCTTGTTTGCGGGCGATATTACGCGTCAACGCCACCATCGGCGTCGAGCAGAACAGGCCGATATTCACCCCGTTGACACCAAACCGGGTATCCTCGGCGGCAATCGCCAGATCGCAGGTCGCCACCAACTGACACCCGGCGGCGGTGGCAATGCCATGCACCTTGGCAATCACCGGCTGGGGCAGGGCCTGGATGCTTAACATCATGGTTTTGCAGCGGTTCAGCAGATCTTTGAAATAGGCGGCCCCGCCATCTTCGGCCTGACGTCCTGCGGTCATCTGTTTCAGGTGATGTCCGGCGCAAAACGCCTTGCCCGCGCCGGACAGGATAACGGCGCGGATGCTGGTGTCGTCCATCAGGGCATCGAATTCGCCTTGCAGCGCACTCAGCATTTCTTCGGACAGGGCGTTCAGGCTGTCGGGCGCGTTCATGTGCAGATGCGCCACGGCCCCTTTGTCGTTACGTTCCAGAATTGGCATCTTGCTCTCCCTGTTGTGATTGCGGCAATTGTAGACGCGAAACATTGAAAGGAAAAGCATGTCACTGGCGCTGAACAAGGACGAATTGTCAGACTATCTGGACGAGGTATTCCCGCAGGTGCGCGGCGAATTTGCCATTGACGCGCTGGATGTGGACGGCATCACCATGCGCCTGCTGGTGGGCGAGCGGCATTTGCGCCCCGGCGGCACCGTATCCGGCCCGTCGATGTTCGCGCTGGCCGATGTGACGGTTTACGCGCTTGTTCTGTCGCGGCTGGGGCGTCAGGCGCTGGCGGTGACCACCAATTCATCGCTGGACTTTCTGCGCAAACCGGCCTCGGGGCAGGATATTATTGCCAAAGGGCAGTTGCTGAAACTGGGGCGATCCCTGGTGGTGGGGGATGTTCTGTTGTTCTCGGAAGGGTCCGACAAGGTGGTGGCGCGCTCGACGATGACCTATTCGATACCACCCGCCGGATAATCAACCGGACAAAAAAGGCCGGGGACAAGCCCCGGCCAGGAAAAGGTCCGTTGCCGGACCAGGGGAAATCATATCTGCCAGAACCGCCGCGCCGCTTCTTTGCGGGCCTGCGCATAGGTCACGCCGATGTCTTCCAACTGTTGATCGCTAAGGGATTTCAACTGGTTGCGGGTGCGACTGCGTTTGTCCCATGTGGTGACCAGACCGGCAAATCGTACCGCAATCGCCGCAACCAGCGGCAGCGTCGGGCTGGCGGTCAATTGCAACAGGGCTTTGTTTGTCATTGTCTGGGTCTGTGTCATGGGACTATCCTTTCAAATTGTATTGACACAATATGGTATATATTGGTACGCCTTACCTACGATGAGCAACATGAGAAAGTCTAAGGAAAGATTGTAATGGGTACAATTTGGTCAGAGCCGCTTGTTGCCAGTGACGGGCCGAAATACAAGGCGGTCGCGTCGATGATCCGGGCGGCGGTTGATAATGGCGGGTTGTTGGTGGGGGCAAAGTTGCCGCCGGTGCGCGAACTGGCCTATCAGTTGGGGATCACGCCGGGGACCGTGGCGCGTGCCTATACCATCCTGACCGATGAAGGCCTGTTGCAGGCAGAAGTTGGGCGCGGCACGTTTGTGGCACCCCCGAAATCTTCTTTGCAAGATGATGTCTGGTCGCGTCAGGCAGAGCCGGCGGACACTCATGCCGTCAGCTTGTTCAGTCCGCGATTGCCGGATGTGGGGCAGGTGGCGGCGATCCGTGCTGCCCTGAGACAGGTTGCGGATGGCGACCCGATGCGGTTCCTGAATTACCCGACCCGCGATGCCTATGGCCCGGTGCGCCAGGCGGGGGTGGATTGGTTGGCAGAACTGCCGCTGGGACCGCTCGAGCAAGAAGATATCGTCCTGACCCATGGCGGACAGAACGGGATTTGCATTGTGTTGCAGGCCATTCTGCAAGGTCCGCGTCCTGTTTTGCTGGTCGAAGATCTGTCCTATGCCGGGTTTCGCCGGGCGGCGGAATTGCTGCGCGCGGATGTGGTCGGGGTTGAGATGGACGAACAGGGCGCGATCCCCGCGGCACTTGATGCGGCGGCCAGAAAATCCGGTGCACAGGTGTTCTGCACAACGCCTGAGGTTCAGAACCCGACCGGAACGCATACGCCCATTGCACGTCGCAAGGAACTGGTTGAAGTGGCGAAACGCCATGACTTACAGATACTTGAGGATGATTGTTACCGCATGGGGCAGGCGCGCGCATCCAGTTATCGGGCGCTGGATCCGGAACGGGGCTGGCATGTGTCGTCGATCTCGAAAACCTTGACACCGGCCCTTCGGGTCGGGTTCGCGATTGCCCCGCGGCGGCGACGTGCGGACCTGCGTCGGGTGGCGGAATACGGCTATTTCGGGGTGGCGCAACCGCTGGCCGAACTGACCCGCATCCTGCTGTCCGACCCGGCAACCCGCGACCTGTGCCGCGATATACGCGCACGGATTGCCGAGTATGTGCGCGTGGCGGTGAACACGCTGGGCGGGTTTGAGTTGACCTGGAATGACGATGTGCCGTTTGTCTGGCTGCGCCTGCCTCAGGGGTGGCGGGCGGCCGCGTTTTGTCGCGCCGCCGAGGCCGAGGGCGTGCAGATCCGCTCGGCCGACGAATTCGCCCTGCGCGACGGGCGCGCGCCCCACGCCGTGCGCATCGCCATCAATGCGCATGTGACGCTGGCCTCGTTCGAAGGGGCGATGCAGCGATTGCGCCGTCTTCTGGACAATCCGTTAGAGCAGATCAGCGTCTGATACTTGGGGTAATATGGTACCTTATTTGCAAGCCACTGATTTGCAATGTTTAAATCGAAATTGATGCTGTTGACTGCGTATCGTCAAGCGCATAGAACCCGATAATCAAATTCGGATGGATGCGTGTTGCACCCACCTTTCACGTCAAACAGGAAACCCCTGCAATGAAAACCTATTCTGCAACTCCGGCAGAGATCGACAAGAAATGGATCCTGATTGATGCCCAAGGCATCGTTCTGGGCCGTCTTGCCTCGATCGTTGCCATGCGCCTGCGCGGTAAGCACAAGGCCACCTTCACGCCGCACATGGATATGGGCGACAATGTCATTGTCATCAACGCCGACAAGGTGCAGATGACCGGTCGTAAGCGCGAAGAGCCTTTTTACTGGCACACTGGCCACCCCGGCGGCATCAAGTCGCGCACCAAGGCGCAGATCCTTGAAGGCCCCCACCCCGAACGCGTCGTGACCCAGGCCGTCAAGCGGATGCTGCCCGGCAACCGTCTGGCCCGTGTTCAGATGACCAACCTGCGCGTCTATGCGGGCACCGATCACCCCCACGAGGCGCAAAGCCCCGAAGTTCTGGATGTCGCATCCATGAACAAGAAAAACACCCGGAGCTGAGCGCATGGTTGATGAAATCCAAACACTCGAAGACCTGAACGAGGTGGCCGGCATCGTTGCGGCACCCGAGGTCGAACTGACCCCGCGCGAACCGGTCCGTGACGATCTGGGCCGGGCCTATGCCACTGGCAAGCGTAAGGATGCGGTTGCCCGCGTCTGGATCAAGCCCGGTTCCGGCAAGGTTGTGGTCAATGGCAAGGAAATAAACACCTATTTCGCCCGTCCGGTGTTGCAGATGATTCTGCGCCAGCCGTTCGATGTGGCCGGTGTTGCCGATCAGTTCGATGTGATGGCCACGGTCAAGGGCGGCGGTCTGTCTGGTCAGGCCGGCGCGGTCAAGCATGGTATCTCGAAGGCGTTGCAGCTTTATGATCCCAGCCTGCGCGGTGCCCTGAAGGCGGCCGGGTTCCTGACCCGCGACAGCCGCGTGGTTGAGCGTAAGAAATACGGTAAGGCCAAGGCGCGTAAGAGCTTCCAGTTCTCCAAGCGTTAAGTTCTTACTGCAAGCATTTGAAAAGGCCGCGTATTATGCGCGGCCTTTTTTCGTTTTCCAGGTCGTGATGCCAGACGGTCAGGGTTTCACGT
>Ga0209121_10000986_pt1 | contig 29889 bp, 21 predicted proteins | sample Cruoilmetagenom3_FD_187292 | JGI IMG/M metagenome (GOLD analysis project Ga0209121, IMG submission 187292) | Oil polluted marine microbial communities from Coal Oil Point, Santa Barbara, California, USA - Sample 3 (SPAdes) (version 2) | ecosystem: Environmental > Aquatic > Marine > Oil seeps ...
TCATGAGGAAGTTTTACATCCCTCCAACTTGCATCATTAAAAGATACATTCTCAGCTCCTTTAATATTTCCTTTGAAAAACTTCCAGTTGAAATCGATATTCTTTCTTATCCGATTACTCACAGGGGGAGAATATCTTCTGGCACAACCAACTACAGAGAAGACTGTGAAAGTATCTACAAATAATAATAAGACCAAATACCAGATTGATTTTGAAAACTTCATAATTTTACCTCCTAAAAATTTTGAGTTAATCTTGCAATAAAGATATCTTCCATTTTTAATTCAGAACAGACAACTTGTATAGATTGATACTTAACGGTCCTACCCTTAACTTATTGGAGATATGGAAGAGCTGGTTTTCTTTAATAGCCACTCTGGGTTTTTCGCCGGGCTCATTATGTGCCATCGCATCAGAACCGGTAATAAGCCAGTGCTGACCTTTACCAGTCAACTGAGCATTCTCTAAATTCAAATTAATTTCATATTTGACTTCTGTAGGATTTACGATCCCAATAGTCAAAGCATCTCGATCTTTCATCCAGGCGGCAGCGATATCCAGGGATTCAGGTACACCGCTAACTTCCACTGGTAGAACACCAAATTGGTTTCTATATAGTTTAAGCACCAACCCAGTAGTAGCAAGTGTCGCAGTAGTTTTATTAGTTTTGATACAACCGAGAACATTGACTGTTTGCGCATAGTTGGCCATGTAAATGATATCACTGTTGCGGTAAAATTCATGAAGACCCGCGGCTATTCCCAGGGCATCTTTCAGGTAAAAACGACAGCCCAGTTCTCCAAAAGCATGAGGCTCACGCGAGTAGTTCCATTCATCCATTGCAATTCGTATATCTTTGCCAGCTAAAGACCTCAAGGTTTTCCGGTATATTTCATGAGCTTTGACGACTTCCTTAATTGTGGTCGGTACCTGTGCAACATGTTCTATTGTAGTCTCTTTATCAGACCAGTATAGATGTTCACTAATCAGGTTCATATAATTAGCGCAATTGGAAAGCATACGTTTGCTCCAATCTTTCACTTCGAACGAACCCACGGCAATTAGTTTAATAGTTGAATCAACCGCCCACATCGCCTTAGCAGTCTCATTATGTTTCTTAATGTAATCTTTTAATGGCATGTAACCTCTCTGCCATTCTCCGAACATCTCATTACCACAAGCCCACCATTTGACATTAAATGGCTCTGGGTGGCCATTTGAAGCTCTCAGTTTCCCCATAGGAGTAGCGGTATCAGAATTCGTATACTCAACTTCATCAGCAGCAAATTTTGCACTGCCTATACCAGTATCTACAGCAATAAAAGGTTCTGTATTCAAATATCGGCAGAATCTAATGAACTCATGAATTCCAAAATCATTGGGCTCGATCCCTGACCAGGCTGTATTTTTATGGGGAGGACGTTTATCCGGATCACCCAATCCATCACGCCAATTGTAACCCCCAACAAAGCAACCACCCGGCCAGCGGTAAATCGGTGCATTCAATTCCTTCAATAATGCAAGAGTTTCCTTGCGCATACCTTCTACATTATCTGCCGGCATCAATGAGACTACCCCAATTCGGAATTTGTGCTTACCCCTTCCAACTATTTCGAATTTGCCTTCATTCGTGGTAGCGCCTGATTTGAATTTTAATGGAATTTTAATAAAACTATTATTGAGTTTCTTAATTATGACAGTTTGACGCTCGTTTTTACTCTCACCCCATATGAGGCTAACTTCTATTGGAGTGGCTTCAGGATCACCCGCAATCGCAATTCGGCCTGTATATTCCTTATCCTTAATCAATCCCAGATTGCCCTGGCTAATTCCGTAAGGTTCACCATTACCCTTCAAATAAATCTCTGGTGTATATTTACCCACATACGAATTTTCGCTAACCATCTTAACAACATTTTTGCCGCCAATGACCCTCCATGGAGAACCTACTAAAATAAGAAATTCGTCAGAGTCTATTGGACCATCACCTGCAGTGGCTGACCATGCATTGAAATCATCAGTGATGGGAAAGTAAAATTTTCGATCCTCAAGCATTTCAGCCCATAAGCCACCGTAAATGCAGCGGCCAAGGTGTTCGATAAACTGCCCGTAAATGTATTTCGAGATCGGCTCTCCGATTTTACCTGCATCAATAGATACAGTCTGTTTTACTACATTCTCAATTTCTTCACCCGAAGGGGAGGAATATGCTTTGCTATAATTGCTAAATAATGCAACAAATACAATCATCGGTAATAACTTAAAAACTTTTTGTAGAGCAAGCATATAAACCTCCTTTTATAGACTCTTTGAATTACTTTACCTCCCTTTTTATTTTTAGCGGAACGTTAAAAGTTTGCCGGGTACCCACTTTATCCAAGAATTCAGATTGAGGTTAAAAGGAAGGCTGTCGCATTTACTTGGTTAAAAATTTGTGGACGGTCAACTGTGTATACACCTCACCTGGATTGAGAATGGTAGAAGGAAAGTTGAGATGATTTGGAGAATCCGGGAAGTGTTGAGTCTCCAGGGTGAATGCATAGTGCTTGTTATATACCTTACCAGCTTTCCCCTTTTCACCTTCTAAGAAGTTCCCTGAATAAAATTGAACCCCGGGCTCATTAGTATAAACTTCCATTACTCGACCACTAGCTGGCTCATACACTCTTGCAACAAGAGACAGAGAGTCTTTGCCTTTGTTCAGGACATAATTATGATCATAACCGCCAGGAACCTGGTCAATTCGAGAACCAATTGGCATAGGTTTGTTGAAATCCATCGGCGTTCCTTTTACACTCTTTATCTCTCCTGTTGGTATTAGACCTTTACCAACCGGAGTGTATCTATCGGCATTCAACATAAGTTCGTGAGATAAAATATCACCGCTACCCTGACCAGCAAGATTGAAATAACTGTGGTTCGTTAGATTTATTATAGTGGGCTTATCAGTCTCTGCCTTATAGCTGATCTTTAATTCATTATCGTTTGTTAAGGTATATAAAACAGTAACTTTTAGATTGCCAGGATAATTCTCTTCCCCATCTTTGCTCAGATAGGTTAACTCCACTCCTACTCCTTCTTTCATTTTTACTTCCTTTGCATCCCAGACTCTCCTATTAAAACCCTTGTTGCCTCCATGTAGATGATTTTCTCCATCGTTTGTTGCTAATTGATACTCCACTTTGTTGAGTTTAAATTTACCTTTGGCAATACGATTTGCAAACCTGCCAACTGTTGCACCAAAATAAGAAGAACCCTTGATGTAACCCTCTAAAGAATCATAACCGAGAACGATATCGCCAAGTTTCCCTTTGCGATCTGGTACCTCCAGAGAAACCAGAGTTGCTCCATAGTTCATAATCCTGGCTCTAATCCCATTGATATTTGTTAGAGTGTACAAATTAATTTGCTCACCCTCTCCGGTTTGACCAAAAGATTCTTTCTGAATGTTCGCTCTGGATGGTTTCTTCCCACAACCAAATGATAAGAGCATCACTGATAACAAAATAAAACTAAGCCAAAGTCTTAACTCCATTTCTACCTCCTTTTTATTAATTTAACAGGTTTTTTCAAAATATGCAAGTATTTGCTATATAGCATTAATCCGACTTTTCCTTCATTGGATATTAATGAAATCTATAGATGCTTTTGATAGATCATGCCATAGCCATACTGCCATCTCACTTGCACCTCGGTTTGACCAGGCATAGTAAGGGATTGCTGTGAATTCTTGAACTTTTTTCACTACTGATTTCCCATCCTCGCTTGGGTGGAAACCGAAAGCCTCACCACAAATTACTACCACCCCATTCAGCAGATTCTTTCTGTATTCAGTGTGGAGCTTTTTGTCATCTTCCAGCAGCAAATTTAGAGCGTGTCCATCATTGTCTATCCCCTCTACACAGTACACAATCGGCCCTCGCTGAAGAGCCACCTTGCCTACATCATCCTTTACCTTTTTATTGGCAAGCACTCGATGGATTAGCATGGGAAGATTTAGGTAGATCACATCACCTTTCTTCCACTCACGACGGATACGAGCAAAGCCTTTCTCTATATCAAGAGGAAGCGGTTTATCATTGACCTTTAACTTTACCTCTCCCTCAATCTTGTTCATATATTGATAAAGGTCACCTGGTACCGGTTGACCCAGAGCCCAACAAGGGATCCGCAAATAGATTGTGAATTCTGAGGAATGTTCGGGTTCGACTGTGATTTTAACCTTTCCATCCCATGGATAGAGAGTCTCTTGCTTCAAGAGAACAGTATTCTTTTCGAGCTCGACTGTTCCTTTTCCTTGAATGAATAGGTTTATATATAGGTTATCATTTTGATAGGCATAGATGTATCCTGGTATCCTTGGCATAAAGCGCACGATATTTGTGGGACAGCAGGCGCAACCGAACCATGGACTGCGACTGTAATTACCCTTAGACTTGAGTGGATTGGCGTAGAAGAAATTGATTCCTTGGAAGGATACACCGGAAAGGAAACCATTGTAGATTATTCTTTCCAGCACATCGATGTATTTTGCGTCACCCCAGAGAAGGAAAAGGCGGTAGTTCCACAAGGCATTAGCAATCGCTGCGCAGGTCTCACAATATGCGGTTGCGTTTGGCAGTTCGTAACTAGCCCCAAACCCCTCATTGGCAGAATGAGCCCCAATCCCTCCGGTGATGTAAAGCTTCTTAGAAACAACATTCTCCCAGATCTGATCAAGGGCTCTGAGATAATCAGAATTACCAGTAAGAGCGGCAACATCCGCCATAGCAGAGTACATATAGCATGCCCTAACAGCATGGCCAACTGCCTCACTCTGCTGGGTAATCGGTTTGTGGTCCTGGGCATAAGCTCCATAGAGCTTGCGGCCGTGGTGGATACGACCCCGTTCATCAAGGAAGAATTTCGCAAGTTTCAGGTACTTCTCATTGTGGGTTACACGATACAGCTTCACCAGACCGATTTCAATTTCTTGATGGCCAGGTGGATTGCACTTTTTGTCAGGGCCGAACACGCTGTCAATTAGATTTGCACTCTTGATCGCCACATTCAACAGAGTACGCTTGCCGGTTGCTAAGTAGTGTGCTACCGCAGCTTCATAGAGATGCCCAAGATTGTACAATTCGTGACTCGAAACCAAGTTTGACCAACGTTGTTTGCCAATCCAGTTGATTAGTTCTTTTGAGTTAGCCGTCCGAGCTGTATAAAGATAGCCATCGTCTTCCTGGGCAGCCACAATCTTTGCAATTAAATCGTCCAGATACCTCTCAAGCTCTGGGTCAGGATGAGTGCTTAGGGAATATGCCGCACCTTCAATAATCTTGAACACATCTGAGTCATTGAATGGTTCGCCCTGATGTTCTCCTTTCACTAGTCCACCGGCTTTCGCAAAATTGCTGACGCGGCCTGTTTCTTCGCACTTCTTAAATTCATAAGGAATGGTAACCTTGCGATTAGTATCCATTCTCGGAACCCAAAATTCATCTTCAATCGTCACTTTGGTGAACGGTACAGGGTTCAAGTTGTGAATTCCCTCTTCACCAGGTTGATTTAAACATCTTAGAGGTGTAAACAAAAATATGATCATAATTGCAAAAGCATGATTTTTTAACATCCGAATTTTTTGCGAAGTAGACATCCCAACCTCCTCTCAGGGTTTCATTCTCCCTGAATTCGATTCTTATTCGATCCCATTGCTTATTACTATTCGCTATAAGACCTACTGTGTCCCTGACTCTTATAATTTTCAAGCAGTTTTTTTAATCGCTGCACGATCTCCGGATGTTGATCCCATAAATTGTTTCTCTCCCCTGGATCATTGGACAAATTATACAATTGCCCATGAGAGCCTGATTCAGGTCTAACTTCACCAGAATCCTCTGTCCCGAGGATTAGTTTCCAGTCTCTCTCGCGGATGGAGAATACACCCTCAGCAGAGTGATGCACGATTGCCTCACGAATGGGCTGACTGAGTTGCTCGCCCATAAGGGCCGGCAGTGCATTGTAGCTATCCTCGCCTGCGTTATTGGGTAGTTCAGTTTTCAAAATTGCTGCACAGGTGGCCAAAAGGTCTGTCAGGCAAATCGTCTCGGAACTAATTGAAGCTGGTTTAATCTTGCCCGGCCAGCGTGCAATAAATGGAACACGATGTCCACCTTCCCAGATTGAACCCTTATAACCACGCCAATCTCCACTGGACTTGTGTCCGTATTCATAAGAGGATAAAGGCCCGTTATCGCTCGTAACAATGACTAGAGTATTCTCTCTGAGATTAAGGTTATCCAGGGCCTTGAGCACTTCTCCAATACTCCAATCCACCAGAACAACGAGATCTCCTCGAGGTCCGGCTTCACTATGGCCCTTAACAAAACCTGGTGGTAGATGTGGTGCATGAGGTGCAGACAGAGGCAAATAAAGGAAGAAGGGCTTTTCAGGACTATTTTTTCGATGATTTTTGAGAAAATCGATTGCTTTTTCTGTAAATATGGAATCAACTATTCTTGGATTCCAATTTGGTACCATAAGCCCTTCATCGCATAAAAAACTATCAGGAACCATTTTGCTCGGGATACCCACAGTATGGTCGTTTTCAATGAAACAATATGGGGGATCAGTTGTGGAGCAGCCAGCTGTACCGAAGAAATAATCAAAGCCAAAATCTATAGGGCCGTCTTTGATCGACTTGCTGTAATCAATCTTATTGCCCACTTCTATTATATACTCTGAAGGCCAATTCAATTTCCGCTTGAAATCAACTTTGCACCCCTGTTTTAACTGCCACTTCAGACCCAAATGCCACTTGCCTATACAGGCTGTCTCATAACCCCTTTCCTTCAATAGAGAAGCCACAGTCATACGCCCGGGTTCAAGCAGGGTAGGACTATAACCAACAAGAGCATATTTTTTTAACCATGTTCGCCAGCAATACCGACCGGTCAAGACACCATAGCGGGTTGGTGAGCATACTGCAGAAGGGGTATGAGCATCGGTAAAACGAATCCCTTCTTTTGCCAGTCGGTCCATATTCGGTGTGGGGATCTTTGACTTATCATTATAACAACCCACATCACCATAGCCCATATCGTCTGCCATGATGAAGATGATGTTAGGATTTTTACCCTCCTGGGGGACTGTTTCTTTTTTCTCAATAGGTTCTAAACCCCCCTTTCGAGCATGAATATAATCCAAAAATTCCTGCAATTAGACTGATAGAAGAAGCAAATCTACTTGAACAGTAATTTAGCAAATTCATAGAGATAACGACGCCAGTTAATCCACGTATGGGCGCCATCAGTGATATAGGCCACATGTTTTATATTTTTTTCCTTAAGAAATTTAATAGTTGGTTTAAAACAATCTTCGAATAAGAAATCGTCTCTACCGCAGCCCAGCCATAATAGGTTCAGTTCCTTATTGGCCAACTTAAACTCATCATTGTATCTTTCTGTAAAATCCTTTGACCGTATTCCGGCACTGAATACACCTAACCACTTGAATAGATCAAGGTGTTTTATCCCTATATTCAGAGTTTGAAAACCGCCCATAGACAAACCTGCAAGAGCTCGGTTTTTAGAGCCCTTGGCGACACGATAATGATTCTCAATGAAGGGAATAATATCTCCAAGTAGGTCCCGCTCGAACTCTTTATTTCTCATAATCTTTTTAAAATCTTTTACTCTGGGGACATGTCCAAAGGGCATTACTATTATCATGGGCTTGGCTTTATGGTCTGCAATGAGATTGTCAAGGATCAAATTGACTCGACCGTACTGGGTCCATACCTGCTCATAGCCTCCCATTCCATGTAACAGGTAAAGTACAGGGTATCTAACACTATTTTTATCCTTGGAGTATCCTGGAGGGGTATAAACATAGAATCTTCGGTTAACATTAAGTGCTTTTGATTTATACCAATGAATATGCACCACTCCGTGAGGCACTGATCGCACATCATAAAACATAGGCTTTTCACCCGGTATTTCTACAAGGCTTTCTGTTGGTAATGGATTAATCAAGGCATTGAGATTATTAGGATCAAGCATGATTATGCTATCAACTTTGAAACAATAGCTATAGATCTCTGGCTCAACAGGGCCAAGGGTAATATGCCATATGCCTTTTTCATTTCTCTTCATGGGTTGTAAATCTTCTAAAAATTGAACGTAAACACTTACTTGCTTAGCTTCGGGTGCATACAGACGAAAGGTCACTGTTCGGTCAGCATGGACCTCGGGTGACACGATCTTTTCTTCTTCTTGAGCTACTGAACTCTTTGGAATCAAACAAAGAAAAACCAATAGAAAAAACTCGAATCCCTTTTTGTACATAAATTCTTCTCCTTTAATTTCTAACTGCTCTTTTAACAAAGCACAGGTTGATAAAACTCATAGATCAAGCAAAGCCTCTCAACATTTTTAAACTTAAGCAATTTCCAGAAATGGCGTAGGGTTCCCTGGTAATTGCTTGGTGCGTAGAATATCAAGTTCGATAGATTTCTCTCCCCCTTTACCATAATGGACATCAGGGATGAATTTGCTCTGCTCGGGGACTGGAGAAATCGATGTCAATATAATGCCTGCTAAGCAAATTAATTTCTTATCCATAGCCTCTTTTTAAATTGTTTTCTTCATTATTACCACAACACTCTTAAGGTTTAAAAGTTCTTGTCTGTCAAAAACTTACTTTCTTTTATATATACCAACCAATTCGCCTTTCGCTATGATATGACCTTCCATCTTTTTTAGAAGTTCTTTCTTGGAGATTCCTCTCTCAGCATCGAGTTTTGTATTCAGACCATATAGCTTGAAATGATAATGATGAGCAGGACCTCGGGGCGGGCATGGACCTCCATAACCAGTATTCCCAAAATCATTTATGCCCTGTATTGCTCCAATTGGGAGCCCCCAAATAGGTCTTGTTCCCTCTTCTAATTTATTCACTCTCGGTGGTATATTATATATTACCCAATGGACAAAAGTCTTCATTGGGGCATCAGGGTCATCACATATTAATGCCAGAGATTCAACACTGTCCGGAACATCTTCCCATGAAATTTCTGGAGATATATCTTTACCATCGCATGTATATTTTATAGGTATATTTTCTCCTTCCTTAAAAGCTGAGGATTTCACCTTCATTTTTATTACCTCCATTTTTATAGTTTTCTCTTCACTAATACTTGCGCAGTTTAAGAACATTATGGGAATTAAAAAAAGGAAAAGGAAATTTTTCATTAATACCCCCTATTTTAATTCTATTAACCCGCCTTACTCACGAATTCACTGATTCTTTTACTATCTGTCAGGATTGTAATTTCCAAATCATATATTCTGCTCTCACCAGGTGCAAGCTCAATAAGTTTGCCATTCTCTCTGGCTTTATTTTGACCAATTGGGGGATTCGTTCCCGGCTCAAGTGCACATACATAATCGCCAAATCCCCAATGCTGCCAGTTACACATCCATGGTAAATTCTTTTTTGGATACGTCATCATTAAAGCCATGCTTAGCTTCTTGTTGTTAAGTCCAATAGTGCAAATCCCATCACTATCTTCTTCAACATCAACAAATCCGCATGCTTCTCTACCTTTATGAGCTTTTAGGGGCTTTTGGCATTTCTTGTAACCGTGTTGTTCATTGAATAATTCATCATCCATATCCCGACCACGTGATTCACATTTGCCTTTATAAATAATATCAACACCTTCATCAACTATTGGCCATCCAAAATTGCAGTGATATACAAGCATATGCGGCACAGAAAGACTACCACGGTTTGTTACAACATCATGAATATGTACGGCTGGTTCGCCTATTGTACTGGAGATAGTTCTCTTAAGCTCAAGGTTGGCTCCAAACAGCCGTGACTGCTTAACTAAACCAGTGATGCTCATATCAAGCTTTCCTGCTATAGGATCAGGTTGCATAATTGACTCTATAGAAGCGGGATAATTACTAATTCTACCATGCAAACCGCGTTCCTCATCATCATCTGACTCTGGAGGACCTGCATGTGTTAAACCACATGTAGCTAAAAGTCCTCCACCAAAAGAGTAGAGCCATTCAATGCCACGGTTTGCATCAGGTCTAGGAGCAGTAATACCTGCGTGACTTAGCCATGCAAGGCTATGCTGATTATAGAACGCATCAGCAATATTAAGCCCTCTATCAATAACTGCTTTATATCGTAATCCGCTTCCAGTATTGACCCATGCAATACGGACAGATCTTCCTAATCCATCCTCAAGCGTAGAAATTTCAATACCACCAACCTGAGCAGCATTACAAATTTTATCCTTCCATGGATAATTACTCTCATTACTCATAATTAACTCCTTTCAATCTATCCAGACTTACTGCCTGACTCTTTATACTCCATCGGAGCGGTGTTTCTACCAACAGTCCTTTTATCATTTAACAATTTAAAATTCTGCTGGTGAAGTGGCTTCCATTGCAACCCAGATAATCATTGTTTCAGTTCCAAGTGAACTCTCTTGAATCCGCGTAACTTCTTTATTGGCTGGAGAAACTGCGATTCTAAGTTCTTCACATACAATTGGGCTAACTCACTACTATCATACCTGCCGGTATTTTTCACATTGACACTCACAGCATCGGTGAAAGAGAAATTTTAATCGGCTTCATCGATTCGTATTTAATCCAAACAATAAGATCGGTGCTTTTCAGTTGATAGCGATGGCCATAACGGAAGTCTTTGCTGCGTTTGACTTTTCGGCCATTTATCTTTAATGTAGCATTCATCTTACCCCAGTTCTTGATAACAAATGCAGGATTAACAATGGGTGACTCCTCACTGGCGGATAATTTAAACTCGAGCGGTTCACTCCCTTTTGTCTCTTTACGTACAATATAAACACGTTGATCCCTGCTGTAACCTTTACTACTGAATGCATTACCATCAATATTGAGTTCTGGCGGTCGAAGCCATGATCTGGCCAGGATAATATGCTTTTCAATTGGTTCATTGCTTACACCCAGAATAAACCTTCCAACCAGGGCATTGTCTTCTACTCTACGCTTCATCGGAGGTTCCGGAGAAGTGATACAGCTAGCAGAACCCCTATCCAACGCCACCGCCAATCGTCCATCCGTAATGCCCCCACCACTAAATGTGGGAAAATGTGTCCATTTAGGGACTTCGGCGAGACCACCCCCATATGGGATGATTCTAGTTCCAGGCTCATAGATATAAAACGGTTTATATTCCGCTTTTATATTAAGTAATGATATATTCTGGTTGGGTAATTCATTAGTAAAGGGAGATGCTATGCCTCCATCACTGGGCCATTTCTCCCAGCTATAAGTACGGATTTCCCCGGCCATATTAGCCACAGTAAGCGCATTCAAAGAAATATTATCTTCTGGTTTCTCGCCTGGTTCATTATAAATATTAGGTTCGTGTATGCTGCACCCAGTTACACCATGTACTGCGAAAAATCGTACTCTAACGCCATCCGGGTAAATATAAAAGTACTCATCAGCCCAGTTACCCCAATCAGTGAGAGAATCAGGTCCTGAGATACCTGAGATTCTATAAAAAACATCACAGAGTGCATATCGACAGTGCACCACCACTCGGGCATCGTTATTCTCAATGATACGAACGCGAGCGTATCGGCGTTGACGATCTGATGTTCCTTCGCAACAACCGATAGTATGAATACCGTCTCCGAATATTTCGGCGGTCTGGGAGCCGACTCGCTGTCCATTCGTAACCAAACTGAAAAAAGGCCTGAAAACCATATTATAAGGTTTCTCCCCAAACCTTACAACAACATCAGGATGATCACCAAACCACTTGTTGGGTCTCAGCTTACAATAAACTGCCCCAAATGGACCCGGCGGAATCTGAAGTGGCTTACGTCGGGTAAGTGGTGGATCACTCTCCGGTTTGTTTGCCCTATATGCATGCTCTATCTCTTTAGCAGTCAACATCCGATTGTAAATCTTAAGTTCGTCTATAATTCCATTGATGGAATACAGTGTGGCAACACCAACAAATTCGCGGACCAATGCCGTGGCACGCAGTTTTTTATGATTCCTGCCGATCCAAAGGTCTACATCACCAGCAACTACCAATTTTCCTTTTACCGGTAGCTGGGCAACCTCCTCCCCGTTGATATAAACAGTGATCCCACTCTTCCTGTTAAAGGTGCCTGCTATGTGCGACCATTTCATGTAGGGAATCTTCTCCTTACTTGTGCATTCCTCCCACTTACCATTAACAACAAGGTGAAGGCCAAGTTGACCCATATCGTTAATTCCGAAGTAGTAACCCGCTTTGTGCTCCCTTTCCTGGTCCAGGATTGCACACCAGTTCATGGGATAAGTCTGGGGAGCGATCCAGGCCTCCACACTGAAGGCATCTGTAAAGTGTGGCACGTCTTTCGCTTTACGAATAATATAAGTGGTAGAACCATCGAATTTCATCCCTGTCTTATAAGCCCCCTGAATATACTGAAAATTACCACAGATTGAATCTTCTTTTTGACTTATTCTATCAATAGCCCTGTTACCTTTCTCCTCATCAAACTTCCAGTGGGCCACCAATCCTTTTTCGGTTGCAAATGTAGGAAGGGAGCAAAACACAAAAACTAATATAAAACCTGTTAAACAAGTTACTTTTTGCATTGAATAAACTCCTTGTTTTGAATTTAGTAAAATATTCCCAATTCCTTCCAAGAATACAAACGTTAATCTGTTACAGGCGAGAATATGATTTTAACCGGCTTCATCGATTCGTATTTAATCCAAACAATAAGATCGATGCTTTCCAGTTGATAGCGATGGCCATAACGGAAATCTTTGCTGCGTTTGACTTTTCGGCCATTTATCTTTAATGTAGCATTCATCTTACCCCAGTTCTTGATAACAAATGCAGGATTAACAACTGGTGAATTTTTACTTGCAGCCAGTTCAAATGTCAATTCAGAAGCTTCGTTTGGGTTATTAGAAACGAGAATATAGGCGGCCTGAGTCTGGTCATAACCCTCGCTGCTATAGGCACTGGTGAGCAGTTTTAGCTCTGGAGCCTTAAGCCATGATTTAGCCAAGGGCACTAGATCAGCAACCGGTTTGTCAGTCAAACCATTTACCATAATCTTGGTGACCCATGTTTCACCCTGCTCATAAGGTTTCCACTCTGCTGTTGCTACTCCTGGGAGTCCAATGTGACAAAGTGAAGAATGTGAAGGCCTTTCTGCTGAAGTGGCACGTCTGCCATCTGAGGCGACCTGGGAGACCGGCCAGTGGTCCCAAAAGTTAAAGTGGGAAAGCGGATTGTGCCCTTTGTAGGGAGTTATTAATATACCCTTTTCCGGTGGGGCAACGAACGCAAATGGTTTATACTTGCCCTTGAGGTTTATCTTTAGAATATTTGCATGATCTGGTTTGCCGAAATCGGGTCCACCGTCTTCTGTCCAACGATACGTATGAGTTTCACCTTTCATGTTTGCAAGAGATACAGCATCCAATTCAATATTGTCCTCTGGTAAAGTGCCCGGCTGATTCAGGAGAATAGATTCTTGAAATTCCATCCATAAATCTGGTCGACTGGTGTGTGCTATTATCTTACGAACGCCAACTGCATTGGGATATACGGTGTAATACTCATCCACCCAATCACTCCAACCGGTCAAAGGGTCTATAAATGGATGTTCATAGTTGACATCAATAGGAGCATAACGCCAGTGAATGACAACCCTGGCATCATTGTTTTCAATTATACGAACATGGGAAAAACGACACTGTTTGTCCGACATAGGCTCGACACAACCTCTTGTGTTAGGACTTTGAGCACCACGACGCTCAACAAACTCATTAGTATACCATTTCCCTGCATCGGTCACCCAGCAGGGGATATAACTGGTTCCCCTCCAGAAAACGAGGCGATGGCTATCATTATCAAACCTCACTACCACATCAGTATACGGTCCCACACGCCATACTTCGTCCCACTTTGGACTGTATTTGAGATAGGTATAGTAAGCTCCGAAATGACCTGGACCTGATGGACCTGAAGGAAGCTGTGGAAGATTTGATGACTGCTTAGCTGATAACAACATTGGTATCATAATAATAAACACAAACAATTTGAATAACCTCATTTTATACTCCTTTTAATTGATTTTTAACGTTTAACTCCTCGCCAACTCCTTATAATAACCCTGAGTTGAACAACATTATAGCGGTGATTACTCTCAAAATCAGCCTAAGTCATACTAATTCGACAAAGGTGAAAGGGAGAATTTAACTCTCTCATTCGAATTATATCTTATCCAGACAATCAAATCGGTGCTTTCCAGAGTATACCGGTGTCCAAAGCGGAAATCTTTTCCACGTTTTACTTCTTTTCCATTGATTTTCAAAATAGTGCCTTTGTCACCCCAGTTCTCAATAACAAAAGCAGGATTGACAATGGGAGAATTCTCATTTGCTGAAAGCTCAAAATTCAGTATATTTTCGGGTTCTTTGCAATTTAAAACATAGGCCCGCTGACTGGGATCATAACCAGAACTCTCAAAATTACTACCACTGATTTTAAGCTCCGGTGGGTTCGACCAAGATTTAGCCAAAGTCACAAGATAATCTATGCCCTTATCGGTCAATCCATTTAACATAATCTTTGTCATTGAATTTTTAGTCTTCGAATAGGGATTCCAAATCCAATGCGTTAGAGAAGCATGGGATGCCCGATCGGCATACATAGCCCATCGCCCATCACAAGGCCTTGGTGCCACAGGCCAGTGATTCCACCAGGGAAAAACACAAACGTCACGACGAATTTCACCTGCATATATATCAAGATGTGGATTAGATTGCGGCCTTATAATAGAAAAAGGGGTATACTTCGAACGTGTATTAACTAATTGGATATTCGCACCCTCGGGTTCTCTGGGTATACCAGGTGGCGTATGTTTCTCCCACGAGTAGGTATGAGTTTCACCTTTCATATTAGCCAATGTAAGAGCTGCCAGTTCAAGAACCCCATCTGGCCGCTGTCCAGGTCCCATAACCATGATACTTTCCTGCCATTCATGGGGTGCTCCAGGCTCTTTACTTAAGAGTTTATCCTTTCTCACACCAACCATATCCGGATAGATTATGTATGTTTCATTGGCCCAGTCTCCCCAACCAGTCAAGGAATCTATACGGGCAAATTGGTACCAATTGTTTATTAAAGCATATCTCCATAATATCACTACACGTGCATCATTGCTTTCGATAACCTTGGCATAAGCATGACGACACTGTTTGTCAGACATAGGCTCGCAGCAGCCATGCGGATCCCAAGTCTCATCAAATGCATTGTTATACCAAATACCGTTCTCTGTAACCCAATTGGGAGTATAATTGGTTCCTCTCCAGAAAACAAACCTGCAAGGCGATTCATCAAATCGAACTACTACATCAGCATTGTCCCCTACATGCCATGCAGCATCCCAGGCATCGTAGTACTTAAGCGTTGTATTTATAGCACTAAACTTACCGGGTCCCTTTGGACCAGCTGGCAATACTCGCTTAGGAAGATCAGGTTTCTGTTTTGGTTTGTTTTTAGAGAAGTCCCTGGCAATCTGATTTGCACTCAGACCGCTATTGAAAATCTTCAATTCATCAATAATTCCATCAAAGAATGTGTATGCAGGAGCTGTACCAAATGGCCGAATAGTCCCATAAGGCCTACGCTTAACCCTGCTCTTGGCAATTAGAAGAGATACATGCTCAGCAGGGGTAAACTTGTCTTTCAACTTTTTAGTGCCTGCAACTTTGCCATTAAGATAAATCGCCATACCATCCTTTGGAGTATATACACCAGCTACATGTCTCCATTCTCCAAGAGGAATGATATCTGAGGAAACAACTATTTCATTCTTACCTTTCGCGGCAATCCTGAACATCAGACGCCCATTAGCATCAACTCCAAAGAAGTAACCATTGAAATAACCTTCATTAATGTCACGCTGATTATCCACAATTGGACACCAATGTTTTGGGTAAGCTCCCAATGCTATCCATGCCTCTATGCTGAAAGTTCCTGAGACCTTAGGAACCCCAGGAAATCGTCTCCTCCCTCTTACACGGCCATGATCTATATAACCGGTATAACCGTCAAATCTTAGCGCTTTACCTATAACTCCAGGTACAACCTTATAGAAAGCACCATTAAGAACTGTTTCCATCTTCGAAACATTTTCAAAAACATACGGGACCTTTTTAAGAATAAATTCTTCTTCATCAATCTTGATACTGTCCGTTTTAATTTTCACTTCGTCGAATTTCCACCAAGCAACAAGATCTTTCTCTGCGGCAAAGGCATAAAAACTAAACATGGCTGATACCAATAAGACTAGGGTAAAGGATTTAACACTTCTCATAAAACCTCCTTTTTTATATTTCGAGATTTACATTTTAATATGCTCCACATTACCCACCTCGTTATAGCAGGGGATTTCGCCCTGAATCACCAGAGATTCCATTATATAGAGATATCATTAGTATTTCCTTTCATAAAAATTTTTAAAAAACTCATTCTTACTCATTTTTGCTCTTTATAATAAAAATTATAGTTTATTATTTAATCTTTGTCAAGAAGAATTATAATAATTGTTATTGCCTTTACTCTGAAAGATATAGGTGTAGAGCTTTGCAAAATAAAAAAATCATTTTTACCCTTTGACAAATTGAATTATTGTATTAAATTGATAATGCATTGGAATTTGATAAGAGCAGGCCTATATGGAGACAGATTGTAAGGAAGGTTAAAGAAAGAATTGTGAGAGGGGATACAGAGAAGGAATTGCCGACTATCCACAGTTTAGCTGAGGGCCTAGGTATAAATTCCAATACTGTAAGCAGAGCATACAGAAGGATGGAGCGAGAAGGTATTCTTGGGAGTCGGGTCGGCAGGGAAACATAGGTAAAGAAAGATATAAAGGAAAAATTACAGAAGGAGGGTCTAATATGAAGGTTATTGTTCAGAGACTTATCTATTTTTGTACCTTATTGCTTTCGATTTGTTTTATTTCAATTCCGAAAGTCTATTCACAGGAAATCGAAAGTGACACTACAGCACTACGAAAATATGCTGTAAAAGTATTTCTTGATATGCCTTACCAGGATTATATAAAAACAGAGATTACTTTTGTAAATTATGTTAGGGATAGAAATCAAGCACAGGTCCATATAATGTCAACAACCCAGAGAACTGGAAGTGGTGGTAAAGAATACACGATAATGCTATTTGGTCAACAGGATTATGCCAACATGAGTGATACGTTAAAATTTACGAGTAAGCCGATGGATACAGAAGATGTTATTCGAGAAGGGATTATAAGAACTCTTAAGATAGGTTTAATGCGATATGTGGCTAAAACACCACTTGCCGATAACATCTCAACACATTATGAAGAAGAATTAGAACCAACAGAGGTGGTGGATAGGTGGAACTACTGGGTTTTTAATTGTCGTTTAAGCACTTCTTTAAACGGTGAGACATCAATGGACAGCTGTAGTTTTTATGGCTCTTTATCTGCTGATCGTGTAACGCCAGATTTAAAAATAAACCTATCTATTGGCGCAAATTATTATAAGAGTAATTTTAGAATAGAGGATGATATTTTAACGAGTATCTTAAGGTCTCAAAATTTTAATGGCTTGGTTGTTAAAAGTCTTGGCGAACACTTTTCGCTTGGAATGTATGGATCTGCATATTCGTCAACTTACACTAACACTAAATTTTCCATCTTTGCGGCTCCCGCTATTGAATATAACATCTTTCCCTATTCTGAATCTACTAGAAGGGAATTTAGCATACTATATAAGGTTGGCAATGAAAATGTTCATTATAACGAAGAGACAATATATAACAAAACCTATGAAAACCTAATAAAGGAAAGTCTCTCCTTAAGCTACGAGATTAAGGAAAAATGGAGATCAGTTAGCACCACATTAGAAGGCTCCCACTATTTTCACGATTTCAGTAAAAATAACCTCCGACTTTATAGTAATTTGTCTCTCAATCTTTTTGAAGGTTTTTCTCTGGATTTATTTGGGTCGGTATCAATGATACATGACCAGTTGTCATTACCTAAGGAGAGTGCTACTCAGGAAGAGATTCTACTCAGACGTAGAGAACTTGAAACTTAATATAGCTACTATGGTTCAATAGGATTTAGATACACATTTGGATCAATTTACAGCAATGTTGTAAATCCACGTTTTTAAAACCAAGAAGCATTAGGTAAAATTTTAGCACGGTCTTTGACAATATGACAAATCCAAAATCCAAGTAAGAGTCAATGTAAAATGTCACAAAATCAAAGACCGTGCTAAAAGTGCAGAGAGCTACTTACCAGGAGCCTTGTCCACCACCTCGACGGCCTTCAGGGCGCGGACGAGCCTCATTGACGTTGAGCACTCGCCCTTTCAATTCCTTCCCATTCAAGCCATCGATTGCAGACTGAGCTTCAGCTTTGTCGGGCATTTCCACGAATCCAAACCCTCTTGATTCGCCACTGAACTTGTCTTTAATAACAGTGACAGAAGCAACCTGACCGAAAGCCTCAAAAGCTTGTCGCAAATCCTCTTCAGTGACGTCATGCGACATGTTGCCAACGTAAATATTCATCTTGACCTCCTTCTTATCTTAAACAGTTATAAATTCCATCGAACATAGTTTATACATCCTAAAAGAATTAGCAAATCAATCATTAAGTCTGCCCTGTTGAAACGTGATAAAACATAATATATGCTCGATCTTAAAAAGTCTAACTATGTCACTATTTTAACAAATAAACATCAAATGTCAAGAGCGTATTGCCCTTGCATAATTACTATAAATAAATGTCCTACTTTATTACTTATCGCATATCGTCGATATCCACTTTTCTGTCTTTTCAAGCGTATGGCGATGTCCGAAGCTGCAACCATGGTAAAGGAGTAGAATATCAATATAACATTTTACATCAGTCAAAATGGATCATCGCCTTTATCACGCCATCTTTGTAACTCTCAACTAATTTAAAAGCTTTCTCTGTTTCCTCAAATTTAAAATTATGAGTAACCATGAAATCCGGTTTAATCCTGCCTTCATGAATTAAATCGATCGCAGTTTGGACGCATTTATTTTGCCGACGAACATTTTGTATTGAGATTTCTTTTCTCCTGAGTCTATGAATATTAAAGGATACTCTATCCACTTCCGGAATACCGATGATAAGCAACTTTCCACCCGGCTTCAATAATTCTATTGCCTGATCTAAAGCATTCTGGTCACCACAGCATTCAAATACTGCATCTAATAAATAGGGTTCTTTGCTTCTAATATCTTCTACAATATTTGATTTATCGGGATTTCCTATCCAATTTGCACCTGCTTTTCTGGCAACAACTAATCTTTCATCTATTTTATCTGTCATATAAATAGTTTTAATCCCTATCTCACGGGCGGCCAGATAAACACTTAACCCAATAGGCCCTGAACCAAGAATTCCGATTGTGGTTGCATCAGGCTTATTCAACAGTTTTACTGCATATATTCCAATTGATAATGGCTCAATCAATGCACCCTGGGTAAATGTCATTGAATCAGGAATTTTATAACAACATTGCTCTGGCATTACTATATACTCTGAGAGACAACCTTCAATTTGACCGGGACAACCAAGAAATTTGAGATTACGACAAGTATGAGGGCGTCCATTTAAGCACTGGTCGCATTTTTGGCAGGACACAGCTGGATCAATTGCCACTCGATCTCCTGGTTCTACTCGCGATACCTGGCTTCCGACTTCTTTAACAATTGCGGCACATTCGTGGCCAATTGTGAATGGATATTGAACAACCTGATTGCCAATCTTTCCTGTAGTATAATAATGGATATCCGAACCGCATACACCTACCACATTTAATTTAAGTAAAACATCGGTTTTATTTCTAATCTGAGGCTTAGAGACCTCACGAATCTCCATTTTCTGAATCCCGGTTAATACAATAGATTTCATTTTACTACTTGCCTCCTACTAATTGCATATATAAGCCTTCACCTTCTCTGGTTAAGACCCATTTTTTGCAATTCCTCTTCTTGCTTAAAACTGGTTTTTGCTAAATTTATACTATTACATAAAGAAGGATTAGTCAAGGACTTTTTCGACGAGGGAAATTTATTTTATGAAGAGAATATGGAAAGACGACTCCAACAGACTCTAAAATTGTCAAAATGCCCGCCCAATGTAATGAATCACTATTACATTTGGGGTTTACCCCATGGAATGTATAGCTATTCCATCGGGGCCCGCCCCGCTTGCCACATGTAATGTCTACTATTACATTAGTGGTGTAATGCAAGGCTATTACACAGGGGTAAACCATCTCCTTTGGACTTCACATCATCCCATTCTCATCTTCTACAGCTAAAAAGGATACAAAAATCTTAATTTCTCTAAAGTTGGAATTCCCATCTATTGGCTTCTCCTCTCTTAAGATGGATATTAAAGGTGTAAACACCTCCTTCTTTTGTCTTAAGGGTAATCTTATAATCACCATAGAATCCTCGAAAATCAATTGAACCATCTTCGGCTGTTCGACCTGAAATTCTGGTCATCCATTCCTCCTTTATTAGGTGTCGAATTTTCTTATAGGCCGGCTTAGGGTTATATTGTTCGTCAATCAGCCCTCCACCTGGCCTTTCTGACCATATATAACGATCCGAAAGCCCCCACCAGTTTATGGAAGCTACAGAAGGATGACCAAAACTCAACCGATAAATCTGTTCTGCAAATTCAGCTTGTGCTTCTTTTGTCCATTTTCCCTTCTTGTGGTTTCCTTTTATCTTGTTGCCGGAGGATTGAGGAATAAATTCTGTTATATGAATGGGTAATCCTAACTTCGCATAGTAATTCAGGGTCTCCCAGAACTCCTGCGGAGAATACCAATACTCCTTGGCATGAGCCTGAAGACCAATACCGTGTAGAGGTGTCTCCCTTCTCTTAAGCTCAGCCACAAGTTTATAAAACCTTTCCCGCGTATCCGGTATGAAATCTGGGACAATCTGCTCATAGTCATTGACAATCAACGTAGCCTCTGGATTCGCCTGGTGGGCCCACCTGTAACACGGTTCAACCCAATCTGCTATCTCTTTGATAGGAATGCTTGTGTAGCGTTTGCCATACGGGTTTTCCATTACCGCAGACCAGGTTATGGTATGGGTAGGCTCGTTCACAACATCCCAGATATCTATCTGCCCTCCAAAGCCTTTAACTATCCTGGTTATCCGGGACTTTAAGAGCTCTTCAGTTAACTCCATCGGCAAACCGTAAAGCCACGTCGGCGTTCCTCCTGATTCAACCCACGCCAATGGATGCCCCTTGGCAGTGATACCGTTTAACTTACACCATTTAAGGATGGGCGTTATCTTAACCCATTTTGGTCTTCCAGGAATTTCTTCGTATGAAGACCAGTAAAAGGGAAATATTGCGAAGTTGAATACATCCTTGAACTTTTGCTTGAATAACTCTGGCCTATAGACTTCTATATCCTCGAACTTTCCTAAAACGCCAACCACGGGGAAAATAATATTACCGAAAAGAAAGTCCTGGCTCTTCTGCTCAATCACTACACTCGCATCCTTTATCGGCTTACCGCTTTGAGTCTTAAAAGAAATGCTTGCATCCCCTTTACGGTATTTTTCTACATTCCGGGAAGCCTCCTCCATTATCTGAGAGGCGTTCTGATTTTTGGGGTGGCAAGGGAAAATAGGAGAAATAAACATCAGAATAAAAACTACAGTAAAGATGGCCCACTTTCTGGATTTTTGGCATAAAAATTTCCTGCAAGTAGACCGATTAAGATGATTCTTCATTGAAAACCTCCTTTTTTTAATTCTTGCCCATTTGCTTAATAGGGAAGAGAGTCGGGGGATGACATTTTGGCATTAAGCAACTTCCCCTTTTAACCTATCCTTTGTTCTTTTATACAATTTACCAAGAGAAGAATTCTGTTAACGCCTCTCTTAATTATATGATGATATGTACCTTTGTACGTAAATCCTGCTCTATGCATAATTGTATCTTAATCGGAATTTTATCAAACGTCAAGCCTGCCCCCAGAATTCGATTTTGACTTACTGATTCCCCTTAATTAAAGCAAGACGGTCAGGGACTAAAGACTGGTAACTAACGGCTACGTCCGTGATCCCCTGACACATTTCAAAGAAGCACCAACCCTCAATACTGGCATACAGCCCTATACCCTTTTGAGGTCTTCAAAAGAAAATCTGACACAAAATTTATTATTGGGATCACTAAACATTGGACATCTTCTTCTTAATTCTCTCTTCCAATATTTACACTTATTTGTCAAATGCCTGCCCTGTGTAATGCAACGCTATTACACAGGGGTAAACTATCTCCTTTGGACTTCACAGGAGTCAGACCGGTAGTATTGACATAATGAGATTATTTCCTTAAAATGAAATTGAATTTATAAGAAAAGGAAACTTTATGTTTAAGCGGTTAGTTTCATTAGTTGTAATTTTTTTATTACTCACAGGATTGGCTCTAAATGCTCAGGCTCCTGAGGTCGAGTGGTAGGAGCAAAGACGACCATGGCTGGTGCAGATATTATCGTTGTAGGAGGTGCTTTAGAAGATGACCCTGAATTCCTCCTCAGAGATTAAAAAGCCTTCCCGTAGATCAATAATTATAGGTCTTAGAGTCTTTACCTCTCTTACCGTACTTACCATTATTATCCTTCTCATGTTCACTGCCAGTAGAGAAACCTGGGAAGCACTGCTCCAGGTAAATCCAATCTATATACCAGGTATACTTGGATTACTGACACTATATATACTTTTTGAGTCAACCCGTATACGTTTAATTGTTCACGCAATAACTGGAAAGTGGATTCCTTTAGGTTATTCCCTGCAGGTTATATTCTGTGGTGCTTTCCTATCCGCTGTTACGCCTTTTCAGGCGGGAGGATTCCCCCTGCAAATATATATCTTAAATAGAGCTGGGATAAAGGTGGGGAATGCCTCACTTGCCTTACTACTTAGAGGTCTCTTTTATCTTTCGGGACTTATTTTACTTTCTCCTTTTCTTCTTCCCTACCTTCAGACGACCTATGAAGGAAGGTCAATGCAGTTTCTATCAAAGTATGTAATCTTTACATATATCTTTCTTTTTGGATTACTATTTCTCGTTCTCTTCTATCCCAGGCCTTTAAAAAGATTCTTCTACTCTATTACTTTACACAAGGGCAGAAGGACTAAATGGACAAAGCTTTTATACATAATTGTCAGAGAGATACATAGAATGAGAATGAGTTTTTTTAGCTTTGTAAAAAACAAAAAACTTTATGCACTAATAATCCTTACGCTTACTATCATCGTGTATATACCAAACTATTCTATCGCTCCTTTAATTCTTAATGGACTATCTGTTAAAGTTCCATACTTTGATACTTTATTACGCCAGATATTCCTCTTATTCACAGCCTTTTTCTTTCCAACTCCTGGAGCTGAAGGGATAATCGAAGGTGGGTTTACAGCTCTCTTCTATTCTTCTGTTCCAAGACATTTAATAGGTGTATTTACAATTCTCTGGCGATTCATTACCTATCATCTGGTGGTAATAATTGGGGGATTCTTAACCCTTAAAATCCTCCATTTGGGAGAGATCCTTCACCCTACACAATCTTCCTCTTCCACACCTTAATTTTCTATATAATAGACTTAAAAAGGCAATTGAGTCTACTTTTTTGTAGCCGATAGTACTCTCAATTAAAAATAAAACCCGCATGGATAAAGCATGGGATGCTGGAGAAGGACTTTGGAAAAAATAACTCATTTAGGTATATAACTTTCCCTCCATACCTCAGGTAGTATGTCCTTTCTATACTATTTCTGTGTCCTCATATCTCTATGGCTGAATTTTGGAGATAGGGATGAAGTCCTCAATTGTTAAAATAAGAGAAAAATTGTCCAAGTTTGAGATTTGGCCCCATTCTCTCCCTTGCATTTCCCCTCCCTTGTTATAAATTAGATAAAGAGAGTACATAACTTACGTTTTTTTAATATATACTTATTTTCATATACTCTTCATTTGAATCTAAATATTTTTGAAAGTTGTGATAGTGCAAATGAAATAGTGTTTTATAAATAGACGGAAGTTTGACTAAAAAGGGAGGTGTAAAAATTTGGAAACCGGAGCCTTTAGTAATCAATGGATTTTTACCTGGATTGTAGTACCTTTTTTGATATTTCTAGCCAGGGTGCTAGATGTATCCATAGGAACAATCCGTATCATATATGTTTCAAGGGGGAAGAAGCTCAGCGCTTCACTTCTGGGTTTCTTTGAGGTTCTGGTCTGGATTCTCGCAATCACGCAGATACTGAAGAATTTATCAAATCCCTTATATTATATTGCCTATGCAGGGGGTTTTGCTACTGGAAATTTTGTTGGGATATATCTGGAGGGTAAATTTGCAGTCGGTTTACTCAGCGTCCACATATTTACCAAAAAGGGTGTTACTGAATTACTTGAACATTTTAGGGTAGAGAAGTACGGGGTAACGAGCAGAATTTCTGAAGGCATATATGGTAAAGTTAGAGAATTATTTATGATTATAAAACGAAAGAATGCAGCACACATTATTGAAATTGTACGGGAATACGACCCTGAAGCCTTCATCTCAATTCAAGACGTAAGAGCTATAAGCGGGGGCATGTTCCCCTACAAGCATGGGAAAAGAAAGGATGAAGATGAAGGAGATGAGGAACACGATTCTGAAAAGATAGACGGAAATAGAACCTATTGCCAAGAGTAAATTTGAGAGAAACTTAAATTTTAAAGTTTAATTTACCTGATCTGGACAATTCCATAAAAAGACACACAACCATTTTTTTCTTTTGATAATTCCGTATTGACCACTTAATTGTCTCATAAAATAAGATAATTTCCCCGAACTATTCCCTTCTCTCTCTGTTCATTACAATTTTTCGTTGAGCTTCTCGCATAGGTTTTATTTTTATCCCCAAAAGCATCCCCAAATATCTTCCTTGACTTCTCTAATACAATCATCAATCGTGTATACTGGTTGATCAGGGATATAGGGCCACCATATATGGAATTTTCTCATCCAACATAAGTGCCAGCGATTATCAAAATCAGTGTAGCGGACCTGGAATGCTGCGACGCAGCTTGACTTAGAAGGATCAATAAAAAGAGGCCTTTTCTCAAAAACTGTAATTCGATTACTTTTGGTTTTTACAAGAAATCCTATTTCTGAGCGTAGATGGACCGGGACTTTTCTGGAAAGATACTTGTTAATTTTTTCTAATGCTTGTTCCCTAATCTTAAGAGGCATCTTTTTCCGATATGTGAGTGCTTTTAGTCCGGATTCTCCAGCAGCTTCATAAGCGTTTGCATAATAAGTAAGCCATCTTGTTCCCAAACCGCTTTCTTTTGCCATTTTATAAAACTCTGCATAACCTTTATCTGTATCAAGATTTAGCATTGTAGCTTTCTTTGCCCATAAATATTTCTCTAAAAAGCTCATCTTCATTTGTTCCCCCTTAAAATAACTCTCCTCTAAATGCCTTTTGCATAAGGAAGTTGAAAAGGTTGTTTAGTTCTTTTTCTGATTCGTGTTGTTCTTGTTTTAGTTTCTCGACTTTTTTCACAAGGTTGGCGAATTTTTGTTGTTCGGACAGAGAAGGTATATACATCGGAAACTTTTTCAAATAGGTGATTTTTTCATCTTTACTTCTTCTCTATTGGATTTTCATTTATCTTCACCCAATAACCAAACAATGATTTTTCATAGTGGTTGTGTTTGGGATAGCAGGATTCAATGATTTTCCAGAATCTTTCGTTGTGCTTCCTCTCAATAAGATGAGCGAGTTCGTGAAAAATTATATATTCAATCATATCATCAGGTAGAAACTTCATAAGGGTGTTCACTGTTACATTTTTCCTTCTGCTTAGGCTTGCCCACTTGGTTCTCATCTTACGGAAAAAGATTTTATTTGCTTTTACCTTTAATTCCTTTGAAATCTCTTCCATATAATTTTGGACCAATTGCCTGAAATCTTTGGATTCCCTTGCTTCAAGTTCCTTAGCCTTTGCCTCCTTTATGCACTCGTTAATAAATGCTCTTTTTTTCTCAATCCACTTACTGTGCTTTTCGTAAATTTCTTCAGGCTTAGTTCCATAAGGCAGAATAAGAACAAGTTCACCTGTAGTGAATTCAATCCGAGGGTATTTTATCTTCCTATATGATACTCTGTAACTTGAAACTTCAGGAGCCGTAGTTATCAACATTCTTCACAAGCCTTTCGAAAAGTTTATTCATCTCTTCCATAGATAGGTTATATTTTGTTTTTACTCTTCTTGTATATCTTCTAAGTTCCCTCTCGACCTGCTTTCTTATGGTTGTCTGGTTTATCCATTCTGGAAACATAGATTTCCTTAATTGATGGGATAGTTCCTTCATATCTTTCTCTATCCTCTCTCCTTTACCAGTAATCCTTTCCACGCTTAAAAGCATAGCATATTCCATATCATCAAAATGAAGTTCCTTCTGTCTGAGAGTAAGGGAGCTCATATCATTCATAATCTCGGTTTCCTCTTGATATATCTTCTCGTAATCTTTTACTCTCTCTTGCCACATCTCCATAAGCCTCTCAACCCTTTCCACAAGTGATTCGTAGATAGGATTCCTTTGCTTATCAACTAAAACGAGTTTATTAAGGGCAAAGAGAATGTTTGCCGCCTTCTCTTTTTTATTTTCCACTCTTTCTTCTATTTTTTGCATATATTTATCATCAATCTCCATCAAAGGCAGGTTCTCTTCAATTCCTTCTATCTCCGTTGTCTCATGAACATATTCCACAGTTTTGCTATAATATTTTGAGATTAAATCTGCATTCTCTTCCTTTCGGAGCACCATCTTATAATAATAGTTATAGATTCCAGTAAGCCATTTATACTCATTAAAATAATCAAGTTTTACCTCATCTGGTCCAAGGATTTCAAATATTTTCCTTAACTTCCTGAACTTTTCAGAAAATTCCTTCTCTTTTTCTGCATCGCCAGTTAGAACCTCTATTGCTCCAAGAAGTGTTTCTCTATCGAAAGACTGGGGTATACCAGAGAGGAGTCCCATTAACTCTTCAATAATCTCTCTGAATTCTTCCCTTACGCTATCATAATTAAAAAGGGCTCCTTTTAGATCTTCTTCATTGTACATCTCAAGGGCTTGTTTGAATGCCTTAAGGACTCCAACATAGTCAATTATAATCCCGGCCTCTTTAATATTACGATAGGGTCTATTCGTTCGAGCAACAGCCTGGAGCAGGCGGTGTTCCTTTAGAGGCTTATCAAGATACATCACCTGAAGTATTGGAGCATCAAAACCTGTGAGGAGCATATCAGTAACTATAAGAATTTTAGGATATTCTTCGAACTTAAAATTATCAATGGTCTCTTTTTTAATAGTTTCATAATCCTTCCCATCATAAAACGCTCTTGCCTCTCTAACATAACTGGTGATAAGTTCTCTGTCTTCTCTGCTATAAGTCATTACGGGTTCGGAATATTCTCTTGGCAAATATTTATCCAGGGCTCGCTTATATTTCACGCAGGCATTTCTACTTGCTGCGACAACCATTCCCTTAAATTTACCATCAAAGTTTTTCATAAAGTGATTTGCAATATCCTTCGCAATAACTTCTATCCTGTTAGAATTTTCAAGATATAGTTTTATTGTGGTAAATTTCTTCTTTAACTCTTCTTCGACTATTTCCCTTTCGATTTCAGGAAGTTCCTCAAATTCTGTTTCAATAAATGATTCAAACATCTTCTCCTTAAGATGAGATTTTTCAAGTCTCGGTTGATAAACTATCTTTACGGTAAAGCCGTCTCGTATGGAATCGGTAATGAAATACCTATCAAGATAAGTTTCCAGAGGAGGATAGCTGAATTGGAGGTATGTATTTCTATCAATTTTTGATATGGGAGTTCCAGTTAGTGCAAAGAAGAAGGCATTCGCAAGAATCGATTTCATCTGTGCAGCGAGAAGTCCATATTGAGTCCTGTGTGCCTCATCTATAAAAGCAACAACATTCCTTCTATTCATAATGGTTTCTGAATCTCTGGATTTTGTTTCAATATTTTTTTGAATGGCCTGGAAATCCTCCGGTTTAAACTTGTGAATCAAAGTAATAAAAACACCTCTTTTCCCCATATAATCATTACTTCTTAACATCTCCTTTAATTCCAAGGCTGTTTCAATCTTTTCAGGTTTTATAGTATCTAAAGCATTGAACTCAGTATAGAGCTGGTCTTTCAAGCCGATTCTATCAAGGATAAAGAATATCGTTGGGTTTTCCAGAACTTTGGAATAAAATAATTTAATTGCTGCAAATATCATAGTCAGAGTCTTCCCACTTCCCTGCCAATGCCAGATAAGCCCAGTATCTTTATCATCTTCACCTTTAAGGTTTTTAATTACCCTTTCCAGCATCTTATTTGCGGCTCTATACTGCATATATCTTGCAATGACCTTTGTAGCGTTTCCCATCTCGATTCTGAAAAAGAAGAAATTCCTCAAAATATCAAGGAGTTTATCCCTTGAAAACATAATTATAGTTGAGTCAATGGAGTCTTTACCCTCCTCCTTCCATTCGTAGAATTTTACATTTTCCTGCCAGGGAACAATGGGAAAATACTTTGCTATAGACTCAACTGCTACACCTATCTGGACATACTTATAAAGTTCTGGAACTGCTGCTTCATAATCCTTTATTTGCCTGTAAGCATCAGACCAGGATTCAGAGACACTAATGGGGTTCTTACACTCAATATTAACCAATGGTATACCATTAATGTAGAGCATCACATCACTTCTAATCTTTTCTCTTCCTTGATAATTAACCTGCCTCGTTACTATAAATTCATTATTTTCAATGTTCTCATAATCAAACAGTTTTATTCTCTCAATAGTCCCCTCTTTTTCCAGTTTAACGGGTATTCCATACTTATAATATTGAAGAATCTTCTTTGAGCCTTCAATGCCTGTAGGAGTTAATTTTAGTTCTGTTAGTGCCCGATTTATATCTTCCTGAGTAAGATTTGGTATTGAGTTAATCCTTTTTATTGCCCTAAGGAGGTTGGAGACAAGGAGAGGTTCCTCAAGACTTTCTCGTTCAAGTTCTTCAGGAGGAACATAAATCCAATCAGACTTTTTCAATTCTTCAACTATGTAATCTTCAATAAGAGATTTCTCGGTAAACATGGCTAGACAGTAGATGGTAGGCTGTCCATCTATCTAACAAATGCAGTCTATTGTATACTTCTAATGAGACCATAGAGCATCCTTCCAACTGTTTCAGTTAAATCAAATAAATTTTCCACTTGCTCGTAGTATCCAAGGTCCTTTGATAAAATCAAGTAGTATCTTAATTCTTCAAGCGAACCCTGAGCAATATTATAGAAATTCGCTTTATCTTTAATCCCTCTTTTCTTAAATCCTTCTGCAATATTTGCAGGTATAGAAATTGCAGCCCGTCTCATCTGTGATATTAAGCCAAACTTTTCTTCGGCTGGATAATCTTTTGTAATGCTATAAATATTCAATACCAGTTTATGAGCTTTTTTCCAGACTTCTAAATCCTCAAACCTCGTTGCCTTCTTTCTTTCTCTTATTTTTTCTCTCAAAATACCCCCTACCTACTGTCTACCATATACTATCTACTGTATTCTATTCTACCTTCTTTTCCCTGTCTACTTTTTCTTCCCTGTCTACTGTCTACTCTCTTCTCCCTCTCTACTGTTTACCGTATACTCTCTACTTTCATTTTCCTGTCTACTGT
>Ga0209121_10000988_pt1 | contig 29840 bp, 29 predicted proteins | sample Cruoilmetagenom3_FD_187292 | JGI IMG/M metagenome (GOLD analysis project Ga0209121, IMG submission 187292) | Oil polluted marine microbial communities from Coal Oil Point, Santa Barbara, California, USA - Sample 3 (SPAdes) (version 2) | ecosystem: Environmental > Aquatic > Marine > Oil seeps ...
GTGGCGGCGGTGCGGGTCGCGGATTTTGATGACGATCTCTGTAACTTTAAACTTTAAACTCAAGTATATGAAGGGTTCAGCAATATGGCCAGGATAAACAAACCGGAAGAAATATTTACAAAAATAACAGAGGATTTAAGGAATATCTTCAAAGATGACCTCATTTCCATTATGCTTTACGGCAGCGGCGCAGGGGGTGATTATAAGCCGGGCAAATCGGATTTGAATTTCCTCGTGATCATCACTGAGGAGGCTATAGACCGCCTGGATCAAGCCATTGAAACCGTTTCTCGATGGAGAAAAAAGAAGGTGGCCACACCTTTATTCATGACAAAATTGTATATCGAATCTTCCCTCGATTCGTTCCCCATTGAATTCATAAACATAAAGAACAGATATGTCCTTGTCTATGGCGAAGACATACTCAAGGATATTACCTTCGATGCGAGCCATGTAAGACTGCAGTGTGAACGGGAAATCAAGGGAAAGCTGCTTCTCTTGAGGGAAGGATTTCTGGAAACGGAAGGAAAACAAAGAAAAATTAAGGAACTGATCAAGGCATCCATAACGGCATTCATCTCTATCTTTAATGGACTCTTATATCTTAAAAGCATTGAACCCCCTCCGACAAGGCGTGAAATCATACAATCCGTCGCAAATGAGATTACTATCGACAGTGAAATATTTCTGAAATGCCTGGACATAAAAGATGATAAAAAGGACTTTTCATCATCTGAAACAAAGGATTTATTCAAGGCCTATCTAATAGAAGTCAGGAAGTTATGGGAGTTTGTCGATAAAATGAAAATATAACCGGCAATTATTCACCACAAATATCACAGAAAGAATTAAGGAGGTTACAAATGACCAAAGGCCAGAGAAATTTACTTATTGCTGTCGTAGCAATTGTTTTGATATTTTTTTCCACGTTCTCTTTTCTTAAGGGAACATACAATACCTTTGTTACTCTCGATGAGACTGTTAAATCATCATGGGCACAGGTGGATAATCAACTGCAGAGAAGATATGATCTTATCCCGAACCTCGTGGAAACCGTAAAGGGTTACGCCAAACAGGAAAGGGAGGTTTTCATTAAGGTAACTGAAGCAAGATCAAAGGTCGGCGGTGCGACGAAAATCCCCGATAAGATCAAGGCAAATAATGAATTGACAGGGGCCCTGGGCAGACTACTTGTCGTTATGGAGAGATACCCCGATCTGAAATCGAATCAAAATTTTATTAGGCTTCAGGATGAACTGGCAGGGACAGAAAACAGGATCGCTGTAGAGAGAAGGCGCTACAACGAAGCGGTAAAGACATATAATGTAAAGGTCAGAAGTTTCCCGGAAAATCTCTTAGCAGGCGTGTTCGGCTTTGCAAAAGCCACCTTCTTTGAAGTGCCGGAAGCCGCAAAGGCCACACCAAAGGTTAAGTTCGATTAATATAACGGGGGCCAGGCCTTTTATTACTCAGATTCTTGATAGTTCTACTTATTTCGCAAAAAGTCGAATTCTCCCCTCCCTCGGCGGGAGGGGGGGGGCCAAGTTCCTTCAAAAACAAGCATGAAAAAACGGTGTTGTGGAAAGTTTTGCTAAAGCAAATGAGGTGCCCTGCCGGTCATAGACTTATCGATAGCATTGCTCTTACAACAATTTTACCGGAGAAGGCATGGCAAATGGGAAACGATGAGAAACAGATTGATGCAACGCATCCGGCGGAAGAAACTTTCCTGCAGGAAACAGAACCATCGTCTGAATCACTCTCCCTTTTGTACGAAGGAACTTATGAGACCAAACCAGGGTGGACGGCACAAATAATACGCCAATTCGAGGAAGTAAACAAAGAACTGCTGCTGATCCTATCCATGATTCTTATCGCAGGTATCATGAATTACCTGGTTACTTCGCAGCAGATGTTGCTCGGGTTATACACAATACCCACTCTGTTTTCTGCATACTATTACGGACGACGACACGCTACTCTGACGGCATTCGCCAGCATCTTTCTCGTAGGCCTCATGGGCCATCTTAATCCAGGCCTGTTTAGCAGAACAGAACAATTTTATTTCGTGGAAGGCCGGTGGTACGAATTTACGGCATGGGGCGGGATTTTGGTGATCACAGCCTATGCGATGGGCACACTCTACGAGCGCAGCAAAGCCCGGACACAGGAACTGGAAGAAACCTACCGGGGTCTCTTGATCATCTTGCGCCAGTTTATTTCCAAGGATGAGTACACCGAAAATCATTGTTACCGAGTTTCGATTTACTCGGCCAAGATTGCCTCTTACCTTGGGTTAAGTTCAGAGCGGATTGAAGACGTCCGTTCAGCCGCCTTAATACATGATCTTGGAAAGCTCGACATCAGCCGGAAAATCCTTTATAAGGCGGGCCGACTGACCCAGGAAGAGTTTAAGGAGCTGAAACGCTGCGTCCTGTAGGCGGTCCGCTGGGCCGGATCATTCCCATCATTTTGGCCCATCATGATAAGTTTGACGGTTCTGGTTACCACTCCACACAAGGGGAAAAGATCCCCTTGGAGGCCCGGATCCTCGCGGTAGCGGATGTATACGATTCCCTTGTCAGCGATCGTCCCTATCGGAAGGCGATGTCTCCTTTCGATGCCAAAGAGATTATTGTCAAGGGTTCGGGTACCGACTTTGACCCCAGAGTTGTCGAGGCCTTTTTTAAGGCCTTTACCAAAGGAGAAATGGAAGTTCCTCACCTGGTTGTTTAGAAGAGACCCTCCCCTGATTTTATCTGTATTACCTGGCCAGATAACCTCCATCGTTTGCCAGAACATGGCCTGTCATATAGGCTGACGCGTCGGAGGCTAAAAAGACAGCTACCCCTTTCATATCATCAATATCTCCGACTCTTCTCATTGGAATTGTTTTCATCGTTTCATCATAGGCCTTTTTGAACTCAGGCTTTTCTATATAAGCCATCATATCCGTGCGGAAATAACCGGGAGCAATAGCATTCACCCTGATGTTATGGGGAGCAAGTTTCACGGCAAGATTCATGGTTAATGCATTAATTGCCGCCTTTGTTGAGTTATAGGGAACGGCGGGATGCATTTTTTCATCCGAACCCCTGAACCCCATAATCGATGAAATGTTGATGATATTTCCGCCACCCTGTTTTTTCATTATATTGGCAATCTTCTGGGCAAGTATCCAGACGCCCCTTACATTGACATTAAAGAGATGGTCCCACCTGTCCAGGGGAAATTCCAGGGTTGGTGCCCCCCAGGTTGCTCCCGCATTATTCACGAGGACATCAATGCGCGAAAATTTCTCTTGCACGACCTTCAACAAATTATCAATATCTTCCTCTCTGGAAACATCACACGCGACAGGAAGAACTGTTACACCAAACGCTTCTTCCAATTCCCGGGCAGCACTTTCGAGATTTTTCATTTTCCTGGAGGTAATAACGAGACTTGCCCCTGCCTCAGCAAAACCTGTGGCGACAAATTTTCCGATGCCCCTTCCCCCGCCGGTAATCAGCGCTACTTTACCGTCGAGCCTGAACAAACTATCCAATTTCATATTAAACCTCCAATAAACCTATAAATTTACATGAGCCGTTATGTTGGGTTTAGTATGCTCAACCCAACCTGAAATCTCCTCTAAAGACCTTTGCAAAACGCTTCCTTTTACCCGATTTCGGCGTCAGACTCAAATTTTAATCCTCGACATACCTCATGTATTCCTGTGGTTAACATTTTCGTTTCCCTGAACTTGAACAAAATTAAGCTTTTTGCAAAGGTCTCATCTCCTCTGATGAGGAAGGATTGAGGTAAAATGAAAAATTTAGTCTTATTTTCCCCTCACCATACACTCTCCCTCCAAGGCAGAGTGTATAATAAGGACGACTTTCACCCCCGTGTACAATATGGGTTATTTTAATATTATCCCATAAATCTTTATATCGAGCGAGGCATTCCTTTGAATGCCTGCCCATCGGGCATGTATTCTACAACTTCACCGTCTGTTTCGACCATTTTTGTGAGAATTCCATTAACTTTCTTTTCCTTAGTAGCTCGAATGACTTCATCAATTGTCTTATATTGAGAAAGTTCTTTCATGGTCACCAGCGTAGGAAGAACCATATTACACCTTTTCTCCCTGAAACGTTCAAGCGTGTCCTGTGGGGTAATCCATACGTGTTTTGTCAATTCGATCCCGTCATGAATGGCCTCTTGCGCTTCGGGAGCTTCAGCCAAAAAGAATCTCACATCATAGCGAAGGGGCAAAAACTCCGGAGTAATCCAGTGAGAAAAATAGTGAAGCTGATCAGTTGCCAGAGCCAGATCTTCCTTTTGAAGGATGTCTTTCAGCTTCAGTCCGCCCTCAAAGAGAGAACGGCTATAAGAACGAAACGTTTTTACACGGTCCCCTGAGTCAAACCTTATAATGGACCCATCCCTTTGATATGCCAACAAAAGACCAACTTCTTCAAATGTCTCCCGTATCCCGGCAACCCAGGCACCCAATGCCTTTTCCGGGGAAATAATATTATCAAGCACATCCAGGGCTTTTTGCTGATCTATACCGGTACAAAATTTTTCAATTCCCGGCGCATAATCATCCTCATCCAGGCATCCCCCGGGAAACACATAGGAATTGGGCACAAATTTACTATCTGGATGCCTTAATACCATCAGCACCTTGAAACCCTCCTCATCAGTACCGTGAGGTTTTTTCAGGAGGATGATGGTTGCCGCATCTTTTGGTTCTACTATCATTTCGAATCCTTCCGCATGCCCCTCTTTTTAATCCAAATTACCGAGAGATGTAAAGTGTTTTATGATTTTATACACTGTTTGATCGCGAAACACGAGTTAAAGAAGCTATAACTTCTATATGTTTTGTCTGGGGAAACATATCTATGGGCTGTAGTTCTGAAAGGGAAAATCCCCTGTCATTCAAATATCTGATATCCCGCGCCTGAGTAGCCGGATTGCATGAAACATAAATTATCCTGGTTGGCTTCACTTCGATAATACGGTCAAGCACTTCTTTTGTGCAGCCTATCCTTGGTGGATCAAGGAGAACGACATCGATATTTTTTCCCCTAATATAATCTTTTTTCAATATCTCCTCTACCCTTCCCCCAAATACTTCCGTATTTGACAAATGATAATTTTGAAAGTTAAACCTCGCACAATGGACCGCTTCGCCATCCGTTTCTATACCATAGACCTGACGAACGCGCGGGGACAGGAAAAGAGAAAAGAGGCCTGACCCACAATAGCAATCAACTACGACATCTGAATATGTCAGGTCACTCATCTTTATGACCTGTTCAACCAGTGTATTCACCAGGGAAGTATTCGCCTGAAAAAAACCCCCGTAAGGTACCCTGAGTTCCTTGCCTTTTACTGTTCTCATTATAGATTTGAATTCAATGGAATCACCTTCATTCTCATATCTTTTATTACCACCAGACTCCGACCAGAAGTTACACCTGTCACCCTGAAAAGCATTCTTCCCTGAAATAAGATCTTTCCGGAACTGACGATAAGTCCGGTTGACGGATTCATCTACGATCTCACACCGTTCAATATCCACCAATGTGCCCCCTTCTATATCCATAAAACCCGTTCGGGGATGCTTCATGTCACTTAAATCGAGATGATATTCGGCCTTCCCCCTGTAATTAAATATCCGGGGCGAAGGGATGATCTCTTTCAATGGAGGTGATGCAATTTTCCCTATTCTTTCAAAGGACTCTGCAATCTGCCTTTGTTTCATCTGAAGTTGATTTTCATATGATATATGCTGGTACTGACACCCCCCACATTTGGAAAAATACGGACATTTCGGTTCAACCCTTCTGGGCGACAAAAATGATATGGTCTTTATTTCTCCCCGTAAATAGTTCTTTTTGACTTTTTTTATCTCTACATCGACTACATCCTCCTCTGCCGTGAAGGGGACAAAAACAACCATGTTATCGATCCTGCCCACACCATCACCTCCGAAGGCAACGGTATGGATTGTTGTTTTAACAATGTCTCCGACTTTAATCTGAAAACTCATTGAAATTTCTTGACCCCCATGATTAATCGCTTTGCTTATAGCACTTTCTAATGCAAGGGTAAACCTGTACAAAAGGGCCTTAAACACGGATTTGCATTTTACTTTACAACTCAGGCAAATACTGTTAGTTTTCATCACTATTTTAACGCGAGATTTCATAATGAAAAGAAAAAACATTCATCACGTAAATATAAATGACAGGGAAATCGTTCTCATCGGCACCGCGCACGTCTCCAGGGAAAGTGCCGATCTTGTCGAACAGGTCATTGAAGAAGAAAAGCCGGACACGGTGTGTGTCGAGCTATGCAAATCCCGGTATGAAGCGATTAAGCAAAAGGAAAACTGGGAGAAAACGGATATCTTTAAAATAATCAAGGAAAAGCGTACTTCCCAGTTACTGGCACAGCTGCTCATGGCCTCATTTCAAAAAAGGCTCGCGGATAAATTCGGAATCAACCCCGGGGAAGAAATGTTGCGTGCCATAAATAAAGCAGAAGAAACAGGGGCTGAAGTTGTACTTGCCGACCGGGATATCCGCGTTACCATGTCCCGAACCTGGCGTTTGATGAGATTTTTCAGCAAAATCAAGATCCTCGGTGAGATTTTTCTTTCGATCTTCTACACAGACGAAATAACTGAAGAAGAAATAGAAAAACTCAAGGAGCAAGACGCCCTGGAACTCGCATTGCAGACCTTTGGAAAGAAGGTGCCTGAGGTTAAAACAACGTTGATCGACGAAAGGGACGAATACCTGGCTCATTCTATTACTCATGCTCCGGGCTCCAAAACCGTAGCCGTTGTCGGTGCCGGTCATGTTCCCGGAATTCTTAAACACCTTGGCAAGGAAATCGATCTTTCCGATACAAGTAAAATTCCTCCTAAAGGCATATTGGGCAGAGTGATAGCCTGGGGAATTTCATTTGCCGTCATCGGTCTTATTATTACAGGTTTCTTTAACTCCGGTGCCGAGACCAGCCTCAATATGATTAAATGGTGGGTTATGGTAAACGGCATACTTGCGGGTCTCGGAGCCCTTCTCGTTCTTGCCCATCCGATTACAATTGCTGCTTCGGTGGCAGCCGCGCCCCTTACATCCTTAAATCCCATGGTGGCAGCCGGCTGGGTTGCCGGTCTCGTAGAAGTAACTATTAGAAAACCACAGGTGAAAGACTTCATTGATTTGAGGGGTGATATCTCTACGTTACGTGGATTCTGGCATAACAAGATTACCCGTATTTTACTGCTTGTTGTTTTCGTAAACCTTGGCAGCGCAATAGGTACTTTTGTAGCTATTCCGATAATGGTGAGGTTTCTTCAATCCTGATGCCACATTTGACACCTTCAAAATCCCTGTGATACGTGATTCACAAAGGTTTTATTATGACCCGCTTAGACAAAAAATCTATCCTCTGTCCCAATTGCAGAAAGCTCATCAGTTACGATGAGCCACGCTGCCCTTACTGTGGTCTTTCAAACCCTGGAGCCGGGTGGAAAAGAGGATTTTCCTTAAGTTTTATACGCAACCCATATGATATTATCAAAATCATCATTTACACCAATGTTGCCCTCTACATCTTTTCTATTTTGTTGAATCCATCATCTCTCGGTTTATCCGCGAATCCTTTAACCTTTCTGTCTCCCTCCGGCAAGAGTCTTTTCCTTTTGGGCGCAACGGGAACTCTTCCCATAGACCAGATTCACCGTTGGTGGACACTTGTATCGGCCTCATACCTCCACGGCGGGTTGCTGCACATCTTTTTCAACATGGTAGCACTACGTCAACTGGGCCCCTTTATATTGGCCGAATACGGGCTGAACCGTTTTTTTATCATATACACACTAACGGGCATCGTGGGATTTTTTATCTCCTATCTGGCCGGCATTCCCTTTACCATAGGGGCATCTGCCAGTATATGCGGGCTGATCGGAGCCACTCTCTATTACGGAAAGAGCAGAGGAGGTTTTTACGGAGAGGCAATCTTCAAACAGGTTATGGGATGGGTAATCGGTATTGCTCTGTTCGGATTTTTTGTTCCCGGAATCAATAATTGGGCCCACGGAGGGGGAATTGCCGGGGGAATTGCCCTGGGTTTTCTTCTTGGCTACCATGAAAAAAACAGGGAAAGCCTGCTTCATCGAATGCTCGCCGGCGGGTGTATATTGCTGACTGTAGCCGTGCTGGGATGGGCCATCATTCAGGCCTTTTATTTGCGCTTCGTTTATTAACAGGTGTCTCAACGAAAACCGCTAATTTCCAAACTTTAACTTGAAACTTTGAACTTGAAATTTTAAACTCAAACATACAAAAATCGAAGGAGGATTCATATGCTAAAGAAAACTTATTGGGTTTTACTTATATCAATATGCATTATTCTTGTGTCTGGCTGCAATACAGCCGTAAAAATGGGAGATTCAGTCGTAGGCATCCAGTCGGGTAAGTTCTTCTACACCGATGGAATCTTACGAACAAATTATCACGCATCATACGAGAGGGTATGGAAAGCCTGCAAAAAGGCCATACGGGACATAAAGGCTGTTGATATTGAAGAAAACAAAAAGATCTCAGAGGGGACTATTGAAGCGAAACTACATGATGACGATGTTCGTATTTCCGTTGATTACAAGGAAAAAAACTTAACAATGGTAGGGGTTCGCGTCGGTGTAATGGGGAACAATTTCTCGTCCCAGCTCATCCATGATAAAATCAAAGAAAATCTCCTCAAAAAGTAAGGTTTCGACTCAACTGACCAACAATATAAAGGATCAACCATGTCGAATATCTCCGTCAGACGAAAACCTTTTATCATAGGAGTTATGGGAAGCCATAAGGACAGTTCTTCTGCCATTGATGACGCCTATACCCTGGGAGAAGCAATAGCAAAAAGGGGATATGTACTTCTGACAGGAGGGGGCGGAGGCGTGATGAAGTCAGCCTCTGAAGGTGCCCATCGCGGAGGCGGACTTGTAATTGCCATTCTTCCGAGTGACAAGAAACTCCCCCTTAAGGGTTATCCCAACGAATTTGTTGATATTCCAATTTATACGGGGATGTACGATGCCCGAAACATCATCAACGCAAAGACTCCCCACATCCTCGTTGCATTGAGCGGAGGTGCCGGCACCCTCTCGGAAATGGCCGTCGCCATGAAAAGCGGAACACCCGTTATTGGCCTTAACTGTCCACATTTTGAACTCGCGGAAGAATATGAATTCGTAACTGTTAAAACAGTTGAAGAAGCCATCCAAAAAATAGACAAAATTGTTGCAAAATTAAATGATAAATATTAAACGAGAAAAATGTTAAGAACAGACAGACCGAAGGAGTAACCATGAAACTGCATCACGTTGCTGTAGTCTGTAGTTCCCGGGAAAATGCAGATCGATTCTATGGTGGGATTTTAGGATTACAACAGACAAAGACTTCTGTACTTAATAAGGAGCTTGCGGAAAAGATATTTGACACCGACCTGGAATGTGAGTTTATGCTCTATGGAAACGAAAATTTCACCGTTGAGGTCTTTGTAATTCCAGCAGCGCAACAGAAAATAACCCCTGTTGCGCATCTTTGCCTGGAAGTGGACAATAAAGAAGAATTTGCAAGAAACTGTCAGGTAAAGGGGCTGGAAACAAAGATAATACCAAGGGAGAATGCACTGCTTGTTTTTGTAAAGGATTATGACGGTAATCTATTTGAGATAAAAGATTTACAAGGAGGTAAGTAAAATGCCACAAGGAGACGGAACAGGCCCAAAAGGTCAAGGCCCAGGAACAGGTAGAGGCATGAAAGGCAGGGGACAGGGAGGAGGCCGTGGTCTCGGTGACGGTTTTGCGGCAGGCCCTGGCGGATATTGCCTCTGCCCAAACTGTGCAGAAAGAGTACCCCATCAATTAGGAACTCCCTGCTACGAGGTAAAATGCCCTAATTGCGGAACGCTTATGATACGGGAATAAAAGTAATTGTTGTTTACGCTATCAACTAATTTTGTTCGTCCCACTTAAACTCCTTTTCGATAAAAAGTCTAACGCAGGCGGCAACAACCTCAGGATCATAAAGAAGTCCCTTGAAACTTGTTATTTCCTTTAACGCCTTATCTATGCCAAGAGCTTTTCGGTAAGACCTTTGAGACGCTATCGCCTCGACCACATCAGCTATTGCCATAATCCTTGCTTCCAAAATGATATCTTCACCTGAGAGACCCTGGGGATAACCAGAACCATTCATTCTTTCGTGATGCTGAAGTACGATTTGGGCAATGGAGTTCGGAAAGTCTACCTTCTCCAGTATCTCACAACCCGTCCGAGGATGGTTTTTGATTAAGAGATGCTCAGTTTCCGCTAAACGACCAGGTTTCGTTAAAAGCTCAGCAGGCACAGATAACTTGCCAATATCATGGACAAGGGCAGCCAGATGAATTTCTTTGAGCTTTTCATCTGAAAGCCCCATCTCTCTTGCTATGGCGCAGGCAAGTTTGGCTACACGTCTCTGGTGTCCGGCACTATGGGGATCCCTCGTTTCAACTGTTGATGCCAGGGTGATGACCGTTTCAGTCAATACTTGCCTTAATTTTTCAACATCCTGTTTCAGGGCTTTCTCCGTGCACTTATGCTCGGATTCCAATGCTTCCAATTCAGCCATTCTTTTACGCATTTCATTCAATTCATTGACAAGTTGTTCATTCATTTTGTCTCTCATGAAAGAATAATTTTTAGTTTCTCTTATTAATAACGGCATAAGTCATAAATAACTTAAATTATTCCGTAATAGGAAAAGCCGTTTGACCGGAAAATCAAATCCTGCTATATAAACTTCGTTTTGTTACCATTTCAAAACAGGATTTAGCTGTCCAGTATTTAAATAATTTGAATAACACAGAGCGGGGGATTATTTCCATTGGATATTATCCTTGCAGGTTTTAACCTGGATTATGAAACGATAAAAGAGATGAAAACCTCTTTATTGACGGAGGCGGAAAATTTCACACCTGAAACCATTTCCGCTGCCTACGCACGCATCAGCAGGAACCCCCTGCCGGTGAATGAGTTAAGGGAAATATCCAGAAAAGAAGTCGAAAGTGCAAGAAAGTCAAACCGTAATATCGTCTTCGATATGGGGCATAGTTCCATAGCCGAGCACGCCGTCTTTAATATTGACGTTCTCGGTGTATCCCGCCTGTTAGTTGAGGAGATAGAAAAGTTCCGTCTTTGTTCCTACACGGAAAAATCTCAGAGATATATACGTCTGAAAGATGATTTTGTCACTCCTGAAGAGATCAAAGAAACGGGCCTTGAGAAATTGTTCATCGAAACTATTGAAGAACAAAACAGATTTTACCAGGAGCTATATTCCCGTTTGAGATCGCATATTTTCAAAAAATTCGAGAATATGGCTTCAGATCCTGCTAACCACTCTACCCTGGAAGGATGGGCAAAAGAAGACGCAAGGTACACCATATCCATGGCAACAGAAACCCAGCTGGGGATGACCCTGAATACGAGAAATCTCGAGTTGATGTTGAGACGCTGTGCTGCCCACCCCTTGAGAGAGGTAAGGGAATACGGTGAAAAACTTTACGAGACAACCAAAAACATTGCCCCATCGCTGGTTAGATACACAGAGGCAACCCGCTTCGACAGTTTGACAAGAAATGCCCTTGAGGAAAAATCAAGGTGGCTGATAGAAAAATTTGGGAAGAAAGAAAATCAAACAACAAAAGCCAGGGAAATTGATAATAATGTAACCCTCTTCTATGCCACGCCCGACGCCGACGATAAGATTGTAGCATCGCTAATCCACTCATCTTCCAATATTCCCATGCATCAATGTACTGTCATCGTATCTCAGATGAACATGAAGGAGAAAGAAGATGTTATAAAAGCCTCCTGCAAGTATATGAAATCGTATGATCCCCCCTTGAGAGAATTTGAAAATGCCGATCTGCACTTTGAGGTTACAGTAAGTGCGGGTTGCTTTGCCCAGATGAAAAGACACCGGATGGCCACAATACTCTGCCAGGAGTATAATCCGCTGCTCGGCATTATCATACCACCGACAATACGTGAGATTGGCATGGATGCCCTGTTCATGGAAATGATCGCGAAAACAGAGGAAACCTACGATAGAATAAAAAATATATCTCCCCTGGCGGCGGGCTACATTCTGACCAACGCTCACAGAAAAAGGGTTTCCATGAAGGTTAACGCCAGGGAGCTTTACCATATTTCCCGTCTTCGCGAAGATATACATGCCCAGTGGGATATAAGAGAAACGGCAAAACGGATGGTAAGATTGGGGAAAAAGGTAATGCCGTTAGCCCTTATGCTTGCCACCGGCAAAGACAGTTTCGATTCTCTTTATAACCAATGTTACTCAGAAGAAACTTAATGCGGCAAAGCCGCAAAAACGAAAGGTCCAAGGCTAAGGGCTAAAGGTTAAGCGTTAAAACGATTTCGTAAAAAATCGGATTTAGCTTTGAGTAAGGTTTTTCCCATGGTTCAGTATAATATTCTGCTTGTATCTTTTCTCGTTTTCTTCCTCATCAGTTCTTTCTGCCGATGGTACCTGACACGGATCAATGTAAACCATCTGCGCAAGTTCGGGCATAATGTCCCTGAGGTCTTTGAGGGAGAAATCAATGGCGAAACCCTCTCCCGGATGACTGATTACACAGTGGATTCCTCCAGATTCGGGTCCTTTGCAAGTTTTACCGATGATATCGTCTTGCTTCTCATCCTGTTGAGCGGGTTTCTCCCCTGGTGTGTCAATATAATACTCACTTTTAAACTGAATTTTATTTTATCGGGGCTTATCTTCTTTGCAATACCCGTTTTAATCGGATTTGTCGTTGAGATACCTTTCGGTCTTTACAGCACTTTTGTAATAGAAAGAAAATATGGATTCAGCACGATAAACTTGAAACTGTGGGTCACCGATCTTTTTAAAAACCTGTTAATTTCAGCTTTTCTTGGAGGCATTCTCCTCGGTTCTTTCCTCGCCCTTATTCACTATGCAAAGACAACATGGTGGCTGTGGGGGTGGATGTTATTTGCCTTCTTTCAATTACTCATCCTGTGGCTTTACCCGATTTTTATCGCCCCTCTCTTTAACAAATATGAACCGGTTCAGGATCAGGAGCTGAAGGAAAGAATTATTTCAATAATGGAAAAAGTGGGGCTTAAAATTAAAGGAGTTTACCAGATAGACGCGGGCAGGCGCAGTAAGCATACGAACGCCTATTTCACCGGCCTGGGGAAAACAAAGCGCATCGTTTTATACGATACACTCCTTTCCTCTCATTCAGGAGACGAAATATTATCTGTACTGGCTCACGAAATAGGTCACTGGAAGAAAAAGCATATTATGAAACAGCTCGTATTGATAGAAACCCTTTCTTTCTTTATTTTCTTTCTCGCCTATCGTCTTATAGACTGGTCATTCATGTATCAGACTTTTGGATTTGATCAAAATATTCCGTATGTGGGCCTGTTTCTCTTGTCCGCCCTTTTCAAACCCATATCCTTTTTCTTTACACCACTTATGGCCATAATTTCCCGAAAGTATGAAGAGGAAGCAGACAATTACTCGAATTGGCTTACAGGATCAACAAAATCCCTCGGAAGCGCACTGAAACGCCTGGCAAAAGATAATCTGGCAAATCTTCATCCTCATCCCCTGTATGCCTGGTTTTACTACTCTCATCCACCTCTTGTCGATCGAATAGCATATCTCCAGCAAATAGACGATAAAGCGAAAAAAGCATATTGATTTTATCGGTAAATTTATTATGATATTAAGAGATCTTTTCATGCTATGCAAAGATCTCACTACATATTAATGTCTAAGACTGAGCAACGAGCGATGAGGACTGAGAACTAAAGACTAAAGGTTTTTCCTTGATCCTTTGTCCTTGCACCTTGCACCTTTTCACTGCTGACACCAAAATCTGCGCAAAAAATGCAGTTGTTGAGAATAAAGAACCTAAAGGAGCAGCCACAGCCATGCCGATTTACGAATTTTATTGTAAGAAATGCAACACGATATATAGTTTTCTTTCAAAATCCGTCAATACAGATAAGATCCCGTTCTGCCCTCGCTGTAAGACAACTAAATTAAAACGGCAGATGTCTGTTTTTTCCACAATTTCCGGCAGAAGTGATGAATCGGAAGATGAAATGCCACCAATCGACGAGGCAAAAATGGAAAAGGCGATGGAGATGCTCTCAAGGGAGGCCGATAAAATTGATGAAGATGATCCCCGCCAGGCCGCGACGCTGATGAGAAAACTCTCGGAAGCTGCAGGTCTCAACTTGAGTTCAGGAATAGAAGAGGCCCTGAGTCGTTTAGAAAAGGGGGAAGATCCGGATAAAATCGAAGAAGAAATGGGGGATCTGCTGGAAGGTGAAGATCCCTTTATCCTGGCAAGCAAAGGCAGAAAAGGAACCGGGCGTAAACCACAGGTAGATGAAAAGCTCTATGATCTGGAGTAGATGAGGGTCTTTAGATGATTGGGAAAACCAGACCAAGGGAAAAATGCGTTGGTTGCGGATATTGTTGTATACAGAATCCCTGTTCTTTTTGTAAATCAATGTACCCGGATACTGTAGCAAGAGGAGAAATATGCCCATTGTTAGAATGGAACGGAGAAAGATATATGTGCAAATTGATTACGACTCCGGGGAAGCAGGGTGATTACTACAGGATGATGTTATTGGTTGGAAAAGGATGTCGTGCATACTTAAACCCCTGGAGGAAGGATGTAAGGAAAAGAAATGCAGGAAATTCAGGGGTCACATCTTAAATATTAAGTATTACATACATACATACATAACTCCCTTTTGATAGGGCGAATACTTAATATTTAAGATGTGACCCCTCGATACGATAATGAAAAAACAGCAAGATAATAAAAAAACCATACTCAGCTGGGCCATGTATGACTGGGCCAATTCGGCCTTTGCCACCACAGTCATGGCAGGTTTTTTTCCCGTTTTTTTCAAACAATTCTGCTGCCCCGGTACGGACCCCGTCACAAGCACGGCAAGGCTTGGATTTGCAAATTCCTTTGCCGGCATTATCGTAGCGCTCTTCGCGCCAATCCTCGGAGCCATAGCCGACAGGGGAAGCGCAAAAAAGAAATTCCTCACCTTTTTTCTCTTTATGGGCGTCGTCATGACATCGGCCCTTTACCTTGTTTCAATGGGAAACTGGCCCTTTGCCATTTTTCTATACGCAATGGCTGTGATAGGATTTTCGGGAGGAAACATTTTTTATGATTCTTTGCTTCCCTTCGTTGCTTCTGAAAAAAAACTGGATATTGTCTCGGCCTTCGGTTTCTCCCTCGGATACCTGGGAGGAGGTATCCTTTTTGCGTTCAACGTAGGGATGATCCTCCGACCTGAATTACTTGGCCTCACAAATGCAGCGGAAGCCGTTAAATTCTCATTCCTTTCCGTGGGAATCTGGTGGTCCGTTTTTTCAATCCCTATCCTCCTCTTTGTAAAAGAACCTTCTCCTGAAGAAAAAAAGCCTGTTTTCCGGGTGGTACGGGAAGGATTTGAACAATTACAAAGAACCTTTCAGGAAATTCGCCACCTCAAGACAATTTTTCTTTTTCTCATAGCATACTGGCTGTATATGGATGGTGTTGATACCATAATTCGCATGGCCGTCGATTACGGTATGTCTATCGGTTTTAAACCAAAGGATCTCCTCCTTGCCCTTCTCATCACCCAGTTTGTCGGCTTTCCGTCAGCAATCGGATTTGGTTATCTTGGTGGAAAGATCGGTACAAAGCGTTCCATTTTAATTGCCATTGCCGTCTATCTGTTTGTCTCAATCTGGGGAGCCTTCATGGAAGACAAAAGGGAATTTTACATCCTTGCCATAACCATCGGTCTTGTCCAGGGAGGCATTCAGGCTCTCAGCCGCTCATTCTATGCGAGGATCATCCCCACAGACAAATCCGCTGAGTACTTCGGGTTTTATAACATGATCGGCAAGTTCTCCATCGTCCTGGGACCCGTTTTGATCGGAGCTGTCGCCCTTATGGCACAATCCATGGGATATGAAGGACACATAGCGTCACGTATCAGCATTTCATCCGTTTCGGTTTTATTTATCACGGGTGGTCTTTTGTTTTACTTTGTCGACGAAGAAAAGGGAAAGCGAGAAGCCTCATACCTGGCAAAAGAAAGTTGATATTGGACATAGTTTTGAAATTTTAGTAGTATTAGTTTTCTCGTAATAAGTTTCGGGGGATTGAATCCCGTAAGGATTGATACATGCGTAAAAAGCTCCGCTATGCCGTTTAACGGCATTATAATGGAAAGTAACTTTTACAAAGCATGTCTAAGGCCGATGGGGGCAGAAACCCCTACATATAGCGTGGGGTCTCTGTGCCCCACAGAGGGGACACGCTACTAGCAAATATCCAGAAGAAATCAACAGGTTATATTAAGTCCAGCCAAATGAGTTACTTGGAAGTCGTCACTCCGGTGAAAACCGGAGTCCAGACGATCTGTAACTGCCTGTAATTACTGGATTCCGGCTTTCGCCGGAATGACGGAAATAGTGTTTTCTGACTTTTTACGAAAACATCAAGATTCAAACATAATATTTCAAACAGGAGGTTGACCATGGACACGAAAGAATTAGTAGATATATTAAATCATGACTTTGCCGACGAGCATGCCGCGATTATACGTTACCTAGTCCACGCTTACCAGGAAGGGGAAGATACTCCCATGGGTGCCAGTCTCCTATCCCGCTGCCGGGAAGAAATGTGGCATATGCACTGGCTCGGGATTATCATCTGCCGGCTCGGCGGCGAACCCGATTTCAAACCGGGCCCCTACCCCTTTGATCCCACCAGCCGTGCAACGTTACTCAAGTCTTACATCGATTATGAAGAAAAACTTATACCTCACTATAACAAAGAAGCAGAAAATGTTGACGATCCCCACATAAAACGAGTTCTGCAGAGGGAATCTTGGGAATCGGCCATCCATGCGAGACGGTTTCAGAGACTTCTCGACAAGTTAAGCCCGGAAGATGCGAATTCCCCCGTCCCCGCAGGAGATCATAAATTTCCGGAAGAGTTTATGGAAGCACTTCAAACGGAGCTTGCCAGAAAATATAATGAAATGCTGCAGCATATTCATATGTCCTGGACTTTCCAGAATGATGATATAACGGGATGGATGCTCATGGATCAGGCAATGGAAAAGATGAAACAACTCGCCCTCTTCTCAGAAGCTGTTGCGGAAGATGGAGCAGTCCCGCGCTTTAAGCTGACAGAAATTGATAAAGGTAAGGTCATCGGTCTTGCCCTGCAAAAGGCCCTAGAAGATGTACGTAATGCCCGTGAACGCCATATAAAGCTCAGAGAAGACAAAGAGTTTAAAAAACATTCAGGGCTGGTCTTGAAAATGGATCTAACCACCCGGCAGGAAGCCTACCAGGCAGAAGAAATCGAAGACTGGCTCAAGGACAAATAAAACCCCCGGTTTTTCACCGGGGGCTGATGTAGTAATCTATAATTTGTTAGTTAATTAAACCGCTTAAATGATAGACATCTAAAATCATCTCCTCCCCCTCGAGGGGGAGGATTAAGGAGGAGGTGAAAATTTAGTCTGATTTTCCCCTCACCCTTCCCTCTTCCCCTAAGGAAGAGAGTATAATAAGGATACCATTCATCCCAGTGCATAGCACGTAGTATTCTGGCATGACTTCATAAAATAATCCCACTATCTCGTTCGTTTTCCGGACACTCTGTCCTGATAGGTTCCTACCTTTTTGAACAGAGGTCGCATATGATTTTGATATATGGCCTCCCATGCGTAATTCTTTATCACTTTTCGATACATATTGTGTGTTGTAATTGTCGAGACGAACAGCAATATCTTACAGGCGATCTGATCAGGAGCATCTTCAATGGAAAAGGAACATATCTCAGAGCCACCAATTTCCAGAAACGGCGGAATGTTAGAACAGACTATGGGAAGTTTTATCATAGCGGCTTCCAGGAGTGGAAGACCAAACCCTTCGGACATGCTCGGCATAAAGAGAATATCGGCAATAAAATATAAATCGCGAATGAATGTCTGGTCCGGGACGACCTTCCTGCCATGTTTCAAACGGTACTCGGCAAGGAAAATTGTTTCTTTTTCGACATTCATATCCTTAGCTATTTGCTTCAGGTATCGGTAGTATTTAATGTCCCTTGGTTCATGCGGGTTATAAGCTCCCGTGACAAGGTAGCGAACATTGATTCCCATTTCCTTCAAAGCACCTGCGACCCTCAGTCCAAGCTCGAAGTTTTTCCTGGGAATAAGCCTGGAAGGTTGAACCATAATAAGATCAGCTTCATAAAGTTTCTGTTCGTAAATAATCTCCCTTGATTCCGGAGTAAGCTGAAAAAAAGCCGGGGGATCAATGCCATCAGGAATAACTGTTATCTTCTTTCTTGTTTTGTAAAGTTGACTAAATTGTTCACCTCTAAACTCAGAGATACAGACATAGTGGATAAAGGGAAGTTTCGCTTTAAGTATGGTCCATGGCTCTGAGTAGTACATATCCGGGCAGTCAGGATAGAAATAGATAGAATCATGATTCCAGCTGATTACACTTACCCGGTGGTCAATCGACAGTTTTTTAATCGCATAGGTCAGGGGAAGATTATACGGCATCGTCATGACATTGTGGGCAATGAGAAAGTCAAACGGTTTAACCTCCTCCTTTAGATCCTCGCATATAACATCGACTAAACAGTCAAAGCGATCCCGTTTCCCCTTTTTTAATTCACTTAGCGCCTCATCCACATTGGGGTTCAGGGAAGAAAAGATGGGATTGATAAATATGGGATAATCCCTCGTATATTGATCACCTTTTCCCGCAATAATCTTTACCTTATGTCCCTTGAGATAAAAGAGTGAAGCCTGTTGTTTAACAATCTCTTCAACACCTCCAACCACAGGAGGACATGAGTAGTGAAGAAGGGCAATTTTAGGTTTTTTCACGCCTCTTAGAACCTTTCAATAATTTCAGAAAGAATCCTTTCAAGTCTTTCGTAAGAAAAATACCTTCTCGCTATTTTGTAATTCATATCGGTCAGTTGTTTCCTTTGAAAATCATCTGAAAGGATAGTGTTAACCCTATCAATTGTTCCTTTCGTGACAAGTCCATCCAAAAGAAGAAGGTTGAAGCCTTTCGGTTCTATATCAGAAATGAAGATTGTATATCTGTTCACTACAATCGGTTTCTTGTAGTAAACTGCCTCAAGGAACGCATTGCCAAAACCCTCGTATGCTGACGGATAAGTTACAAGGTCTGCAGCCTGGTAAATGTCTCCTATTGTATACTGATTTTCTGATAAATCACCTGTATAATAGTCGGGTACTATCAGACTATCTATAGGTACTATCCTGACATTCATAAGAGAGGCATAGTCTTGTACTCTTTCAAAATAACCAGTCCCCTCATCTCCGGAGGCATGCGAAACTACAAGACATGAAGGAGACAGATCAAGTTGGCTGACCAGATCAACAGAACGTTCTATGGCCTTTCTTGGTACTACGCGAGTGGGCTGAAGGATAAAGACATCATCATTATTTAATCCTACTTCCTTTCTTAACTTGCTCAATATTTCAGGGTGGGTTCTCTTTGGCGGAGAAGCATAATTATAGACATTGGGAACAACCGTATTCGAGACACCGACACGATAGCTCAATGTTTTAGATGCAATTGAATTAAGAACAACATGCTGAATTGACGGAAGGTCCGGGGGAAAAGCCATACGCAGATAATCACCGATTGAATTAATCAGAAACCGGTCTCTTTCCCAGCGAAAATCGTGATGATGAGCTATCGTCGGGATGCTTGTTTCCGCAATAAATTCTGTAATAGCAAGTCCCAGTGGAATGTTCATCGGAACAGTCAGAGCATTTTCGGTAATAATTAAATCGATATCAAAGCGCTTTACAAATTCAGCAAGGGAATCTTTAAGTTTTTCTTTTATCTTGCGTATGAGGTCAGAAATCCTCTTAGGACGGGTTGTTTTCCCGAAACTGTGGGTGTTGATTTCTTCGATATCGGGATGTCTGAAGTGAGCCAGATCAACAAGACAATTTACATCACCATCCCGGTCAATTTCTCCTGCAAAGAAAAAACATGAGAAGCCATTTCTCTCCAGGACATCGGTCCATTTCTTGATTTCGAGGCTTACACCATCGGTTCCTGCTATACGTGTTGAAATAAACCCAATATTACTAATTCTTTTTTCCATTTCTTCTTCTCCTGATACGATCCAAAATTACCCATTTTTTTCATTGCCTTTTTTAATCAGCAATGTTCATGCCATGAATCTTGTAAATTCAAATTTCACACGTAACATGAACGTCTTGGTGAAATAAGTGTATTAACGAAGCATATATTATCATGTAAATAATATTATTGATAATTTCAAGATGAAAAATGTCAGTTTGTATAAATGAGAGCCCTGATCTTCAGTTATCGAAGCCTTTGCAGAATGTTTAATTTTGTTCAAGTTCAAGGAAGGCGATGCGCCTGAGGCGGATTAACCACGGGAATATATTGGATATTTCGAGGATTAAAATTTGAGACTGACGCAGAAATTGGTCAAAAGGGGACGTTATGCAAAGGTCTCAAAACTATTGGACTAAGAGTCCAGAGACTTCAGTTATTTTTATAATTTTTCTTGCGGCACCCAAAGTATCAAAGCATTAAGTAATAACCCAGATCCGGATTCAATTCCTTTATTCTACGAAAACCAGCGCCAATATAATTTTTATTGATTTGTTGAACGACAACTTCCTCATTAATTATTACCCTCTTTTTGCCGTTTAAAACGAACCGAACTTCTAGAATATCACCAAGTGCCATTGGGATTGAAGAATTGACAGTGAATCCGACGCCGGTTTTTGAAAGGTTTTTAATATTTATCTCTCTATTCTCCTTGGAATCAAAGCTTGTACAAACTCCATAAAGATCCGTTTCTTTACGATAAGATTTTCTTCGCTCAATGAAAACAGTGTAATTACAGCCACAAATACATTCAATTCCAACCCTAACCAGTTTATCAATCCGTCCATATTGAGAAGCATCAATGGTTTTTACGCTACCACATTGCGGACATATGGCATATGCTTTATTTTCTTCATTAATATATATTTTTTTCTCAGTCATTTCCTTTAATCCCGCTACTTTCCTTTATGTTAAAATGTTATTTAGAAGACGATGTCTTCCGACTACACCTCTTTGTCTTTGATTTAGCAAAGATTATGCGCATGAGCTTATTTTTTGTACATATTTCTGAAATATTTTATAACTGATTGATATTAATATATTATATTTTATCATTGACATGTATGCAGTTTATTGTTTGCGCAATTAAAGAATCATAAAAAAGCAACAATTTTAGAACTTTGTAGGAAACTGGGGGCAAACCTACAAAAAATGATGTCAATCCCCCAATTGATCTTCCTCTATATCAATTATTATTTCAGATGCATTGACAGATATTTTTTGCTCTGACAGCAATTACTCAATGGGTAAACAGGGATAGCGCCAATACTGTCCCTGTTTATTCTATGGCCACTTTCTCATTGACACACAAAAGACACGCCTCTATACTCCCCTCACAAAAAAAAGTATAAACAGGAGGAAATCGTATGAGTTCTGAAAGAGCTTTTAATGTAAAGATGGAAGATGGTCTGGGTATCATCACCTTTGATGTAATCGGAAGTCCAATGAACACATGGTCTGAAGATACGGTCACGGAATTTCTTGAACTGCTTGAAGACTTGAAAAAAGATGAAACGCTGAAAGGCCTCATTTTTATTTCAGGAAAACCAAATGCCTTTTTCGCAGGCGCCGACTTAAAATTGTTCACCCTGCTGAAAACGAGAGAAGAGACTGCAAAGGCTATAAGCTACTTTCGCAATGCCTTCTACGAGATCAGTTCACTGAGAGTTCCCACCATGGCAGCCATTCAGGGCTTTTGTGTTGGAGGCGGATTAGAGTTAACCCTCGCATGCACGGCAAGGATAGCCAAGGATTCAAAGACAACAATGCTCGGCCTTCCCGAATGTAACGTAGGTCTCTTTCCGGGAGCAGGCGGCTCTCAAAGACTCCCTCGCCTGATCGGATACCCCGCTGTCGATCTTATGCTCAACTGTAATTTTCTTAATGCAGAAAAGTCTCATCAAATCGGGATGGTTGACAGGTTTGTTCCAGCCGACGGCGACCTTCTCGAAGAGGCCAAAACATTTCTTAAGGAAATTATTTCAGGGAAAGCGCAGTTAAAAAGACCGGAACATGATTTCTCCGATATAGATAATGTAGCCGAACAGGCACGACAAAAAGTTCTCAAAAAAACAAAGGGACGTGAACTTCCGGGACGTATGCTCTGCATTAAGAGCTTTCAAGATGGGCTGAAACTTTCATTGGAAGAAGGGCTGAAACTTGAAGGGGAATACTTTATTGATTCCATCCTTTCCGATGAAGCAAAGGGCAGCATCAACACATTCTTTCTGAAAAATCTTACAGACAAACCGAAGAACATGATGACCAGGGGATTTGAACCGAAACCCCTGAAAAAGGCCGCTGTTCTTGGTTTTGGAACAATGGGACGCGGCATTGTTATTGATATATTGAGAAACATGCAGGTACCGGTCATCGTCAAGGACATACCGGAAGCCCTCGAACCGGGGAAAGCATTCCTCAGAAAGATATTCGATGGCATGGCCGAAAAGAAGAGACTCAAGGTTCCCGTGGATGATCTGATGAATCTTCTCACCGTTACTTCTGAATATACGGACGACTTCAAGGATGTGGATATTGTCGTCGAAGCGGTGTTTGAAGACATTAAAGTAAAAGAAGAGGTCTACGGAGAACTCTGTAAAGTTGTAAGGGAAGATTGCCTGATTTCCAGCAATACATCTTCCCTCCCGATTACCACCATGTCTCAATATGTTACACATCCCGAGAGGTTCGGTGGAACCCACTTCTTCTCTCCCGTCTGGTTGATGCAGCTTGTAGAAGTAATAAGAGGTGAAAAAACAAGTCAGGATACAGTTGATAATCTCCTGAATTTCGCTGCATCCATCAGGAAAAGACCCATTGTTTGCAGGGATAATCCGGGATTTGTCGTGAACGCCATGTTGTTTCCATTCCTGCTCAACGCACTTCAGTATGTGGAAGAGGGGAACTCGATAGAAAAGGTGGATGGGGCCATGACACGGTTCGGCATGCCCGTAGGACCGATCAGACTTACCGATGAGGTGGGCATAGATGTTCCGCATAAGATATTCGTAGGTATGGGTGTCGAACAGAAAACGCTCAAGAATGTGGTGGAAGATGGCCGTCTCGGTCTGAAAAAGTCGGGGAAAGGCTTTTTCCTGAAGGACGGCAGTGTCGATCCTGAAGTCCTCCCGCTTATCGCAAAGAGGGAAGCAAAAGAAAGGACGGATGAGGAAATTCAAACGGGTCTCCTGACAGCATTGATAGGAGTGGGAAGAGATCTTCTTGACAGGCAGATTGTAGATGATCCGCGGATGATCGATGTGGGAATGATCTGGGGTACCGGATTTCCATCCGACAAGGGGGGACCACTGAAGTGGGCGGATTTGATCGGGCTCAGTGAAAAACTGTTCGGGAAAAAATTCTATAAAGACTAAATCTTGATACATTTGTAATAAAAATGCCCCCTCTCCCTTGAAGGGAGAGGGGGCATTTTTCCCCACCCGCTGCTTTGCTACCACGCCTTCTTAACTAATACCTCCGGCATGGGGTAGTGTTTCCTGTTGAGACAGAAGATTCGCCCCCCGGTTTGCATTGCTGTTGCTGCAAGAATAGCATCATTGACATCGACCCCATGGCTCGGGTGCCACTTGCGGTACAGTGTGCCTGCCGCGTCTACAATGGATTGATCAACAGGAGCTGTCTTGAATTGCGACATGAACAGTTCGGTGGCTTCTTTCTCTTCGGGACGCATAAAAAAGACCATCTCAGCCCGTTGCATTGCCCCTATCCAGAGTTTATATTCTCCACCATCACGTAAATTTCGCAAGAAGTTCAATGCCTTGCGCTCACCACGAAGGTGCCAGATCAGTACGTCAGAATCAATGTATGCCCTCATTTCTGATACCTGTGTATCGAATTTCGAAATACCTTACGAGCTTTTTCGATTGTCTCATCGGCCGATTCTGCTCTGTGCCATGCACCTAACGTTTGTTCCAACACATCAATATTATTTTCCCCTTCAATTTTTTCCGCGTACATCCGAATCGCACCCTCGATAATTGATTTCTTTGTCGTTCCCAATTGTCGCGCAAGAACACCAATTTGGCGAATGACGGATTCATCGACCCGTGCCGAAAATATCTTGTCCATAATTACCTCCCGTTCTTACGTAAACATTATAACGTAAGACCCAGGAGCGTGCAAGTAAATAATCAGAACTAATCTGGTAACACCTTACCTGTTTATGTTCTATAAAAATAAGTATGGCGCCCCCTGAATTAGAAAATTATTTCCTGAAGACGTGGCAAGATGGCAAGAAATCCCTTGCAGGGATTTACGGATAAGCTGTATAAGATTGGATATATAAATTGGGTATTCGTGTCATGTCAACAATACTTTGTCATTTCGAAGAAGTCTTCACGACTGAGAAATCTTAGATTTCTCCCTGCGGTCGAAATGACATTCCTTGATTGACACGACCGTAGACTGTTTTTTTCTTTTAATCCAAGCTTCGAGAACGGGTAGAGAGCGTTCGCGTTCAGGAGGTGAGAATTTTCATGTCCGGTAACACAGTTTTAAAAGTACATTTTTATTTCATCCTCGGCCTGCTGCTCTTAATAACAGGATGCGCCACACCTTTGATGAATGCTGCATATTCAAACGATATTAAGAAAATGGAAACCCTTTTAAATAACGGTGTTAATGTAAATGAAGAATGGCTTGCTGGCTCCACTGCGCTCTATGAAGCTGTGCGAGTAAACTCTTCCATAGAAACAGTCCGTTTTTTGCTTGATAAAGGTGCTAATGTCAATAAAGGCATATCCAATGGATGGAAACCGATTGCTGTTGCGGTAGATAACGGTAATGCAAGGATGGTGAAACTATTGCTTGACTACGGAGCGGATCTTGCGGTGTTGAATCCTGATAGGAAAACGCCGCTTAAAATTGCCGAAGAAGAAGGTTATCCGGTTATAGCACGTATGCTCAGGGAAGCTGAGAAAAAAGAGTATGAAAATCTTTATGCAAAGGAAAACGATCAAAATTCTGGAAAAATCCTACGCAGAGAAACTTCCAAACTTGCAATTGTCAAATCCGATGTCGACGAACTTCCTGTGATGCAGGCAAAATCAAACAAAAATGCCTATGCAATCGTCATCGGGGTTGAGAAATACCGCCAAAACCTACCGAAGGCTGATTTTGCAGACAATGATGCCAGGATTATGGCAGAGTATCTCACGAAGGTCATGGGCTATCCTGAAGAGAATATTGTTACGCTTATAAATGACAGAGCCTTAAAGAGTGACATGGAAAAGTACTTTGAGAAGTGGCTTTCAAATAATGTCGAAAAAGAGGGCTCTGTCTTTGTCTACTATTCCGGTCACGGGGCTCCGAACCCGAACACGGGGGATGCCTACCTGGTGCCCTATGACGGAGATCCGTCCTTCATAGACCAGACAGGGTATTCATTGAAACGGCTCTATAAAAATTTAAACGAGCTGCCTGCCAGAGAAATCATTGTTGTCTTGGATTCCTGTTTCTCAGGCGCGGGCGGCAGAAGTGTTCTTGCAAAAGGCGCCCGGCCCCTCGTTATGAACATGGACAAACAGGTGTTTCACAGTGATCGGATAGCAATTCTTTCCGCCTCATCCGGAGGTCAGATAAGCTCGACGCATGAAGAAAAAGGGCACGGCCTCTTTACTTACTTTTTTCTTAAGGGAATCAAGAATGGCAATTCTGAACTTGGAGACCTCTACTATTATCTTAAACCTCAAGTTAAAAGTATTGCCCGAAAAACCTATAATAACGAACAGACTCCGGGGCTGATTGCTCCGGCAGATCTTTTAAACCTGAGACTTTACGACCGGTAGCTCAAAGGAGACAGGTTATGAATAGATGGGGGATTATTATTGTATTTACCTTTATTTTTTTTGTAATAGGTTGTTCAACCTATACCTATATCGCCAAAGTACCATCTGACTTTACTGTTCCTCCCCCTATTATTATGAAAAAAATTCCTCTGAATGCGGCGTTACTAATACCAGATGATATCGAAAATTTTACGTTTACCGGGAAGCCTGCAACGGAATGGGGTGCTTATACAATAACGTTTCCTCTTGGCCAGTTGTTTAAAAAAGGATCTTTAGATGTGTTTTCGCATGCCTTTAAGAATGTAACAATAGTGAAAGGGAAACCTGATGTAGACAACATTGATATTATTATTATTCTGAAAATTGGGGACTTCGAATACGAGTATGAAGTTGAACTTTCTATGGGTGGACCCTTTGCTAAGAATTCTTCCAAAGCACTATCTAAAATATCTATTAAATATACTGTTATTGATAAGCAAGGTATAGTGCTATGGGAAAAAACTATAACTTCCCCAAAGACATCCGGGAAAACATTCAATTGGTATAAATCTGGGGCAACGGAAAGCGCTGAGGATGCAGCGGCTAAAACTATGGCTGCTGTGTTACAAAAAAGTGTCGAGGCCATGGTGTCTTCCAGAGAGATACATAACTATGCTACTAATAAAGGCATGCATAAAAAAGTTGCTTCTAAGTCAGCCCAAAAAGTATCGCCTATAATCAAGTCCGATGTTGACGAACTTCCTGTGATGCAGATAAAACCAAACAAAAACGCTTATGCAATCGTCATTGGAGTTGAAAAGTACCGCCAGAATCTACCGAAAGCTGATTTTGCAACACACGATGCACAAACAGTAACAGCATACCTCACGAAGGTCATGGGTTATCCCGAAGAGAATATTGTCACACTCCTGAACGACAGGGCACTGAAAAGTGACCTGGAAAAATACTTTGAAAAGTGGCTTTCAAATAATGTCGAAAAAGAGGGCACCGTCTTTGTCTATTATTCCGGCCACGGAGCTCCGAACCCGAACACGGGGGATGCCTACCTGGTGCCCTATGACGGTGATCCTTCTTTCATAGAACAGACAGGGTATTCATTGAAGCGGCTCTATAAAAATTTAAACAAGCTGCCTGCCAAGGAAATTATCGTTGTCCTTGATTCCTGTTTCTCAGGCGCGGGCGGCAGAAGCGTTCTCGCAAAAGGCGCCCGGCCCCTCGTTATGAACATGGACAAACAGGTGTTTCACAGTGACAGGATTGCTATTCTTACTGCCTCCGCAGGAAATCAGATAAGCTCGACGCATGACAAGAAGCAACACGGTCTCTTTACATACTTTCTGCTCAAGGGGATAAAGGGGGGAAACGCTGACCTTGGGACGCTCTACAATTACCTTAAACCTCAGGTCGAAAGGATTGCGCGGAAAACGTATAATAACGAGCAAACCCCAGGCCTGATCGCTCCGAAGGGGCTTTTGAACCTGAGACTTTACGACCGATAGCTGCAGGAGGCGGGTTATGAAAAAGATGTTTGCATTTGTTTCAATTTTTGCTGTTTTGATTTTGCTGGCAGGATGCGCTACCCCTTTGATGAATGCTGCAATATCAAACGACATTAAGAAAATGGAAAACCTTTTAAACGAAGGTGCTGATGTCAATGAAGCTCTGTATGAAGCGGTGAGGGTCAATGCTTCATTGGAAACAGTCCGGTTTTTGCTTGATAAAGGTGCTGATGTCAATAAAGGCCTATCCAATGGAGCGAGACCTATTCTTCTGGCGGTCGCTAACGGCAATGCAAAGATGGTGAGACTCTTGCTCGATAATGGAGCGGATCTTGCGGGGGTGGTGGACCCTATGTGGCATCACACGCTGTTACAAATTGCCGAAGAAAAAGGTTATTCGGTCATAGCCCGTATGCTCAGGGAAGCTGAGGGAAAAGAGTATAAAGAATTGTATGCAAAGGAAAGCGAACAAAGGTCTGAAAAAATCCTACGCAGAGAAACTTCCAAACCCGCAATCGTTAAATCCGACGTTGACAAGCTTCCTTCATTCAAAGCAAGGCAAAACAGGAACGCCTATGCGATCGTTATAGGGGTTGAAAAGTACCGCCAGAAACTTCCCATGGCTGATTTTGCGGAGAATGATGCTCGTGTTATGGCAGAATATCTCACCAAGGTCATGGGCTATCCTGAAGAGAATATTGTAATGCTTATAAATGACAGAGCCCTGAAGAGTGATCTTGAAAAGTACCTGGGTAAATGGCTTCCCAATAATGTTGAAAAGGACAGTTCCGTCTTTATCTATTATTCCGGTCACGGCGCCCCGAATCCTACAACCGGGGATGCCTATCTCGTGCCCTACGATGGAGACCCCTCGTTTACTGAAGAGACGGGGCATCCCCTGAAAAGGCTTTATGCGAAGCTCGACAAACTGAACGCTAAAGAAATCATCGTTGTCCTTGATTCCTGTTTCTCAGGCGCGGGAGGCAGAAGTGTTCTTGCCAAAGGCGCCCGTCCCCTTGTCATGAATATGGACAAACAGGTGTTCCACAGTGATCGGATAGCTATTCTTACTGCCTCCGCGGGAAATCAGATAAGCTCGACGCATGACAAGAAGCAACACGGTCTCTTTACATACTTTCTGCTCAAGGGGATAAAGGGGGGAAACGCTGACCTTGGAACGCTCTACAATTACCTTAAACCTCAGGTCGAAAGGATTGCGCGGAAAACGTATAATAACGAACAAACCCCAGGGCTAATTGCGCCGAAGGGTCTTTTGAACCTGAGACTTTACGATCGGTAGCTGCAGGAGGTGGGTTATGAAAAAAATATTTATAATTACATTGATTCTCGCATTTTTAATTACGCTGTCATCATGTGCTGCTACCGTTACCCCGCTGGGAAAAGCAGCGAAGGCGGGAGATATAAAAAAAGTGGAAAAACTTTTAAACGAAGGTGCCGATGTAAATGAAGAGATGACGCCCGGTCTTTCACCATTGCATGAGGCTGTGTTTAATAATGCCCCTTTAGATATAATTCGTCTTTTGCTTGATAAGGGAGCTGATGTAAACAAACGCAGTGCTGGTGATGGTTGGAGTAATCTTCGTCGTTGTTCGGGAGTCCCTTTACACATTGCAGCTTATAACGGTAATGCAAAGATGGTGAAACTGTTGCTTGACTACGGAGCAGATGTAACGGTGAGTCATTACAGGCTACATAAAACGCCGCTTAGAATAGCCGAAGAAAAAGGTTATTCGGTTATAGCTCGTATGCTCAGGGAAGCTGAGGAAAAAGAGTATAAAAATCTTTACGCAAAGGAAAGTAGTCAGGAATCTGAAAAAATCCTACGCAGAGAAACCGCCAAACCCGCAATCGTAGGATCCGACGTTGAGGATGCAAAAAAATCTCAAAATAAAGACATAAAGACAGCCTCCGCAGTTCAATCAGATATAGACAAACCCTTTTTCAGCACAGAGTCAAAAATCATGGGTACCAATGATTATGCAATTATCATTGGTATTGAAGGTTATAGCAGTTTGCCGAGATCTGATTATTCTTGCAACGATGCCAAACTGGTAAAAGATTACGTCAAGGCTTTGGGTGTAAAAGAGAGAAACATCGAATTGCTGACCGATGAAAAGGCAACGCTGTCAGGGATAATGAAGTCGATC
>Ga0209121_10000989_pt1 | contig 29838 bp, 31 predicted proteins | sample Cruoilmetagenom3_FD_187292 | JGI IMG/M metagenome (GOLD analysis project Ga0209121, IMG submission 187292) | Oil polluted marine microbial communities from Coal Oil Point, Santa Barbara, California, USA - Sample 3 (SPAdes) (version 2) | ecosystem: Environmental > Aquatic > Marine > Oil seeps ...
GTTTAACACGAGTGTAGGGACAATTTTCAATTTTTAATAAAAAATATAAATATCATTTTCGACATATTATAATCAGTGCATTAAAACAGTAAATAATAAAATTTATAAATTGACATATTAAATATTTAGGTAAATAAACAAATCGTAAAAACGCTGAGGATTGCTTTATGAGTATTCAGAGTATAATGAATAAACAGAAGTTAATGGTTGATGATATTATAACTGGTGTCCTGATAATAATTTATATATTATTAGCTATAGCTTTTCGTTTATTTCTTCTAATGTCACTAATAGTTTACCCTATGGCTAGTTTACTAATTTATGGAATTTCTGGAACTTATAAAGGTATCTTTAATAAGGAATTGAATTTTATAAACAAAGTTTTGAATTTTATTTTTGGAATAGTATTTATATTATTTGCGATTTTTATGTTAATCCTCCTCTTTACACCACCTCGCATACCTATAAGTTATATTATATATTTTTTATCTATACCACTTTTACTTATAGGTCTTGCTGGGTTTTTAAAAGGGTTAATTGTTGATGTCTATTCTCCTTCATTAAAAATACTAAATATGATAATTGGAGTAATAACTATTATAACGACATTTATTGCTATATTATTTGCTGAAGCAAGTTTTATTTTTTACCTTTGTTCTCTTTTAATAGCAATAGCCCTTAATGGCGTTTTAAGATCGGCACTATATTTGAGCGAATACGGATTATCGTTAAAAAGTTTTAGAAACTTTAAACTTGTCTTTATAATAATGGAATCAATAAATGTGATAACTACAGATAATAACTAATCTTGACCTGAATATACTCTCACTTTTTTTTTTTTCTTAAACTGAACTAATTAGTAATAATAAAACATTAAATCCTAATCTTTCATTAATATTTATTATAGATCATTTATTCAAGATTTTTGATTAGAATATGTCTGAAATTCACTTTAATAAAGAAGAAGGTTCTCAAATAAAATTATTCACACCTGGACCCGTTTACGTTCCAGAGCGAATATTAAAAGAAATGGCAAAACCAAACGACACGCATAGGTCTAAACCATACGCAGAAATGCATCAACTTGTAGAAAAAGGGCTTAAAAAGCTTTTATTTACCTCTAATAATTGCTTAATCTCTACATCGAGCGCTACTGGACTAATGGAAGCTTGCGTAAGAAATTTAGTTAAAAAAGACGAGAGGGCTCTATTTTTTTCGATTGGAGCATTTGGAGATCGTTGGTACAAAATTGGAGTTTCAAATGGGAAGGTCTCAGTAAAAGAGGGCGTTGAATGGGGTAAACCAATAACTCCCGAGTTTGCCCAAGAAGCATTGAATAAAGATAAATATGCTGTAGTTTTTATCCAATCAAATGAAACTTCCACAGGAGTTTATAACCCAATTAATGAAGTTATCCCAATTGTTAAAGATTTTGGCGCTTTAGTATGCGTTGACGCAACATCATCAATGGCGGGAGTTAAAGTTGAGGTTGATAAATTAGGAATCGATGTGTGTTTAGCCTCAGTTCAAAAGTGTTTTACAATACCGCCAGGACTGGCAGTATGTTCAATATCCGAAGCAGCAATCGAAAAGGCTTCTCAGGTTAAAAACAGAGGGCTTTATTTTGACTTTCTTGATTTAGTCAAAAGATCTGAAAAACATCAAACGCCAGCAACGCCACCAATACCTCAAATTAGAGCTTTAGCGGCTCAGTTGGATTATATCTTGAATCACGAAGGATTAGAAAAAAGATTTGAAAGACATGAACGATTAGGAAAACGCACTAGAATGTGGGCACGAGATATTAATTTTGAGATGTTTCCAGAGAAAGGATACGAATCAAATACAGTTTCTACTATGAAAAATTCGTTAAATATCGACATTGGGAAGATGGTGAACCTACTACTTGAAAAAGGGTATCGCATTGTTAACGGATACGGAGACTTGAAGAATAAGACCTTCCGGATTGGCCATATGGGTGAAGTGACAATAAAAGATCTCGAAAACATGTTAAAGATCTTAACAGATATCGTTTCTGATTTAAGATTGAACCAGTGAAATTATTAAATCTAAAATTTTCTTTTATTTTGTTGAATAATTTGCGATAATGTTCAAAGTTCTTCTATTTTAATGGAAATAAATACTTACGTGAAAGAAATAATTTTATTCTAATGGATAAAGAAAAGAGTTAGACCAAAAAATGGAAAGTAAAAAAGAATTTAAAACACTTATCTTTGAAATATTAATTCTTGATATTATATTGTTGCCTTTTATCATTATATTCTTGTTACTCTGGTTATCGAGTATGTTTTTTCTTTTCTTTTTTGTTTCTTTAGGAATTTTGATACTCTTTGTTGTATTAGGTATACTTCTGATTACGAATAAGATTTCGATTATTAAGTTAAAATCGAGATAGAATATTGAATGGTACAATTAATTACGATATTTAAAGGGATATAATTAGATCAGCAAAAATTCTTTTAAACATTAGTTTACTAAAAATATTATCCATTTATTTAAAATTATTAAAAATTGATGTTTATGAAAATTTTAATTAGCGACAAACTTCAAGAAGAAGGAGTGAAAATTTTTCAAGAAAACGGCTTTGAAGTAGTGAAAAACTTTAAAATAACTAACGAGGAACTAAAAGAAGAGATTGGAAATTACGAAGGAATCGTTGTACGTTCTCGAACCAAACTAACAGCAGAGGTATTAGAAAGAGCGAAAAACCTTAAAGTTATTGGAAGGGCTGGAGTAGGCTTGGATAATGTCGATGGGAAAAAAGCTGCGGAGTTAAACATCGAAGTTTTAAACACACCAGAAGCGCCTTCAGTTTCAGTAGCAGAATTAGCCCTTGGATTAATGTTTACGTTAGCTAGACATATCTCAAACGCGGACCGAACGATGCATTGTGGAGAATGGAATAAAAGCCAGTATTTGGGCTACACTTTGAAAGGTAAGAAATTAGGTTTAATCGGATTTGGAAACATAGCTAAACAATTAGCGAAGAAAGCCTTGGCGTTAGAAATGGAAGTTGGCGTTTATTCTAGATTTAGTAAAGGTCCTAAAGCTATAGAAGAAGCTAAAAACATGGGGTGCAAATTATATTCATCTATTGACGAATTACTCCAAGATGCTCAAATTATATCTTTACATCTCCCCGCTACACCTCAAACAGAAAATACGATCAATGAAACAAACCTAAAATTAATGAAAAAAAATTCTAACATAATTAATACCGCTAGAGGAAGTCTCATTGATGAAAGAGCTTTATTAAAAGCCTTAGCAAACGAAGAGATTGGTGGAGCTGCGTTGGATGTTTACAGGAAAGAACCGTTGAAAGATATGGAGTTATGTAATTTCAAAGGGAATTTAATTCTTACGCCTCATATAGGGGCTCAGACCATAGAAACACAAATACACGCAGCTACTAAAATCGCCGAAAAAATGTCAGATTTCTTAAAAAAATTATAATAATAAGATGATACATCAGTTTTGTGGGGACAATATCACCACAACCACAACATTTTTACTCTATTCCAACATAATTCTTGAAACCAAGGTATAGAAATAACAAAAAACACACAATTAATATAAAGATAAAAAAAAATAAAAGATTTGAAAATTAAAATTTACTAAATTTACTTCAATTATTTTCTTTAATTACGATAAATACTTTTTCTTTAGATTTTTAGTTCTAATTGTAAATAAAATAGTTATTATCAATGCGTTAAATAAAACTAAAACGATCCCTATAATTGGTAACACTAACCCTAATTCTGAAACATTGAAAATAGAAGTATTAGCTAAAAAAATACATAAAAAAATCAATATTAGATTTCCACTGATAAATCCTATTACTAAATTTATTTCAATTTTTTCCATTTCTGCCTTATTATTCAAAATAGTATGTATCAAGAAGATAAATACAAATATTACATATGAATATAATGCAAAATAAAATATACTACTTAATAATGATAACATCTCTCTGTTATTATGATATATAAATCCCAAGGGAATTAGAATTGAAAAAATTATAACTATAATAATTAATAACTTTTCCCAAATTTTATTTTCCATCTAATTTCACTATTTATTAGTTACGCATATCTAAATTAAATATCTTATTAAGAATTATTTGAATTAAATCAAATAGATAATATCTTTTTTTTCAATATTTGCAAATTATATAATTATTCTTGTTTTTAAGGCAAAAGTAGATAAGAAAGAAATTCAAATAAAAGAAAAGTAAATCTGAATGCTTTAAATTCTGGAAATTTTCACGACCGTAGAAAAGTATGCTCCTGAATTTTCTGATTCTTCAGGTTTATCTGGAGTAAAGATATTAACGTTCTCATAGTCATTATTAACAAAAGGCGCCCCAGAATAAATTAAAGCTGTGCCCGGTTTTAAAGCGATATTTTGATCTAAGATATATCTCGCTTTACCAACCTTGTTAGAAACTAGTACTTCTTGTGGCGGCTTTATTCCGAGTGATTCAATATCAATAGGATTTAAGAATATTTTACTAAAGATTTCCTTATAGCCTTCGTGAATTTCGCCGAATTGGGAGTGTATAAAATATTTATGAGACGGCGAGAGTAAATAAAATTCATTCTTATCTCGCTGTAGCAAAACATCTAATTTTTGGTCAAATAAATTAATATGGGAGCTGTGGATTTGAATTTTACCATTAGAGGTTGGAAAGTTTAAATCCTTAAAAGGAATATCATTAGTTCCAAACGGAATGTGATACCCATTATCTATTAGATTTTGTTGGATCACCGCGGGTAATAATCCAACACATTGTTCAACTATTTCTTCTTGACTTTCTTGAAGAAAATTATAATCAGTCAAGCCAATTCTTTTAGCTAATAATTGAAAAAACTCATAATTCGATAAACAACTCGGATATGGGCAAGGACCTCCTTGATTTATAGATATCCCAGGTATAAAATAAGGCGTGATTAAATCGTCGCATTCGAGGTCAAATTTTGCCGGGATAACAATATCTGCAAATTTTGTCGTCTCGTTTAAAAACATGTCTAATACTATTATATACAAATCATTTCGGGATAGTGATTTTTTAAGAATGTTCTGATTAGGGAGAGAACTAGCTGGATTAAAATTATAGATAAATAACATTTTGAAATTATTTGAGCTTAAAGAAGTTCCGAGATTTACAAGCGGAATAGTATCATATGGTGCGTATGTTTTTGGTATAGTAATATAATCAATAAGCGGATTCAGAAATTTTTTACTAAAGTCACTCTGAGAAAACAAAAAGCCTGTTCCTGGTTTGCCTAAATTCCCAAGGAGGATTTGAATAAGCGCTATTGTATTTAGAAGTTTTCCACCATAAAAATACTTCTGGGGTCCAAATCCTACGATAAAAAGAGTTTTATGATTATATTTAAGGAGTAGATTTATGAATTCTTGTAGCGTTTTACGATCTAAGCCTGTTTGACGATAAATTTTATTTTCATCAATTTTTTCGACTTCTGTAAAAAGGTTCTTGTAGTTGTCAACATGTTGATTGATAAAATCTTTATCGTATTTTTCAGATGTTATAATTTTATTCAAAATTAATTTGACAATCAGATGGTCGGTACCAGGAAAAGGCTGTACAAACATATTAGCATTTTCTACTAATTGAGTCTTAATTGGATTCACTACAACAACAAGTGAACCATTTTTAATTGCTTTTTTAACCAAGAAATAAGCGTGATTATTTCGATCGAATAGATTACTTCCCCACACGACAATTAAGCGATTATTGGGATTAACTATTTGGAAAGTATTTGTAGTAGAATATGTACCAAACAATTCTTCTAAAGCCGAACATCCTCCTTCATTACAAATGCCTTTATTTGTAATTGTAGCACCAAGATTACCGAAGAATCTAATGGGGGCGTATTTTGAGACTAACCCGTTGTTTCCTGCATAGTAAGCCGCAACGATAGATGAGGGGTTAAACTCATTCTTGACTTGTAGTAATTTATCAGCAATAAAATTTAACGCGTTTTCAAGAGTAGTCGATTTAAAGGAATTACTACCCTTAGGACCCGTCCGAATTAATACGGTTTTTATTCTTTGAGGATGGTATAGTAACTTTTCTCTCTGATTTAATTTCGCGCAAAAGAATCCATTGGTGAAAGGGTGGTCTTTTAAAGGATTTACAACTAAGAGTTTCCTCTCAGGAGCTTGGTCGTTCCATTCTCCCTTAAATACACATGAACCGTAGCAATCTTTGGAGCAAGTCCCATATCTTTTTGTTGGTTCTATCCTTTTTCCCAATCTTCTAAACTCCAAATTTAAATGACATTTTTATTTTTCAGCCAAATCATGAAGAACTAATCCAGACAGAAGCTTAGGATCAAACCACGTAGATTTCGGTGGCATCACGCCCCCTGCATCAGAAATAGCCTCCAAGTCCCTTATATCGACGGGATATAGGTTGAAAAATATATCGTTTCCTTTTTCTGATACGTATTTTTCCATGCTATTTGGATCTTGAATACCTCCCACAAAAAAGATGTTTTCGTCGGCTCGAATGTCGTAAATTCCTAGAATAGGGCCTAAAACTTTATCTTGAAGTATAGCAACATCTAAGCTATCTCGTTTTGAGCTAAACTTTTTTTCTTTTACCATTAAATTGTACCATTTTCCTTTGATACACATAGCGAGTTGATGTTTTTTTTTCGGATTAAAGGCTTTTTTAACTTGTTTAACCTTATAAATTTCTTCCATTTTTTTTAAAAAATCGTCTACATTATCTGATAGCCTTTTTATGACCCGATTGTAAGGCAAGATCAAAATCTGGTCGTCTGAAGCAACGTAAGACAATAAATATTGCCAAGAAGCATTAGATTTATCAGTTTCAGCGGCTTTTCTCAACTGAGTTTTTCGGTATTCAGCAGCGCTCGCTGCGCGGTGATGTCCGTCTGCTATGTAGACTTTTTTGTCTTTAAAGAGATTTGATAATTGATTAATAATATTCGGGTCTGTTTCTTGCCAGATTAAGTGGCGATAACCGTATTTTTCAAAGTCAAATTTGGTTTTTTTTTGTTTGATTTGCTCTATTAATTTATTTATCTCACGATCGGCGCGAAAAACTGACCATACGAGACCAGCTGCGACATTTGTCGCTACGATATGTTTAGTTCGATCTTGAAGAGGTTTTTCGCGAGTATGTTCGTGCTTTACTATATTGTTATCTTCATAATCTTGAAGTGCGATTCCCATAATCAACCCTTGCTGACTAAATTGAGTGGATTCCTGACGATAAACATATATACTTGGAGTGTCCTCTTGTACAATAAGGTTAGTAGTTTTAAATTTTTCATAGGCGATCGAAGCATTGTTATAAATTTCTTCGCCTTCACCATCAGGTAGAATAAGTTGAATTAACGACTTGGGGTTTTGTTTCAATTGGAATTCTTCTTCTTTTCCAATGACATCATACGGATTTGTAGTAAATTCGCTTGGGTTAATTGGATTAAAGGGTCGTATAGCTGAGATTTTAACCATGATATGATTTAAAAGTAATTAAATTTTAAATTAGTTTCCATTATTTTGTAGAGATTAAATCTTGAACTACTACACCCTAAAGGGTGATGGATTCCTTCTTCCTCGAAAACTGCCCGAAAAGATCCTGAAGAATCTCTTTAGGTCTTACATCGTCTCCAAAGGCGTGACTTCCCGTTGTTCCAACGGTAGTTTTATCATCATGGATGATCGTGACGTATTTCTCTTCTTTTAAGATCCTTATTCCTTCGTTTCTTAGATTAACAGAAGCATTTTCGTCTCTCTCATGGGTAGTCCCACAATCCAAGCATGTCCACGCTCTTTCTTTTAAGGTAAGGTTGTTGTTTTTCCAACCACAGCGTGAACAGAGCTTACTGGAAGCAAAAAATCTATCTACGAGGACGAAATGCTTTCCTAACCATTCCATCTTGTATTTTAAATAGGTCGTGAATTGATACCATGAGAAATCTAAAGAAACCGATTTTGACAAACCAGAATTGAACTTCTGCATTCCCTTCACATTTAAGTTTTCTAAAATAATAGCGTCAAACGCATCGGCTAATTTTCGGGTGAGCTTATGAGTCCAATCCTTCTTTCTGTTGTATATTGTATCGTAGTGTCGTGCTAATTTTACGCGCGCTTTTTCTCGATTCTTGGAACCTTTCTTCTTTCGCGAAAGTTCCTTGTTTAGCTTCTTGGTTTTTTTCTGCTCTAAACGGTAGAATCGTGGATTCTCCATCTTAACAAGATCATTCACCAAAAAATTATTTGCTGACATATCAAACGCAGTAATATCCTTCTCATGTACTTCTTGTAGTTTTTTCACATCCTCTTGCGCCTCTAAGGTCAGAGAAACGAAATACTTGTTTGATTTCGTTTTTTTAATAGTGGCATGTTTGATCTCTTCGGAAAACACCCTCTTATCGTTAAACCTAAGCCATTCTAGTTTCGGTAACTTTAATTTCTTTCTTTCAAAATCAATCTTGATGTTTCCATTCGTTTGTTTGGTCGTATAAGTTTCCTTTCCTTTCTTTGACTTGAATTTTGGAAAGCCGACCTTGCGACCTTTTTTTAAACCATTAAAAAAATTTTGGTATGCCTCAATCAAATGCTCTCTTGAGGCTTGTAAGGCAATGGAATCAGCTTCTTTTAAAAACGGAAACGCGACCTTATATTGCTTTTCGGTTTTATAGGTGTGCTTCTTAAGCGCATCTTTATCGTCTTTAAATCGTTCATAGACTTCCCTCCTCTCAATGAGCATCTGATTGTAAATGAAGCGACTGCACCCTATTGTTTTGCGAATCTGAATCCGTTGCGTCTTGTTCGGATATATCCGAACATTAAGAGCTCGAATCATTTATACCTAAAAAGAAAAAATCGTTCTTTAAATGGATTATAGTATAGTGGTTTTTTGATTTTTTTAAAAAAGATCGTGCTTAATTCATCTCCCCCATAAATGGAGGTGTTTTCTTAAGCATTCATAATAAAATACCTTCAATTCGAAGTAAACTTCTTTTAAGATTTATTTGCCAATCTCCATCCATTTTTCCCATGAAACCCCCTATTTTTCCATCCTTTTTTATAACTCGATGACATGGAATAATCAGAGGCAGTGGGTTATTTCTTAGAACGCTTCCTACGGCTCTATACGCTTTTGAATTTACCTTTTTTGCTAAGTCAGAGTAAGTAGTCGATTCACCGGGTCTAATTTTTATGAGAGCTTTTATTACGGAAACGGAAAAATCCGTTTTAAACTTATTTTTAAGATCTAGCAAGACATCCATACTTTTCATCTCCTCGAATAAATCTATTTTATTACCCATTAGATAATCGTTAATCGCCTTTTCCAATTGAAGCAGTGTACTACTTTCTTTAGCATCTTTATGATTAGATATTTCAAATTTGTTTGTTTTAATATACTCCAAAATATCCGATTCGCTTTTAAAAAAGCTGATCTCGGTTAAGTTGATTTTTTTCTTGATTTTTAGATAATCATAAGATATAATTATAAACGGATCAATAACATTCGGTTTAAAATAAAATACAGAAATTTCAACTTACCTCCATATATTATAACAATTTTAGATATAAGATATATCAATTCGATAAATATATAAATTGAATCTATTATCTCAATATTAACAAAATTGAACTATGCTTATAATTAAAGAATCGAGTAAATAAAAGATGCCTAAAGATTTAAAAAATGTAATAGATAATATCGAATCGAGCGAAAAAGAAAGCGCTATCCTCCTATCGAAAATGGATAGGTTAAAGGAAATGATAGAAAAACAAAAGAGGGTTCTGACAGAGCATGAAACTATTATTGCAGAACAAAAAATAAAAATAGCAAGAATGTATGACATTCCTGAAGATGTCTTAGAACTAAAAGAATTAGTTGGAACTCAAAGAGCAATGCTTAATCAAAGAGAAAAAGAGATTGAACTCGCAAAAGGTGAAGTTCTGGCTATTCAAAAAGAATTAGAATTTATTAAGAAACAAAACATCCCCACTCAACGAAAATTAGAGGAAGGTTTTGAATTAATTGGAAATTTAAAAACAGTAATAGCGGAAAAACAATCAGAACTTTTATTGAAGGAAGAAACGATTAAATCTTTAGAAATTCAGGTACAAGAAATTCGAGCTTTCGCCGATAAATTACAAGACGAGCAAGTTAAATTATTGTCGGATATGGATCAAAAGTGGAAAAAAGAACTTGAGAAATTGAGATTGGATCATATAGAAGAGAAGAAGGATTTAGTTGGAAAAATTTCCGATTTAGATACATTTTTACTTGATTCTAAACTGACCTCTACTGAAGCCACATCAGAAGCTAAAGACTTAAAATCGCGGTTTCAAGAGATTCGCAATAGCCAAGAAAATATGATTAATAAATTAGAGGATGCACTAGATAAAAAACGTGAAGCAGATGAAGAGGTCAGAAAACTTAATAAAGAAATGGAAGAACTTAGAATTTTCAAACAAAATAACGTTAAGAAGATTACCTATTACGATAAATTAACCGAATTAATGGAACAGGAAACACAATTTAAAGCATTCTTAATAGTAGAACAAGTAGGTTCAATCACATTAGATGATTTAAGAAATGCCTTAGGATCTCCGATCGTATTGGTAAAAAAAATGGTGCAAAATTTACAGGAAGTCGATCTATTTGAAATTGACGATGCTGGTAAGATTTCTGTAAAAAAAATAGAATAACTCTAATTTATCAGAGTTTTATCCTTATTTTTTAAGAAATAATGAATTTAGGTTTAACAAACTTTTATTAGAAGTATAGTTAGTTGGTTTTTAAAAATTATAATTTGAGATTCAAATCCTTGCTAAATCTTTATATAAATCAGGTAAACGTTTCATAAAATTTCCATCTTGTACCTGATCGAGTATTTCTGCTGCTATCGTTTTTAAAATTTCTCGATATCTATTTGGTTTCTCATCTCTACGCAATAACAACGCAACTACGTAATTCTCCACGCTAATATAGTCATCCCCTACGCCAGAAAAGAAGGAAACCACTTTGTTGTTCTTTAACGAAATGCTGGCGAAACCTGGTTTAAGCGATTGATATCTGTGACTCGAATAGACTTGTGTGAGCAAATTATTTGTTATTTTCAGATTTTCAGGATAAAACCCTTCATTGATCTCTAAACGCTTAAATGCGGTTAGATTTAATCGGGCCTATTTCATTATCCCAACGAATAATTAGAATACCTACAGGCACTTTATAATTCCTCCGTTAATCTCCTTTAAGATTTTTAATTTTTGATATTTAATTTAGGTAAATTTACTTATTTTCTTAATAACTAATAACTCGTGAAGAATTAAAAAATTATTTTATTTCTTTTGTTATATTTTTAATATCTTTTAATTATATATTTATTTTTATTTTTTTAATCACTTCTTTAATCATTAATGTTTTCTATCTCATTTATAATTTAAATTAATACGTAGATATCTTTCAATTAATATAGAATAACAATTAGAAGGTTAATCTCTAAAGTAGAAATTAAATTAAATTAAGAGATCGAAACCTAATATGTTAAATCCCTTGCTTTCATGTAAAAACTCAAAACCAAAAGAAGTTAAATATTTTACAATTGGATCGTCTTTTTTTGCTTCAACTACTAAAAGTCGACAACCAATATAATCCTTTATGTAATTACACCTACCTCGTGCAAATAAAATCAAGTCTCTTCCTAAATTATAGCCTCTATATTCATTATTAATTGCAATTCTTCCTATTAATGCAGCAGGAACTTTTTGAATACCAAATTTTTTACTTTCTGCTAGTCTTAGCATGTAATTGGATAATGTAATAAAACCAACGACTTTTTCAGACTTTAAATGATAATAAAGATATATTTTTGATATAAGATTTTTATCATTGAATCTTGCTTTTTCGTGCAAAAATTCATTTAATTCATTGTTATCGCATTGAAATGAACTTAAATCGATTTCATCTTTAAGTTCTATAATAATGAGGTCTTTTCTTATTGGCTTTGACACTTTTACCCATAAAATAATTATTATTCCTTATTAAAATCCTGGTTTTTTAACAACATTTCATTATAGAATTCCAAAGCTTCTTCAGAAAATTTTTTAGCTTTTTCATTCGGTCCATGATCCATCAATCTGATCAAATTTTCCGATTCTTCACTCGTTAAAGTGATATCTGTAAATTCCGATGTATTGATACAAAAATCAATCTTATTCTTCTTTAGCGCTTTCTCTTCTGTTTTTTCTACCATTTAGATCTCCAATAAGAATATGTATTTTAATAGTTCTATATAATAAATAATAATTTTTCTTTATATCTTTATTAGTATTTTTAATTTGAGATCATTTGGTTAGTTTTAATTTTAATTAATATGTGGATATCTTTCAATTAATATGGAATAACAATTAGAAGGCTAATCTCTAAAGTAAAAATTTAAATTAAAACTATAACTTTTCAATATTACACTTAAAAACCTAATTGGTTTAATAAAAAACATCTTAGTAGTATAAAACATATAGTATCGTAGCATAAAATTTTGGCGGGATTACCGAGTCTGGTCAAAGGTCTTATGGTTTAGAAGGGTCAAGACCGATTATAGGTGCTGGACTTAAGATTGTGGCTCACTTACGAGTATCAATAAAATATCCAGTGGCAAAGGCCTTCGGGAGTTCAAAATTGTTGGGGATTTACCTAACATTGGAATTCTCCCTCCCGCCATTCTTTTTCTTTTTTATTAACCTAACATGAGTTTAATTTTTTTACCCAATAACCACGAGGAGGTAGGTTTATTCCCCATTTGGTACAATATTTCTTAATTGTATTTCCAGATACATTATATTTATGACCAACTTCATAAAGAGGCATTTCCCATACTAACTTTTTTAATTTATCTTCAGAAATCATTAATTTTCTTATAGTTCCCCCATGCCATGCGTTATTTTTTATTCGCTCAATCTTTTCTTGGTGAGATATGAATTGAGATTCAATTCTTTTTCGAGTTAAGCTAAATTCATAATTTTTTAACATTTTTAAATATAAATTTTTACCCAAACTCATATAATATGATATTCCTATCCCTTGTTTTTCAAAAATTCGAAAACTTAAATTAAATTCACTCATAACTTGTTCTAAAAACTTTTTACTTCCTGAATAAATCCTTGGGGGTTTTGGACTACCATCTCCATCAAAAAAGCCTAATAAAAATGCAAGTTTAATCTCTTTTGTCTTTAAAATTGGAAAAGTGATTGTCTTTGCTTTATTCATTTTTAATCCATGTTTTATCAAATCATTAATTATTGGTTTATTAACAAATCTAATAGAGACTGTTTTTAAGATTTTTCCAAGACGAATTCTTTCTCTATAGGATTTGTATTTAAAATCAATTCCAAGGGTTTTACAAAATCCATTTATTAAGATTTCATCTTTTTGATGAATTTCGATACCTAATCTTAACACATTTTTAGACACTCTGTCTAAATAACCATCTGCAAATATAAAACCAAACCAATATGCTTTTTCTTTGTTATCTATTCTTTGAAAATACAACTCATTAATATTTGGATGGAAACTAATTGATTTAGAATTCAAATTTATTCCTTCATCAAATCCATGTCTTTAACATAAAATGATTTTAGTGAGATATGTCAATTTAGTTGAAAAACTCTTAGAGGGTTTAAATTTATTTATTTGTCAAAAAAAAAATAAACACCTTAAGATATGTCTCATCAATTTCTTTTTATTTTTTAAGAGTCAAAAATTATATTGATAGGATAGAATAAAATTAATAACTGCATGATTTCTAATTAATTATTATTTTAGTAAAAATCAAATGAGATTAATATGAAATTAATTGAAATTATTGGTTTAGAAGAAAAACACGCTCAACTTTTAGGAAAAGCCGGTATAAAGGAGTTAGAAGATCTTTTGGTTCTTAGTTACTATCAGATTAAACAATTAGCAAGAAGCATAGGCGTGACAGTAAATAGACTTGATACATGGCAAGAACACGCCGATCTAATGAGAATTGGTGGCGTGAATCCTGAAATAGCTAACGCTCTAAATCTAATAGGTATCGATTCTGTTAAAGAATTTGCTTACAGAAATTCTAAAAACACAGTTGAAAAGTTAAAACAATTAAAGAAAGACAATCCAAAAGTCCTTACAAAGCTTCCAACGCTTAAAAACGTAGAAGAGTGGACTAAAAACGCAAAAAGTTTAGCAGAAGTGCTAAAAAAGGATGATAAACCGAAAAAGAAGCCATCACCTAAGAAAAAACCCTCGCCTGAAGAAAGTCCGTCCTCAGAAATACCGATTATAGAAAATTATAAGCCTTTTGAAAAATACGAGAAAGATTATGGTAAATTTGGTCAAGATTATTGGGATAGTAAATGGAAAAAGGCACCAATTATCTACACTGGAAGAGCTTTGAGAGGAGAATCGTATAAAAAACAAATCGATGTAGATGTGAAAGCGTTCATAAAGGATAACGACGCGATATTATGGCACGTTTTAACTCAACTTGATCTGAGGAAAGAAAGTCCAAACGAAACGGCTCTAACGATCCAAAATTTCGTATGCAATTTTCTAAAATATAAGTACGACGATCTCGCTTCAGAATGTCCTGAATTCTGGTTATTTCCTTTCGAGGCAATTCAATCAGAGATAGGAGATTGTGAGGACGGGGCCATCCTTATCGCGAGCCTATTAATTAATGCAGGTGTTCCTTCGTGGAGGGTTAAAGTATGTGCCGCTCAAGTAATGGCCGATCCGGTTTTTGCCCCCTCAGATTCAGAATTAGGAGGGCACGCGTATTGTATATATTTGGCGGATCGCCCAGAATCAGAACGAAAACTAGAGTGGTTAATACTAGATTGGTGTTATTTACAAGACCCTGAGGTTCCAATCGAAAAGAAACCATTAGCACGAGATGGTGGGCAGGAAGGTGCTTATCGAAACATTTGGTTTACTTTTAACGACGAGGAATCGTGGGCTCAAAGTAGTTTTGAAGTCAAAGAAGGACGAATTAGCCAGAATCGCACGGCACAGAAAGACGAGGTTTTAGCGCCTTTAAAAAGCATTTTAAAAAGTCTAGCAAGCGAAGAACTCGAAAAAATATTCAGGAAATTAAATATTGATGTCGAATAAATTTAGACTTCAATATTGATCTTTTATTTTTTATTTTTTTTTAGTATTCCCTTCTTTACTGTTATCTCCCTCGAATAATGAAGCGCTACAATAAGGACAAAAACGAGCCCCTTCTCGACCTACTTCAGAACCACAGTTAGAACATTTTATTTTAAATTCAACTGAAGAAGGGATCGTTTCAATTACATATTCAGTAATTTCCTTCATTAATTTCTGCACTTCCTTAATTTTCTCTATTTTTACTTTTTCGGGAAAAGAGTTAATGTAAATTGAAGAAAGTTCAACTAAAACGTTTCGAACAAACTTAAGTTGGTCTAAGAAATTCTTATTTATCTTTACTTTCAAGATTTCTTCTCCTGCTTCAGATAAAGAATATACCTTTCGAAGCGGACCAACTTGGGTTTTGACGGTCCTTACTTTTAAGAAGCCGTCTCTCTTTAGCTTGGATAGAAGCGGATAAATGGTACCCGATTGAGCTTCCCATGTCCCCGCAAAGTGTTCGTTTAAAACCCGGATTAAATCATAACCGGAGATTATTTGGTTATTAAATATGTGCTCTATAATCGTAAATTCGAGAGGCGTTAATCTTCTCTTTTTAACATTGTCAAAAATTTCTCGCTTAATTTTTGAACGTATTTCCGCCATATCTTTTTCGAGATCTAGAGATTTTCCTAACCACATTCGGATTTTACCATTTACGATTCTTTAAATTGCTCGCTTTTTTTTCTCATTTTAAGCATTTCTTTTTCAATTGCTCGCTCCATTCGCGATTGTCTTTCGCCTTCTTCATAGAGTTTTTTATTATAGAACCCTAAGTATACAATATAGTGTATTATCAAAGCTACGCCCCAAAAAAAAACGGGATATAAAAACCACAAATAGCTTCTCATTAGTAAAGCATCAGTATAGCTATTAATAACAAATAAAAGTATGTTTACAAAGATATAAGCTACAGTATTAAAGATTACAGCTCGTTTAGCAATAGGGTAAACACCTTTTGCATAAACTATATAAGCGGTCAAATGCATCATCAACCCTATCAACCAACCAAAAATCGGATAAATAAACCACAAGATAAGTGGAGAAAATAGCACATTTATTGAAATTAATAATACAATCCCTAATATATAAGCAGTTAAATGAATTCTAACTGAAAGACGAAACTTTATTTTCAAAGCGGCTATACGGCGTAAATTCTCTTCTGAAAAACCATTTTCATCAAATTCATTCACGATTATTCTACCCAATAATTTTAATTTTATTTATTATATTTATAAAATTTCTGTATTTTTTAATATTATAATAATTTATGATTTGCTCATTATTTAATAACCTTAATTATTTAAAAATTTGTTGATTCTACATAGATTGTGTTGAAACTACATAGATAGGAAATACATCCTTTAGAAGACAAAAAGAATTTCTTGAAAAAAAAAAGTTTTAAAGTTAATTTAAACGATATAAAAAGCGATTTTATTCTTGTACATTTAAGTTTTCTACTTCACTTTCTTTCTCAGGAGCTAATTGAGTTCCACAGAAAGGGCAGTAAGCCACTTTCCTACCGATTTCATTACCGCAATTTGTGCATTTTGCCTTAAACCTAAGAGTTGAAGGAATACTATCTTTTATCCTTTCGAAAGACTCGTTTAAGGTTGTTTGCACTTCATCGATGATTTCTTTCCTCACTTGTATATCGTATGATTTAACATATATGGAAGCTAATTCTATGATAAAATTCTCCAAAAACTTAAGCTGGTCTGAGAAATTCTTGTTTACCTTTACTTTCAAGATTTCTTCTCCTGCTTCAGATAAAGAATAAACTTTTCGGATTGGTCCAATTGGACTTTTAACCATTTTAGAGTTTAAGAAGCCATTTCGTTCCAGCTTTGACAAAATTGGGTAGATTGTACCAGACTTAGCTTTCCAGGTCCCAGCAAAGTGTTTATTCAAAGTTTGGATAATATCATAGCCTGAGAGGGCGTTGCTATTGAAAATTATTTCGATTATAGTGAATTCGAGAGGAGTTAGCTTATTTTTTTTAATTTTTTTAAAAATTTCTTGTTTGATTTTGGATCTCAACATTTCAATATCGTCTTCTAGATCTAAGAATTTTCCCAGCCACATTTTAATTTGGCTCCTCATTTATTCCTTTTTTTGTCGATTTTGCATTTTTTCCATTTCTTTTTCAACGGCACGTTCCCTTCTTGACTTCAATACACCCTGTTCATCAGTCGAAGGACGATGATAGATGTAATATGTACCTATGTGAATTGCTAATCCTGTCCCCCAGAGAAATGCCGGAAAAATTGCCCAATAATAAAGAGGCGTATTGAAGTAATTAATTACAAATTGAAACAACATAACGAATATGTATGCTACAGAATGAAAAATTACGGCTCTCTTTGCCGTCGGATACACTCCTCTCGCATATACTATATAAGATGTGATGTGCTCAGCAACGCCAATAAGCCATCCAAAGATGGGAAATAACACCCACCAGTACGTTGGAGTAAAAACCAAGTTTATGACGCTAAGGAAAATACAGACTGTAATGTACACGCTTATATGTATTTTTACTGACATTTTAAAGTTTACTTTTCGGAGGGCTATACGACGAAGGTGCTCCTCTGAAAACCCGTTATATTTATGTTCATTCATATTTTTTGTTCACTCCATTTTAAATTTTGTTTAATTCTATTTAAAATTAATATTTTTTAATTCTAAATAATATAAAGAAATCATCATTTATAAGTCTATGTAGACTTGACAATAATCATTTGTCATAGAACAATAATCGTTTGTTGAAAAAACTTAGTAAAACAAAAAAATTTATTCAAAGTATTAAAAGTATCAAACTTATGAAGTGTATGAAAAAGTTTTAATACCAAAATTTACGATCATTCTCAATCCACGATCTTAATAGGATTATGTCGTCGTTTTCGGAATATATCGAAAAAATTGAAAAATGGGATCGCCAAGCTTTCCTTAATTTATATAAGAGCGATTTTTCTAAGCGAACAAAACAATTTGCTAATGTTTTTAGCTTTTTTGGAAGCTTATACTTTTGGGGGCTGGTATGGTTAATATGGTTTATTTATGGCTTCATCACAAAAGATTATTATTTCTTAGTACTGTTCACAGGAGCGTTTGACCAGTCTGTCATCATACATGTTCTTATTCGATATGGAATTGTGAGAAGAAACAGACCTTATATCAAGCTTAAAACAGAAGGTGTCGAACAACACGACGATTTTATTAGGATCCCGTATCTTATGTCAGAATCAGAAGCAAAATCTTTTCCAAGCGGTCACGTTACGTTCTTCCTTCTATTTGGAATTGTTTTTGCTTTTTATTTTAATAGTTGGATCATTTTTTTGATATTTCTAGGATTAGATGTAGTGATGGCATTTTCGCGCCTGGTTTTAGGAGTCCATTTTCCAGTCGATGTGATTTTTGGTTTTGTATTTGCATCCCTTTACGCACTGTTATACTTTGGATTTACCTATCCCTTTTGGGTTGATCTTTATTACTTTCTCGGCCCTATTGTATCGCGAATTTTTCTTTTCTGGTTATATATATAAGTTAAAAGTAGAGAAATGTTTTAACAAAATTCTCAATTTTGTACTTTTTACTTAAATTTTCACTTTGTCGTCGTATTTTTCTCTTAAATGAGGTTTTATTATATGAACGAGGATTATATAAAAGGGTATCAAGCATAATTCGACTACAATTGATATCAAAAACGGAGCTCTCAATCCAAGGGAATCTAGAACAATTCCGCCTAAAATTGGACCGATAATTGCTCCAATATTACCAAAGAATTGAAAGAAACCAAATATTTTTCCTCGATGTTTTGAAGTGATCCTACTGGCAAGGTTTTGGAAAATTAAATTTGCTGTGTTAATAATTGCCATATCAAAAACCAAAATAGTTGAAAAAATTATTACGTTATCTGTGTTTATTAAAAACCACGTAAGAATTGCGCCAAATGTGTTAAAAATGAGAATACCAATAGAAGGTTTTATTTTATCAGCAATTTTCCCCAATTTAGGAGCGATGATCATTGAAATAATTCCACTTGGTAAATAAGCGAATGTAGCTATAATTGGATCGCTGACAACTTCTTCTAATATATACACGTTCAAAAAAGGCCTTCCAAGAGAACCATTAATGTTTGCTAACAACAATACGATTGATAAAAAGATTAATCCAAGGAGCATTAATCTATTTCTATTTGTATTTTCTGTCGAGTTAGTTTCATTTTCATGTTGCATATTAGTATCGTTCGAAAACTTTATAGATTCGTCTATTTTACGTAAAAATAAGATTCCAGCTGAAAAATTTGCAATACCAAATAACAGAATAGCGCTATAAATGATAAATGGATTATCGGTGTTTCCGATCGACAAACCAAAAATTGTGAATCCAAAAATGGATCCTATAAGCATTCCTCTTCCAACTGCAGAATCTCGCTTCCCATAAGCATGGGAGCGATGGTCCTTATTAGATTTTTCTGCAATAAGCGTATTAAATGGTATCCAAAAAAATCCTGCGAAAAAACCAATTGAAAACGTGCCAATTCCGATACCTACTAAAGAGTTCAATAAAATACCCGTATACAGGACGAAATAAGCTGTCCCTCTTCCAAATGAACCTAATAGAATTAACTTTCTTCTTGATTTTACTTTATCAGTCAAAAATCCTACGAACAGAGAACTAATCATTATGCCAATTACTTGAACTGAAAATATTAAACCTATCTGAACTCCAGTGGCGTTTAATTTTTGGCTGGCGATATAAGGGATTATAAAATCCAAAAAAAAGAAGCCTAAGCTGTTTAAAGTAACAATCCGAATCATGCTCTTAAAATCGCGTGTATCGTATTGAAGAATTCAAATTTAAACCCCTAAATATAAAATTAACTTTAATGAAAAAAATAGTTAATTGAGTAAAAACCTTATGAAATTATCGTTCTATACGAAATTTAACTAAAGAATTAACAATTAACAAAAAAGGAAATTACTTTTTTAATGATCATAACGAATTAGAAATTAGATTAATTTAAAAATTAAAATTGATATTGAATATGACCAAAAACGATAATGATCCTACTTGTCATAAATGCAACTCTATAAACAATTGTGCAGTTGGAAGGGCTAGCAAGATTTTAGATAATTGTCCCATGAAATTGCATCCCGATATTGAGAAAAAAGCAAAAGAACTTTATAGGAAAGATGAGTTCGTTAAAAGATCAACGGGAGTTGCGTCTATTGTTGAAGCAAAAGGGTACATTCACTGGCCTCGCTTAAAGGATACCATAGAATATGCGAAGGGAATGGGATATACTAAATTAGGTTTAGCTTTCTGTGTAGGAATGCTAGAAGAAGCAAAAAGAATTGCAGAAATATTGGAAAAATATGGATTTGAAGTTGTATCTGTTTGTTGTAAAACTGGGTCCGTAAAAAAAGTTGATGTAGGCGTACCTGAAGAATATACGATGATTTCCAAAACAGGTTACACGATCGGGTGGATCACTTGTAATCCCGTAGCTCAAGCACTTCTATTAAATAATTCTTTCACCGATATGAACGTTCTCGTAGGTCTATGTGTCGGACACGATATAACCTTTACGCGCCTGTCGGAAGCACCAGTAACGACTTTAATCGCAAAGGATAGATCTTCCCCGCATAATCCCGCAGCTATTTTGTTTTCCCACTACGGAAAAGAGTTCTTTGCTGCTGAGCTTAAAAATATAAGACGCTTAGAAATGAAAAAAAAGAAAGAATAACGAATAATAACAATTATTTATTTTTAATTTTTTAACGAAATTTTATTAAAACCAATCTATAAATTCGTCTATCGCTCTTCTTTCTCTTCCGTCTTTGCTTTTTTCTAAAGCGTCGTCAATTACTCCCACAGTAATTACGCCCATTAATTCGTATTTCTCAGGCGATAGTTTGAAAATTTCATTAATTTTTTCCTTATTTTTTAAGATTTCGCCGATCAAAACCGCTCCTAAACCCTTAGCGTGGATACATAAAAGCATGTTTTCAATAAAGGCTCCAATTGCTAATACATCCTTTACCCGATCGTAACCTCTTTCTAAGTCTAAGAAGACAACGAAATTAAGATAAGCACTTTCAATGATTCCTCCGTATTTCGATTGTTCTGCAATCATACGCTTAACAGTGGGATGTGAGACAATACAAACTTTCCAAGGCTGAGTATTTTGACCAGAAGGCGCCCATCGACCACAATCTAATATCTCTCTTATCGTGTCGTTATTAATTTTCTTATAAATAAAATTTCTGACGGATTTTCGCGACTTAATCAGATCCAACAAATTGTTTGTTTTTGATTCCATATTTTAAGAATTTGTAATAAAGAAATTTATACTTTTGCATAAATGCTGTATGAAACATGAAACAATCAAATTAAAATAAGTATTAATGATTCTACAATTTGATTTTTAATATGTCTGAATGGAAGTATAAATGGTGGCAAAAAACTACAGTATATCAAATCTACCCTCGATCTTTTAAAGATAGTACTGGTAATGGTATTGGAGATTTACAGGGAATAATTTCAAAATTAGATTATTTAAAAGAGTTAGGCGTAGAAACCATATGGTTTAGCCCCTTTTTTGATTCCCCTCAACAAGATCACGGTTATGACATCAGAGATTTTCGCAGTATCGCACCGGAATATGGGAATTTAAAAGATTTTGATCAACTTCTAAAGGAAATGCACGATAGAAACATGAAAATGGTTTTGGATTTCGTTCTTAATCATACATCTATTGATCATCCATGGTTCATTGAATCAGCTTCAAGTAGGGCCAATCCAAAGCGTAATTGGTACATATGGCGCGATGGCAAAAAATCTGGTGGTAAGAAGCCACCAAACAATTGGACCACAATGACTGGAGGTTGTGCTTGGCTATATTACGAAAACACTGATCAATGGGTTTATTTCCACTTTTTGCCGAGCATGATTGATTTGAATTATCGTAATCCTGAGGTAAAGGAAGAAATGTTTAATACAATGCGTTTTTGGTTAGATAAAGGAGTTGATGGATTTCGATTAGACATTCTTCATGCTATTTATGAAGATGAACAATTAACAAATGATAAATTTAGTTGGACAATCATTCCTTCAGACAAAAAAGTGGATACGCTTTTTCATAAACACAAATACGATTTAAACCTACCCGAAACCTTTGATTTTGCTTTGAAATTAAGAGAAGTAATGGACGAGTATGAACCGGAAAGATTTCTTGTGGGTGAGGTTTCGGGTTCTATTGAGGAGATTAAAAAGTATTATGGACCCAATAACAATGGATTACACATGTGTTTTTTATTCGAGTTTACTTCAACACCGTTTGACCCAAAAAAATACGTAAACTTAATTTCAAGGATTGAAAAAGCATTACCTTTTCCATTTACTCCTACTTTTGTTTATGGAAACCATGATATAGATCGTTACATATCTCTTTTAAAAAATAATTTTCATAAAGCAAAAATTCTTGCAACTATGCAATTAACCTTAAGAGGCGTTCCATTTATTTATTATGGGGAAGAAATAGGGATGCCCAATGTTAAGTTTAAGCTAAAAACTAGTGAGGACCCAATTGGACGTAAATTTTCATGGTTTCCAATGCCGCAATTAAGTAGGTTAATTGGTTTTTCTTTAACTCGAGATCGCTGTAGAACTCCAATGCAGTGGAATAATGAAAAAAATGCAGGATTCTCATCTAATATCGAAATCGAACCTTGGTTAAAAGTTTCAGATACTTACGATAAGATAAATGTTGAAAAAGAGCAAAAAAATCCTGCTTCATTGTTAAACTGCTACAAAAGACTATTAAAAGTTAGAAAAGAAAATATAGCGTTACAAGAAGGTGAATTGCAACTTATTGAACATGAGAAATTGGAGAGGAATTATATCTCTTATACTAGAAGCCATAAAGCTCAAAAAATCTTTATATATTTAAATTTTACAAAGAAAGAATTATTAATACGAATTCCTATAGAAAAACCTGAACTTTTATTCTCAACATTATCGAATAGAAAAGCTTTAGATACTAAAGCGCATAATGGAAATATTAAATTAACTCCTTTAGAAGGTATAATTTTTAAAAAAAAATAAAAAATAAAATTAAGTAAGAATTTAAATTATTCTTTTTATATTTCAATATCCTTTGCGTCGTCTTCTAAAACATCGTAATATTCAATATCGCCTAAACCACCAGTTGTAACGTCCTTCCAATGTATTTTTAGTGGCATACCGATATATGCGTCTTTGAAGTCTATAGTAGGTTCTAATTGAGCAAGATGAGTGGTGTCAGAACCATCTTGGCGAATACATACTACTGGTTTTTCTAACACTTCCCCCGTTTCAGGATCTTTGGTATATACAATTGTATAAGTGGCCACTTGAGCAGTATCGCGTAAATCTGCCCATCGATCAGGTTTAACCATACACTTTCCACATACTAATCTGGGGGGAAAAAATACCCTATTGCAACTCCGACATTCGTTTCCTACTACTTTCTTCTGTTTTAATTTCTCTAAAAAGGGAGTCATGTGAGTAATATTAAATTTAAACGTATAACTCGCCAAATACCACTTACCTGGCATTCTTCTAGTTCTTACATAGTCCTTTTTTATATATTCCATAGATTTTCTTTGAGTTTGTTTTGACACTTTTTTCAACCTCCAAAATTATTTAAATTTACGAGCCGGTTCATCTGACATCACCATCATTGTAATTAAATTAATAATCCCACCCCAACCGTGGCCTAAAGCCGTATGGACCGTTTTAGGGACTTGGTTACTGGCTTTTCCCATTATCTGGAGAGCTGCTTCAGCTGGTCTTTCCATCGCTGAAGCTCCTATGGCATTTGTTGAGTTTACTCCACCAGAGCAATTTATTGGAAGTTCTCCATTTAATGCAGTTACCCCACTTTCATACATAGAAGAAGCAGTATTTTCTTCAAACAAACCTAACCTTTCAACCCACATTAATTCTTGATTGGGAAAGGGAGCATAAACTTCAGCATAATCAATTTCCTTCCTTGGAAAAGAAATTCCAGACTGACTAAAAGCTAATTCTGCCGACTTCATAGCACCTAGCTGTTCCGAAGGATCTAATTGTCCAGCACCACTTCCGTTATATCCTAAAATAGCAGATTCATGAGAAACGCTCGCAACACCATTTACATAAACGGGAACATCACACATATCTTTAGCTTTTTCCTCTGTTGTAAACAACATAGCGCAAGCTCCATCTGAGGCAGGGCAAACCATACCGTATCTTAAAGGGAAAGATATGTAAGGTGTGTCTAATACTTGTTCAATTGTAAGATCTGGCATTTTTAAGTGTGTCCACCAGGTTTTTGCAGCATTATGACGATTTTGGACTACAACTCTAGCTAAATCCTCTTCAGTAATACTGCTTCTACGCATGTAATTCGCTGCTTGATATGATGCGATACCGATTGCAGCGCCACCAGATAACAAACGTGTTAATTCCTCGTAAGGTATACCTAATGAATTAAGAACAGATATTTCTCCATATGCTACGCTTGCTAATCCTACGCTCGAATCACCTATAGATTGCTGTTCAAATGCTACTGCTAAAACAGTATCAACTCCAGGAATGCCTGCTGTTACATTATAATATCCCGAAATGGCCACCGATCCTCCCGTTGTTCCTCCAGTAGTCACTCTCATTAATGGTTTATTTCTTGCTCCCATCCAATCCGTCATCCAAAGCTCTGGAATATTAGAGCCTTCAAATGCGGGCATATTCCCATTCACAAAAGCATCAATATCTTCAATTCCTACGCTAGGAACATTCTTTAAACAATCAAGAATAGCTTCATTTACTAATTCTGGCATACTTACATCGGAGCGTTTTGAAGCATGTTCACTAAAACCAGCCGAAGCAATAGCTACTTGTCTTCCCATTTTTAATTACCTCCCTCCAACACATATATTATATTATTTTGAGCACACATTCCAATTTGACCAGAAGCAATAGCTTTTTTAGCATCCTTAACTTGATATCCATTAGCTTCTCCTCTTAATTGTTTAACCGCTTCTATTATCCTTATTAAACCTGTTGCACATGGAGGGTTACCTCCAAGACCTCCTCCCGAAGGATTAATCGGAAGATCTCCACTAATCCCATAGTTTAAATTGGCTCCTTGACCTTTTTCTGCTAATCCAAGAGCTTCACTAAAAATGAGTTCTTCGTGAGCAAATGCTTCAGATAATTCAGCTACATCTATCTCATCCTTAGGGCTTTTTATCCCAGCGGCGTTAAACGCCATTTTTCCTGCGTATTCCATAGATTTGGAAGTAGATAAATCTCTATCTCCAAGATAATATGCATCTTGATTATATCCTACTCCAGTAATCCAGACGGGTTTGTCTGTAATTTTTAAAGCCTGTTTTTCTGGAGCTAGCAATATAGCAGCAACTCCATCACAAAGAGGAGAAACCATTAGTTCCGTGACTGGATCGGCGTAACCTCCAGATTCTAAAACTTCTTTAGTGGTTAGATTTGGATATTGAGCTTCTTTTAGAGACAAGGGATTTTTTGAAGCGTTCTTTCTATTATTTACTGCAACTTTAGCAATATCTTCTGCGGATACTCCATATTTTTCCATATATGCCCTCATTTGGAAACCTCCAGCTGTGATATCGTTCACGAAAGCGTTAGGCCGTTCCCAGGTAGGGTCTGTTTCGAATAATCGAGCAGAATGGTAAGGAAAGCAAGATGACATGCTACCGCCCCAAATTACCGCTAATTTATGGTTTCCGGATAAGATCCTCATCAACCCATATAAAGCAGCGTGAGCCCCATCCATTTCTACTTTCGATTCGTCAGTTAAATATGAACCACCCACTTCTACGGGAAATGCGTTAGATATGGTTCTTCCGTCGTAATAATCATTAGTACATGAAATAACAGTAGTAACATCCTTTTTTTTTAAACCAGCGTTATCTAAAGCGCCCCTAACGGCTTCAAAAATCATTTCGTAACGACCGTAATTAGCGTTTGAATATAATTGTACTTGATAATAACCTACAATTCCTACTTTTTCCACTTATCATCTCACCTCTCAAATTTTAACGAATCCCTTAATATCTGAAGGGTCTCCTTTCGGTTTTTCGCTCCATTCTATTTTAACCTTCATCCCAGTTTTAACTTCCTCTGGTTTTATATTTAACAATCGATAAATTATAGCTGTATTGCTCCCATCAATTTGTACCATACCAATAACTTGAGGTTTAGCCTTTCTTGAAGTTCTATCGTTAACTCTATATGGCGTGATGGTATAATTTTTTAAGATACCTGTATCAGGCAAATCAACCCAATTCGCTTCTAGTGGAATTACTACGTTACATTTTCCACATACCTTTCTAGGAGGAACAAAAACATCACCGCATTTTTGGCATTTATTGCCAACTAATTTCTTTTTTTCAAAATTATCGTAAAATTTGTCCATGTATTGACCGACCCAGAAGTTAAACTCTGCCCGAACCATACCTTTATTTGCAACAATTACTTTATTTTCACTCATTTTGATTTCGGTTTTTTTTTAATTATTATAACAATTAATATGATCAAATGTATTAAAAACTTTTATTACTAACAGACAAAAAAATCAGAATTTTAGATGAAATAATGATCCAAGAAATCAGAAATATAAGGGAAGGATCTTATTTCTGTATTAGAAAGTAATCCTTCAAGGAAAAGGAAAAAAAATAAAAAAGATGCCAGAATATAGAATTAACGACCTAATTACGCTCAGATTGGAGGATGATAAAACTAACATTTATGTCAATGGAGAAGAATTCATTCAATGCAAATACTTATTAATGAACATTCAGGTCCGAGAAATTGAGTTATACGATGGAATCGATTCCATTGACGAGACTGCCGAAAAGCTCGAAAGATTCCGAAAGAGCGACCCTTCAGAAGTGGAATTTTGGGGGCATTGTAGCAACTTGCAAGTGTGGGTAGAACAAGACTACGATACGCGGTTTATACATAGGAATCTTGCGTTCCCGCTACTAAAAAAATTAACTGAAGTTGGCGATCCAAAAGCAGAGACAATGTTTAGAGACGAAATAGGAAACCGGTTTGAAAAAGGACCGGATTCGGTTAGACAATATCTCGCATTGGAAGGATATATGGAATATTTAAGTAGAGAAGAAATGTGGAGCGTTATACCTAACCAATCAGAGGTGGCAATTCTTCATGCCATTGAAAGAGAAACAGGAGCCGAGTTTTAACTTGGTTCAGACGAAATGAACGAACTTGTATGGGGGGATAAGCAAGATCAACTTGTGTTTTCTTTAAAAGACGGTTATGTTAAGAGAATCGATTTTCTTAATTTTAATTTTCTCTCGGATTTGAAATGGGAAAAAAAAATTTCTATGTTTAAAGAATTGGCGGCTCTAAAAGAATTATACTTGGCCAATAATAACCTCAAAATAATTCCAGACAGCATTAGACGCTTAAAAAGCCTTGAAGTTTTGAAATTGGATAATAACGAGATCGAGGAACTTCCAGAGGTAATTGGCGATTTAGAGAAGTTAATATGGTTGATTCTTAACGATAACGAGATTAAAAAGCTCCCTGAGTCGATCGGAAAGCTTAGTTTATTAGAAGAGCTCCACATAGAACACAATCAATTAGTAAAGCTTCCTAGCTCTATCGGAAACCTCGAATCTCTTAGAAAACTGCATTTAAGTAATAATTGCTTAGATAAACTTCCAGATACCATAATTGGGATGGAATATCTCGCTCAACTTGCTTTAAACTACAGTTTATTGTCAGATCTTCCCGAAAAGATGATTAAAATGATGTCTCTAAAGAGTATAGGCTTAGAAGACAATAAAATTATAAAGAGTTCACTAATAATAATAATTTTTTAGTTTCTCTAAATCCGGGAACATCGGCGTTTTCTTGAGGGAATTCTTCGTTTAAATGTTAGAAGTTAAACACTTAATTACACTGTTGTTCCAAAGATAACAATAAGGCCATAATTGCTCTAAAATGTTTTGCTTTTGGAGAAACAACATAATGTTCAATATGAAAATACGTAACACCCTTGTAAGGTATAAAAAAAGTTGAAACATCTATTTCACTTACCAATCTCATTTTCATGTATATAAGCCTGCCAAAATGGGGGATTTTTTTCATCAATTTTATGAGATCATCTTTTAGGTTTAGATTGTCTACGAGTGTTTTGGTCACTTCCCCTGACATTGTTTCCCTTTGCATTCGTCTTAAAAGATTTCTTGCTTTTGTTGAAGATTTAAAATCCCCTATTAATTTTATGAACCTTTTAGACCCAATTACATCGTACGGAAATAGCTCTGGAGAATTCTCTTCTAAATATTCAAGATTATCATAAAGTTCACTTTTATGACTGTCAAACGGAGCAAAATAAAATTTTCCGCCACCAGATTTTTCGGTTTTAGCTACTCGTCCAAACAGAAATGAACTTGTTATAGGAAAATCTAAAACACCAACCCAAGAGTAGCGGGGGATAATCCCCATGGTATCTATAGGGAAATCATCCCTGCATATTAATATCTTAGGATTTTCATTAAATTCAAAGACAACCTTAACATAGTGTTTGGCCCTGTATTGGAGGTTTTCAATCATTCTATTAATTTCTTTTATCTCTTTCTCATTCTTCTCGAATTTCTGGAATTCTAATTTCGCGATTTCTTCATCGAAGTTAAAATTATTAAGCCTATAAAGGGGTGGATGTTCTAATTGAGAACCCTCTAAAACGGAATCAATAAATTTCTGCGCTATCTTTCGTTGGTGTTTTGAGAAGGTCTTTTCATCATTTTTCATATATAGCTGCCTCTAACCTTATTTTTCACTATTTTGATAGTACTTTAATTAAAAATTTTAAGAATATCGCCAAGAAGAACAGTTGTATGAGCAGAAATTTCTTTTATGATTCTTAAGGCTTTAACCTTGTCCTGTTCTTCTACTATTTGTTCAACTAATTGCAAATCAATTCTCGAGATATTTTGCTGAGAACTTGAGCTCAACTCGAGCGCTTGTTGAAAGTACGATAACGAATCATCAAAACCTATTCGGTTTTGATTCTCAAAATTTAAATCCATAATGTTCCCTTGTAAATTAGCAACTCCTTTAAGGCGTAATGAAATGACCTCTAATTCATCTTTTAATCTTAACTTTACTGTCTCTGGAAGAGGTTTAGTTTCTATTATTGTTTTTAGCATGTCATACATTTTTTGCTGATGTTCTTCTTTTTCTAACGGATCGCTATATTCTGAAGCTTTTCTTGCGAGGAAAAAAGCTGGTGCCATGATTCCAGCTGCAATAAATTGCCCATAAATGCCAAACCATGGAGATAATATACCCCAAAAAGTATCCCCAAAAAATATCCATGAATAGACTTCATAAGAAATTAGATAAAAAAGGGTAGCACCAGCTAGCATTACTACTGCTGCTCCGGCCAGTATGTAAGCGAAGTCTTTTTTCATCATAATCCTTATTATACCGATAATAGCTAGAATATTCCCTAGGATAACAAAAATTGATGATGTAACTGAAAAGGCAAAGAGTTCTGAATTTCCCGGCCA
>Ga0209121_10000991_pt1 | contig 29831 bp, 29 predicted proteins | sample Cruoilmetagenom3_FD_187292 | JGI IMG/M metagenome (GOLD analysis project Ga0209121, IMG submission 187292) | Oil polluted marine microbial communities from Coal Oil Point, Santa Barbara, California, USA - Sample 3 (SPAdes) (version 2) | ecosystem: Environmental > Aquatic > Marine > Oil seeps ...
AATATATGTTCTAATATATGTTCTAAATGTGGTAAATCCCTGTGACTCACCTTATTTGCCGCAGTGTGTGGGTTAACTGGATCATTGGATCGCCCCCGCCTGACATTTTTAAACGGAGGCCATGCGCCATGAAAAAAATTATCGCAGTAATTGTTATCCTCGCCGCTGCCGGCGCGGGATACTACATGTATTCGGCAAATCAAGCTGCCGAAATGGAAGCCGCTGCCGCACTCGAAGCTGCTGCTGCCGCTGAAGCCGCTGCAAAAGCCGAAGCAGAAGCAGCTGCCGAAGCTGAAGCTGCCGCCGTTGCTGAAGCCGAGGCTGCCGCTGCTGCTGCCCTTGCAGAAGCAGAAGCCGCCGCAAAAGCTGCCGCCGAAGCTGCTGCTGCTGCTGCCGCCGAAGCTGCTGCTGCCGCTGCGCAAGCTGTTGAAGATGCTGCCGCCGCCGCTGCAGCCGAGCTCGCAGCACAGGCCGAAGCCGCCGCAGCTGCCGCTGCTGACGCAGTTCAGGACGCTATCGAGGGTGCTGTTGAAGGTGCCGTTGAGACAGCACCTACCGAATAAGACAGAACAGTGTTCGCGAAAAACAGCTTGGCATAGCCGGTTATTTTGCGAACAGACTACCGATATGTGATGCCACGCCCGACCAATCCTCGGGCGTGGCATTTGCACATTTTACGTCCGGCAAAACACTGCGGATTATGTCGCATCCGGTAAAATGGACGCGGTGAATATGATCCGCATGCTCCGCAGCGCTTTCGATTTGCGCGGGACTATCATCAACAAAAGCCACCGGAGCCTGCATTCGAGCCGTTAACGCCATCAGCGCCGGACCTTTGGGGCCGCTGTTAGCCACTAGCGGATACGGCATGCCATGACCTTCAAGATTTGCCTGGCGGTCTAGATAGCGCCGTTGCGGCACATTACTTAACACTACAATCTGCGCCTGCTTTGCCAGATCCGCCAAAGTACCCGTTGCACCGTCGATTGCGGGCTGAAGACGGGTTTCAGCATCTATGAAGCCATGGACTAGCTCGAATGTCATGTCAGGATTAGCCACGAACCCGTCCGCACGTTTGATGGCATATTCCAGCCGGTATTCCGTCAGATGGAGCTCCCACTCCAACGCCTCAAGATAGCGGGTGAAAGGCCGTGCGAAATGCACCAGAACTTCGTCGGCATCAACAATCAGTAGCGGGCGATCCGGCACAAGGTTGATCTTCGCAATCTGGTCTCTGGTGTGTTCCTGCATCGCTTACGTCCAGTTCGGTACATCACCGCCCGGCAGTGCCGCCCGCGCGTGCATCGGAGCTTCGGGTGGTAGATGGGAATCATCACAGAACGCCATGATCGCGGCGTCGTCGAGCAACAAGAAATCCAGTACAAAACCCAGAAATTCCGGCTCCTGTGCGCGCACCCGCAAGTCGCTCGCCGCAATCCCGGTCATGCCCAGAAACTGCGTCAACATATCGTCGTGGCCCGCGAGCCATCCCAACACCTGAATTCCAACCTGCTCGGCACTTTCGCGATTCATTTTTTAACTTCTCCGGTTTCTCTAACCTTTGGTTAAGACTTTTAGTGTTCTCTTCCAACCCATCTAAACGGTATTTCTTTATGGAGGGTGAATGTCAGGTCGTATTCTAGTTGTTGACGATATAGCCACCAACAGGCTGATTTTACGAGCAAAACTGTCGTCTGCGTATTTTGAGGTACTTCTGGCAGATTGCGGCGCCCAAGCGCTGGAGATGGCTTTAACCGAGCTGCCGGACATGATTCTACTGGATGTTATGATGCCGGACATGGACGGTTATCAGGTCTGTCAAACTCTGAAATCCCGTCCCGAAACCGCACATATCCCTGTGATAATGGTCACCGCAGCAAATAGTACGGAGGAAAAAATACGTGGTCTCGATGCCGGTGCGGATGACTTTCTAAGCAAGCCAATTCATGATTTCACCCTTTTCGCCCGCGTCCGAAACCTGATGCGGGTTAAAATGATGTTTGACGAGTTGAAACTACGCGAAACCACCTCGCAGGAATTGGGTTTGGGGGCCTTTCTGGAAGACCACTCTTTTGGTACGGACGAAACCGGACGCGTCATGTTAGCAACCAAAACCCCAAAACAGGGCGAGGACTGGGCTACCTGCATTCGTTCCCGCCTCCCATTTGAAACCACCGCTGGCAGTGATGAGGCCGAAATCTTTGCCATGGCGCGGGAAAATACACCTGATGTTTTCATCGTTTGCCAGCATCTCGCAAACGGTGGTGACGGTTTGCGGTTGGTTTCCAACCTCCATGCAAATCCGGCAACGCGTCAATCCGCAATCATTTTGGTGGTCGAAGACAACGAGTTTGAAACCGCTGGCAAGGGGCTCGAACTCGGGGCTAGCGACTATATCCACGCGCCGTTTGATCCGAACGAAATGGTGGCGCGACTGCGGTCGCAGATGCGGCGGAAGAAATACTCGGACCGGTTGCGATCGAATGTTCGCGACGGTCTAAAAATGGCTGTTATCGACCCGCTTACGGGGCTGTATAACCGGCGGTACGCAACGCAGCATATGCAACGGATTATTGAGCACTCGAAAGAAAGCGGCCTGCCCTATGCGGTGATGATGATGGATCTGGACCGGTTCAAATCCGTGAATGACACCTACGGCCACGATGCGGGTGATCACGTGTTAAAGGAGTTTGCACGACGCCTGCAGGAGAACCTGCGCGGTATCGATTTGGTCGCGCGTTTAGGTGGCGAGGAATTTCTAGTCGTGATGCCGGACACCGGCCCGTCCGAAGTCGAATTTGCGGCTGAGAGGTTAAGGCGCGCGATCAATGACGCCGAATTTACGATCAACAATACGCGCTCCATTCCAGTGACCGTTAGCATTGGCGTCGCTTTTGGTGGTCCTGCTGATGAAAACCCGGGCCTGTTGATCCAGCACGCGGACGAGGCACTATACCAGTCCAAATCTTCTGGTCGCAATCGTGTCACCTACTTCGCGGCCGCCGCATAGGAGGCGCTGCGACCGTCAAATTCTCCGTTTCCCTTAGCGGGCAGGATACCCTATATGGCGGGCATGACCCAAAACCCGCCAAACCTCCGCCCCGACCTTGCGCCCAAGGCGCGAATTGAAAACACCGCTCGCGCAGGCCAGCCGAAAATCGGCATGGTCAGCCTAGGTTGTCCCAAGGCGCTGGTAGACAGCGAACGCATCCTGACGCGCCTACGAGCCGAAGGTTATGCGATCTCGCCGGACTACACCGACGCGAATGCAGTTATCGTAAACACCTGCGGGTTTCTCGATTCAGCCAAGGCCGAAAGTCTGGAAGCCATTGGCGAAGCTCTGCGCGAGAACGGCAAAGTAATCGTCACCGGATGCCTTGGTGCCGAAGAAGAATACATCCGCGGCACACACCCGTCCGTCATGGCGGTCACTGGGCCGCACCAATATGAACAAGTGCTAGACGCCGTGCACGCAGCGGTTCCGCCCGATCCGGATCCGTTTATCGACCTGTTGCCGGCCACGGGTGTCAGCCTGACGCCGCGCCACTACAGCTATCTGAAGATTTCCGAGGGCTGCAATCACAAGTGCAAATTCTGCATCATTCCGGACATGCGCGGTCGTTTGGCCAGTCGCCCCGCCCACGCCATTTTGCGTGAAGCCGAAAAGCTCGTCGACGCCGGTGTGAAAGAACTGCTCGTGATCAGTCAGGACACGTCGGCCTACGGGCTGGATCGCAAGCACGACCTTAACCCGTGGAAAGACCGCGAAGTCCGGAGCCATATCACCGATCTCGCCCGCGAGCTTGGGCAGTTTGATGCATGGATTCGGCTGCATTACGTCTATCCATACCCGCACGTGCGCGACCTGATCCCGCTAATGGCGGACGGCCTGATTTTGCCTTATCTCGATATTCCGTTCCAGCACTCGCACCCAGATGTCCTGAAACGTATGGCCCGCCCCGCGGCGAGCGCCAAAACTTTGGACGAGATCGCGCGCTGGCGTGATGTTTGCCCCGATATCACCCTTAGATCGACGTTTATCGTCGGTTACCCCGGCGAAACCGAGACCGAATTCCGACATCTTCTGGACTGGCTCGACGAGGCGCAATTGGATCGGGTCGGCTGCTTTCAATACGAAAACGTCGCTGGTGCACGCAGTAATGACGCCCCTGATCACGTTCCGAGCGAAGTGAAACAGGAACGTTGGGAACGGTTCATGGAGAAGTCACAGGAAATTTCCGAAGCCAAATTGGCCGCTAAAGTCGGCCAGACCTTGGCCGTAATTGTTGATGAAGTTGATGCCGAGGGGGCTACTTGCCGGACCAAAGCCGATGCGCCCGAGACCGACGGGAATTTGTTTATTGACGAGAATTTCGAGAATTTGTCTGCGGGAGATATTGTAAATGTCGTAGTCGACGAAGCGAGCGAGTACGATTTGTGGGGGAAGCTCGAAAGCTAATATCGCGCGTTTTCCCAGCATCAGGTCAGATTCGACTGAATTGAGCGGATGCAAGATTGCTGGATCGGAGTAAAATCTGAAACGAACACCCCGTATCCCGGGCTTAATTTGGCACTTTAGTTATCGAATACTCACCTATTGCCTCGTTAACGCAATGACCCTATAACAATTTCAAATATTAGCCTCAAGGAACCACATTCATGTCAAACGAAGTCACCGGATATTCCCGCACACAAATCATTCTGCATTGGGTAATTGCCGCCCTTGTCGTATTTCAATTCATCGGCCACGATGCCATCGTCGAAGTCAGCGAAATGATCGCCAAAGGCCAAGACGTCGAATCCATTCCGCCACTCGCCCGCGCCCATGTATTTCTGGGCATCTTGACCCTACTCCTTGCGGTATGGCGAGTCGTCCTGCGCCTCACGCGCGGCGCACCCGCGCTACCCGCCGAGGAAAGTGCTGCGCTAAAGATGGTCGCCAAGCTGACACATTTGGCACTGTACGGCGCGATTTTCATCATGCCTTTGTCCGGCATCGGCGCATGGTTCGGAGGACAGGAAATTGCTGCAACGGTTCACACCACCTTCAAAGTCGTTGTTCTAGCGTCGGTGGCGCTGCATGTCATCGGGGCGCTTTACCAGCAATTTGTTCTGAAGACCGGCTTGATCAAACGGATGATGAAAGCCGAATAACTACTTCCGAGGTTTTACCCGACGTGTTGGCTCCGCCTGCGTCGGGTCCTCGGGCCAAGGGTGTTTCGGGTAGCGGCCACGCATGTCTTTGCGGACATCCGCATAAGAGGTCGCCCAGAAACCCGGCAGATCAGCCGTAGTCTGCACGGGGCGCTGTGCTGGTGAAAGCAGTTCTATCAATAACGGCAAACGGTCTGGCCCAACGGTCGGATGCCGGTTTAGCCCGAACATTTCCTGTAATCGAACGGACACAGAGGGCTGCTGCCCGGCATAATCAATCGCCAGTCGCGTACCCGTCGGCGCGGTGATCGATGACGGGGCCAACTTTTCCAACACCTTCTGTGCTTCCCAGTCCAACAAGGTTTTTAGCGCAGCTGTTACATCAACCTTCCTCAACGCGTCGGCGCGTCGAATACCGCCGAGGAACGGTTGCAACCACAGATCAAGGCTGGCCATCAGCCCGCTATCAGACATATCCGGCATATCCGCGCCGCGCGTGCGCAACCATTCAACACGTGCCCTGAGTAGACGCGCGGCTTTGCTCCAGTCCAGTGCACTCAGGCCTAGCTCGCGTACGCCCTCAACCATCGCAGCAGCGATTTGCGTGTCTGGCGCATCCTTCCAGTGACGGTCCCCCAGAACCAAAGCGCCGAGCATGACACGTTGGCGCGCGCTGACGGCCCGGTCTCGGCGCGTCCACTCGCAAACGGATAGTTCGATAACATCGTGAAGCTCGCGTACCTCGCTTTCCGAAACCGAGGCCCCCAACCGCAACCGCGCCTCGCGCAGGTCTCCGTCAAGGTCCACCGCGATCAGCATCCGCGAGCTTGCCAAACTGTCTCCGGCCTCGACAATCGCGCCCTTCCCACCCGAGAGGAGGTAACGACCGTCGTCCCCTCCACGCTGCAATGCGATCCGGTCAGGGTAGGCTAACGATAGCAACGCCCCCGCCGTCAGGCCTTCGCCCTGTCCATCCGGCACCAGCTTTTCCAACCTGCGGCGTTCGGTCTTTATTGCCTGTACCGAAGCACGATCTACGCTAAAAGGGCGCTCTCGCTCGAAATTGGCAGGGTCTTGCACCGCCTCTAATCGCAGCGAAACATCTGCCGGACGTCGCCCGCCGCCGCGAAGCGGATCGCGACCCTCGATCAACGCCGCCAGAGTTGCCGCCAAGGCACGCGCGCCATGCTCCGCCCCAAGCACCAACATGTGCGCTAGACGTGGGTGTAGTGGAAGGCGCGCCAAATCCTTCCCGTGTTCGGTAATTCGACAAGCTTCATCCAACGCCCCAAGCTTGGTTAACAGCGACTGTGCCTCGGTGAACGCCTTTTCCGGCGGTTGCGTCAGGAACGCCAGATCACGCGGCGTATCCACACCCCATTGCGCCAGTTCCAGCACCAATCCTGTCAGGTCAGTTGATTCAATTTCAGCTGGCGGAAACAGCGGCATCCCGCCTTCTTCGGCCTTAGTCCACATCCGGTAGCACACACCCGCGCTCACACGCCCAGCCCGTCCGCGGCGCTGCTCGGTTTCGGCCCTTGTCACCCGCTCGGTCACCAGTCGTGACATGCCGGAGCCCGCATCAAACCGCGCGCGCCGTGCGCGACCGCAATCCACTACGGTCGTTATGTCGGGGATGGTCAATGATGTTTCCGCGATCGACGTCGCCAACACGACCTTACGGCCCGCACTCAAAGGCGCCAAAACCTGCCGTTGCTTTTCAAACGGTAGACCACCAAATAGCGGCATCACTTTGCAATCCGGCGGAAGGTCCTTTAGCGCTGCCTCGACTTGCCGTATTTCGCCGGCGCCCGGCAAGAACACCAGCACGCCACCTTCGGTTTCGGCCACTGCTTTGGAAATCAGGCCCGCTGCTACGTCGGTAAACCACGGTCCTTTTCGACCGGCTTGCGCCCACGGCCGGTCCAGCCATCGGGTTTCGACAGGAAAACTACGGCCCTCGGACGTAATCACCGGCGCACCACCCATCAACTCCGCAACCGGCCCCGCATCCAAGGTCGCTGACATCACCAATAAGTTCAAATCCTCACTCAGAACCGAGCGGCTTTCCAGACACAGCGCCAACCCCAGATCAGCGTTCAGGGAGCGTTCGTGGAATTCGTCGAAAATCACGCAGTCAATGCCGGAAAGTTCGGGGTCGCGCTGAATTATTCGCGTCAGGATACCTTCGGTCACCACTTCGATACGGGTGTTTTTGCCGATCCGACTTTCACCTTTAATTCGATACCCGACCGTCTCGCCAGTTTTTTCACCGAGCTGAAACGCCAGGCGCTCAGCCGCGGCGCGCGCGGCCACTCGACGTGGCTCTAGCATCACGATCCGGCCTGAAAACAGGTTATTTTCCAGTAAAAACAATGGCACGCGAGTCGTCTTACCCGCCCCCGGGGGCGCCTGCAAAACGGCCTGCCCATGCCCGCGCAATGCAGCCAAAAGTTCCGGTAAGGCGTCTTCAACCGGCAATTCGGCCATGTTTAGTCCCCAGTTTTTACCGGAAACTACCGCACTTTGATGGCAAGTGTCCCGATATTCGTTTCCGCAGCGAATTCTTTAATCCGCATTAACCCGTTGCTATCAGGAACAAATACCAAAGACGAGAGCGCGATCCCCCCACCCTTTTCCCCAGCATAGGAAATATCACATTCGATCTGACCGTTTGCGGATCGCTCAACGTTGGTAAACGCCACTTTGATGCGGCTCTGGCCGTCAAATAACTCAACCGCACCGGCGCAGGTTTGAGCGGGCGACGCTGGTCTCAAAAGGAAATAGATCAGTGTCATCGGATCCACCGTCCGCTTGTATCCCGTCGCCGTAGCCGGGACATCCCTTTCGGGTGTATATAAAACGCCGACAACGCGATCACCGCTGTAACGGATCTCCAACTGGGTAGTTTTTCGCTTTTCGATATTTGTCGAAACATGGTGTGTCGGAAGCAAAACCCCGCGGGCGCCAACTTTACCCTCGGTCCGATACTCATAACTGACATCATAGATCGCCCCGACGACGCCGGTCGTGAACAGATGTGCGGTCGTTGAATAGCTGCCACCTTCATTGCGTCCGCTAACTTCCATTTCGCCAATCTTTGCGGGCCCCAAGCGGACATTAAACCGATAATCGAAATTTTCCGCATGCGTAATGGCTGGCGAAACCAGAAGTAACGCTGAAAATACAAATGTATAAATTTTGTTGAACATCTCTTTGGTCCATCGTTAACAGCTTGGGTCTTTTATACCTGACAAACATATGGCAAGTTTCAAAGGTATCAAAGCGCGACGTTTCCCAATGCGCTTAATTTCGCCGTGAGAGGGTGACATGGGCCTTGCCGAACAGACGAATGCCATACTGAACGGCGACCGGCGCGCTCTTGCACAGGCGATCACACTTGTTGAGTCGACGCGCGACGATCACCGTGAACAAGCGCGCGAGCTGCTGCAATCCTTGGCTAAATCCAACCGTCAGGCGCTACGCGTCGGGCTGTCGGGCACTCCGGGCGTCGGGAAGTCCACCTTCACCGAAGCCTTCGGTATGATGCTGATTGACCTAGGTCTGAAGGTCGCGGTTCTGGCCGTTGATCCGTCTTCGTCAATCTCCGGTGGCTCGATTCTGGGTGACAAAACCCGGATGGAACAGCTCAGCCGCGAGAAAAACGCCTTTATCCGCCCGTCTCCCAGCCAGACGGCGCTTGGCGGCGTCACCCGCCGCACCCGCGAATCTATTGCCCTGTGCGAAGCGGCCGGTTTCGACGTCATTCTCGTGGAAACCGTCGGCGTTGGCCAATCGGAGACCATGGTCGCCGACATGACCGACGTTTTCTTGTTGTTACTTGCTCCTGCCGGTGGTGACGAGCTGCAAGGTGTCAAACGCGGGATTATGGAAATCGCCGACATGATCCTTGTAAACAAGGCTGATGGCGATCTGAAAAGCACCGCAATGCGCACCTGCGCCGACTACGCAGGCGCGCTCCGGCTAATGCGGAAGCGCCCACAAGACCCCGAAGGGTTTCCTAAAGCGATGCCAATATCGTCGCTGGAACATCATGGGTTGGACAAGGTTTGGGCCGAAATTTCCGAACTCTCCGAGTGGCGTAAATCTGCTGGAGTATTGGAAAAACGGCGTCGCGAACAGGCGCTGATCTGGTTTCAAGCCGAAGTCGAGTCGGGCGTACTCGCACGTTTAAAGTCGGACGAGGCCATATCACAGGCGTGGAAATCGCTAGAAAAGCTTGTTATCGAGGGAAAAACCGCGCCGGAAGCCGCTGCAAAGCAACTTCTGGACATGTTTGCAAAATAACCGCGCCGAATCCCTTGACCCCCGCGCGCGTCCGGAATAAAGAAACGCTTCGAATTCCGGTGTCCCGAATGGGCGACACCCCCAAGAGAAAAAGGACATCAATATGTCTCGTCGTTGTGAACTAACTGGTAAAGGCGTTATGACTGGCAACAATGTCAGCCACGCCAAAAATAGAACTCGTCGGCGTTTCCTGCCGAACCTGAATGATGTAACCCTCGCTTCCGAAGCTCTGGGCCGCTCGTTCAAGTTCCGCATTGCGGCTTCGACACTTCGCACTGTTGACCACCGCGGTGGTTTGGATGCGTTCATGGCGAAAGCCAACGACGCTGATCTTTCGGCATCTGCGTTGAAAGTTAAAAAAGACATCGAAAAAGCTCTGGCACCTGCCTAAGTCGGTTTTTCGGTACGGATTTGCGGCCTCGTCAATTGATTTTGGCGAGGCCGCTTCGTTTCGCCTCATACAATCTAACCGATTTGCACCTATGTTAGCCGAATGAACGTCTATCGCCTCATATCAACCCTGCTGATTTCTATCGGCCTGTTCACCAGCACGTCGCTTGCTGCGTTCAGTCAGGGCCATATGGCTGGCAGCCAGTCGATAACCATCTGCTCGCCTGATGGCGTTCACGATATCGTCCTTGGTGCCAACGGCGAACCGGTTCCAAGCGAGCACGAATGTGACGATTGCTGTTTCTTTGCCATGGATGCCACGGCGGCACCCGAAACAATTTCGCCTTTACCGCTGCGTACCGCACGTACGGACCTGCAAATCGCATCGCAGGTGTGGGTATCACGTACATTTACGACAACGAGGGCTCGATCTCCACCGCCATTAGTTTAACTTTAAATCTTAACTTAAAATCAAACTGACGGAGATCAAAATGACTCTTAGAATTCTCGCTACAATCGCAATTACTTTCCTCGCATCGTTCGGAACAGCGCAAGCAGCCGATATACAAATCGAACATCAGTATGCCCGCGCTGCGAGCCCTATCGCTAAATCCGGCGCTGCGTTTATGCACATTATGAACAATGGCGCGGTTGATGACCGTCTAGTGGCAGTTCGTACAGATGTTGCCATGATGCCAGAGCTACACACCCATATTATGGAAGATGGCGTCGCTAAAATGCGCGAAGTTGAGGGCGGATTTCCCGTCGCTGCCGGAGGGTTTACAGTTCTCGAACGCGGTGGTCTGCACATCATGCTGATGGGCCTGACACGGCCGCTCCTGCATGGCGAAACAATCACGCTAACCCTGATCTTCGAAGTCGCGGGTGAAGTAACAATCGAAGTTCCCGTCGACAATGAACGTCAGGGGAACATGGACATGAATATGGACCAGTCCCACGATCACACTGATATGAACATGAACAACTCGACTATGGGTAGTTCCGACAACTAAATAGATCTTCCCCGGCTTCGGTCGGGGAACGACTTCCGAAGACTTGCAATACACAACAATCTAGGGCCTAATTCTGCGGTGAACGCAGGAGCCCGAAAATGACAGTAGTTATGCAAGATTTCCCGCTAACGGTCGACAAAATCATCGATCACGCGGCCAAATACCACCCGAACCGTAAACTAGTTAGCCGCTCGGTCGAAGGTCCGATTACCGAAACTAACTGGTTAAACGTCAGAAATCAGGCCAAAAAGCTGTCTCAGGGGTTAATCTCGCTCGGCGTAAGACCGGGTAATGTTATCGGCGTAATGGCGTGGAACACGTCGCGCCATTTCGAAGTCTGGTATGGTGTTCCAGGGGCCGGCGCGGTGAACCATACCCTAAACCCAAGGCTTTTCGCCGAACAGTTGATCTACATAATCAACCACGCCGAGGACCGGATACTTCTCATAGATTTTGACCTCGTCCCGATCATCGAAGGCATCTGGGATAAGCTTGAAACCGTCGAAAACGTCATCGTGATGACCGACCGCGAACATATGCCAGAAAGTTCGATCCCGAACCTGATTTGCTACGAAGAATTGCTTGCCAAGCAGGACGGAATCTTCGATTGGGTGGCCGTGGACGAAAATAGTCCTTGTGGAATTTGTTACACTTCCGGAACAACCGGCGACCCAAAAGGGGTGGTTTACACCCACAGATCGAACACTCTGCATGCTTTGACCTGTTCATCCCCTGACATGCTTGGTTTGTCATCAAACGACACTGTAATGCCCGTGGTGCCGCTCTTTCATGCCAACGGCTGGTCCATTGGATACACCGCTCCGATGATTGGAAGCAGCATGGTCATGCCGGGACGGGACATGACTTCCGAAGGCCTGTATGAAATGTTGAATTTCGGAGTTACGTTCACGGCAGCGGTACCGACAATCTGGATGCTGATGCTGCAACACCTGAAAGCCAAGAACCTCGAACTGCCGACGCTAGAGCGCGTTATCATTGGCGGTGCTTCCTGCCCGCGCGCTGTGATCGAGACGTTCCAGAATGATTATGGTGTGCAGGTTTTACATGCATGGGGCATGACGGAGATGTCGCCCCTCGGGACGGTTTGCACGTTCAAGCCCGAAGTGACGGCGCTTGATGATGCGGGTCGGCTTGATGCACAGGGTACGACTGGACACCCACCGTTTTCCGTCGATTTGCGGATTACCGACGATAACGGCGCCGAACAACCTTGGGACGGCGAAACATCCGGTAAGCTCTGGGCAAAAGGGGCGGCCGTTGTGCAACGGTATTTGAAACACGACTCCGACGCCGTGGACAAAGATGGCTGGTTCGATACAGGCGACGTCGCGACCATAAATCCAGACGGTTATGTCAGGATTACCGATCGCTCGAAAGACGTCATCAAGTCAGGCGGCGAGTGGATTTCCTCGATTGCGCTAGAAAACGCCGCTGTCGCACATCCGCAGGTCGCCGAGGCCGCCGCGATTGGCATTCCTCACCCAAAGTGGGACGAACGTCCAATTCTGGTTGTCGTCCCGATCGATGGCCCCAAACCAGACCCACGGGAAATCCTGGATCTGGTCGCAGAACACTTCGCGAAATGGCAAATTCCGGACGACGTGGTTTTTGTCAGTGAACTGCCGCATACGGCGACCGGCAAGATATCCAAGCTGGAATTGCGTAAAATTTTGACAGCTCAGGGCTATAAATTACCGCAGTAAGGCTTGCCTCGGGTATACGATCAACGGTATGAATCGGCCAAGTATTACAGGCATTTATTGAATGACAGCGCTAGACAGATACACCCGCCTCGAAGCGATCGGCCAATGGCGCGAGGCGCCAGATCAGCCGCCGACCGAGGTTGTAGTGTCTTTTGGCGATGCCACTCTGGTTTTGTCAGATTTGAACGAAAATCCGTTATGCCACTGGGCGATGGCGGCGACCAATCGGGTATCTTTGAACGGTAGCCATGCCATCTACACCCCGGACACCGAAGGGTTTGAAACGCTTGAAATTGACGATGCCGAAATGGTTGAGGCTATTTCGCGGGTTTCGTCTGCGGAATCAGTCGGAAGGCACAAAACACGATGGTTACGCTGGGTGTTCGCATTGTTTTTATTTGCGATGGCTGGCGGAATCACCTACGCAACCCCGGATTTGCTACGCGCCCAAGCCGAACGTATGACCAGCCCGGCAAGTGCCCGCAAGCTCGGAATGGACATGTTTCAGACGCTTGACCTTAAACTTTGTCATGAAGCGCGCGCGGATGAAGCGAAGACATTGTTCGAAGCTCGTGCTTTTCCGGACACCGACGTAGAACTGCTCATCGTGCAAGGCGACCTTACCGAATATGTGTTTCCGGGGAATGTTATAGTCTTGGGAAGCGCTCACTTAAGAAGTTTCGCCTCCGTGGAAGAACTTACTGCCGTGCTGTGGTCCACAATGTCCGAAAAGTCTAACTCGGACACCATAAATGCGTTATTTTCGGACAGCTCTCCACGTGAATTGTTCGGTTATGTAACGTCTGGAACGCTGCCGTCGGAGCGAATACGGACGGCAGCACAAGGAATAATGGCAGAACCTTCCCCGTTATCGAGCTCAAGCACCATCACAATCCAAGGAAAAATCCTAAGGGATCAAGATTGGGTCGCGCTTAAGGGAATTTGTCTGGAATAGGTCTAGTTCACCTTATCACCCGGCACTTCGCCGTTGAAAAACTGCTCGATATTTCGTAACGCCCGCATTCCCATGCCAACACGTGTTTCAGATGTTGATGAACCCATATGCGGCAAGAGCACAGCGTTTTCGCATTCCAGTATTCCGGGGTGAACTTTCGGCTCCTCCTCAAAAACATCGAGCCCCGCGCCAGCGATTTCGCCTGACTTCAGCGCCTCGGCCAAAGCTGCCTCATCAACGACTTCGCCACGGGCAGTATTCACCAATATCGCTGTCGACCGCATCAAGCCAAGGCGCTCTGCGTTAATCAAATGCCGATTTACATCGCCGCCCGGGCAGTGAAGCGAGACAAAGTCGCATTCTGGCAACAGGTTTTCGACGGTATCAACTTGAACAGCACCGGTTTCAGCAAGAATATCAGCGGCAACTGGCGACCTGCTTTGCACCAGAATTTTCATCCCGAACCCGAAGTGCGCGCGACGTGCCATCGCCTGACCGATCCGCCCGAATCCGATAATCCCGAGCGTTTTCCCGGTAACGCTGGTCCCGATCAAATGCGTCGGCCGCCAGCCCGTCCATTTACCGGCCCGCACCTCGCGTTCACCTTCGCCCGCCCGCCGTGCCGCCATCATCAGCAGGGTCATGGCAAGATCAGCCGTGCAATCATTCAGCACATCCGGTGTATTTGTCACCGTAATTCCAGCCGCAGTCGCACCTTCCAAATCAATGTGGCTGTATCCAACCCCGTAATTCGCAAGTATCTTTGCCTTTGGTTTCAAATTCGTAAACGTCCCTGATTTTACATCGTCCGTCACCGTCGCCATAACCGCATCATAATTTTCCAGCGCCTCGCGGATGTCAGCGCGGCTAAGCGGACGATCGTCCGGGTTCACAGTAACGTCGAATAAACGCGAAGCGGCTGCCTCAACGCTTGCGGGCCATTTTCTAGTCAGTAAAACCTTGGGTTTGGACATCGCTATTTCTCCTGCTGTTCCCGGCTAACTTACGCGGATTACCCGAACATTCCAGACCTGATCGACGGTTAACGGCTGTTTAACCAACTTCCACAAGTATCTAGGGAATCAGAAAGGTATACCATGTCAGCGATTCCCCTGCGTTCAGCGAAAATCCCCGATTCCGCCCTTCCGAATGATGAGGAAGAGCAGCTAGACTGGTTGCGCCTGTTCCGGTCACGGCGGGTTGGTCCGGTCACCTTTATTCGGCTCGTACGCGAACACGGAAATGTTGCAGCAGCACTGGCCGCATTACCTGAAATTGCTGCGAAATCCGGTGTTCTGGACTATCAACCCGCCAGCCGCGAAATGGCTATGGAAGAGATTGCCGCAGGTCGTGCGGCCGGTGCGCAAATGTTGTTTCTGGGGGCAGCGAACTACCCTCCGCAACTGGCTATGATTCAAGATCCGCCTGCTGTTCTATGGGCGCTTGGTGATCCAATGTTGGCGTTCCGTCCGACCGTCGCTTTTGTTGGTGCCCGTAATTCCTCGTCTCTGGGGCGCCGGATGTCTGCGAAACTGGCGAAGGAGCTGTCGCAGGAAGGGTTTGTCGTGGTTTCCGGTCTCGCACGCGGCATCGATACCGAAGCCCATCAGGCTGCACTGGAAGGCGGAACAATCGCCGTTCAGGCGGGCGGGGTCGACACTGTTTACCCCAGAGAAAACGGTGATTTGGCCGTGCAAATAGGGGGCAAAGGTCTGCGGTTGTCCGAAATGCCCATCGGGATGTCGCCAATCGCCCGTCACTTCCCGCGGCGCAACCGGATTATTTCCGGCCTCTCACAAGCTATCGTTGTTATTGAGGGCGCAAGCAAGTCCGGGAGCTTGATCACGGCCAAGAACGCACTCGACCAAGGCCGCGAAGTTATGGCCGTGCCCGGAAGCCCGATGGATGGTCGGGCAGCAGGATGTAACATGTTGATCCGCGATGGCGCAACGCTCGTTCGTTCGGCGGCGGATATAATTGAGGCCCTGTCGTTGCCACCTGAAGAACCGCCGGTCATGCGTCAAATCCCCCAAGCGCCTCCCCCGCCGGATAAAAAACTGCCGCTTCGGTTGCTTTCGCTGCTTGGCCCCTCTCCCGTTCCCGAGGATATTCTTGTTCGCCAAAGCCACCGACCGGCGCAGGAAGTGCTTTCGGTGCTACTCGATCTTGAAGTCTCTAAAAAGATCAGTCGGTTAGCGGGCGGTGGAATCGCGACTAGCTAGGGGAGTATATCCAGCCAGTGTCGGAGCAACACCTGTTCTTGATGCTTGGCCTGCCCGCTCCATGATTTCGCCCCGCGCGGTCGTTCACGCTCGGCCATGGGGATGTTTTCGCGTCGGGGCATATCGGCGGCAAAGATCGCAAAACTGTATTTACGGCCGCCTTTCTCCAGATACCCCGCCAATCCACGCGCAAAATTCAGCGTGCCGGTCTTGGCACTGACCTTCACGCCCTCCAATGCCAAAGCCTTGCCATTCCGATCAAAAACGTTGAACGGTTTCAGCAACCCGTCCAGTGCCTGCCGGCTTTTGCTGTGCCTCAAAATACCGGCCATTTGCGCCGCGCTAATTCGCGACTTGTCCGACAGGCCCGAATGGTTACGCAGGTTCGCACCGCCGACACCCAAATTAGCCTTCGCCCAGAGCCCCATTGAAGCTGCCGAGCTTTGAAGATTCTGCGCGGATCTCCCCAACGTTTTCGATGCCATCAACCCGATGCACTCAGCCGTTAGGTTATTGGAATACTTCAACATCCACCGAAGAACTTCGTCCATTTCGTTGCTCTCGAAACGAGCAACTTCAATACCTTGTGTCGGAACGGAGCCATGTTTATGCACCGGTAAACTCAATCCTGACTTCGCCGCCAAAGTCCGGAAGACCTCGCCAACATAGTCGGCAGGTTGGCGCACCGGAAGCCAGCGGCCACCGCCTTTGCCCAACGCGGAACGTGCAACTGACCAATGATCGTGACCATCTTGATTCGCATAGGCAAACACCGGCGCGCCGCGATCTTCCGACTTTATGTCTATCCAGCGCACTAACGGTCGATTGTGCACCCCGCGCGCGTCCAGCGTCAGATCATAACCGGCAGCCGCCTGTTTCCACTCGAAATACACACGGTTGAAGTTTAAATTCAGGCCGCTAACAGAAGGATTATACCCAAGATACAAAGGCTGCGTCCGGTCAATTTCGTTCGAATTAGGAAGCGCCGAACCATCAACAAAAAACCGCCCTCTAACCCCCTTAACACCCGCCGTAACCGCCGCGGCTGCCAGCTCTGCCAACTCATCGGTATCAAGCGCCGGATCGCCGCCGCCAACCAGATAGACGTCGCCCTGCACAATTCCGTTAACCACGGGACCGGTGGCAACCAACTTGGTCACAAATCGATACTCCGGCCCTAAAATACTGCGCGCATAAACCGCCGTTAGTGCTTTAGTGACCGATGCAGGCGGCAATTGTAAATCGGGCTGATACGAATCGAGCACCTTACCGATTTCCGTATCAAACAGCGCGAATCCAGTGATATTGGCCAGTGCCGGATCAAGCAGGCGTGCCGAAGACGCCGCCATGCGCCGGATATTTGCGACATCCCGCAATATCGGCCGGAATGCGGTCGTCGGTGGGGCGGCAAAGGCTGTAGCTGGTAAAATCGCCGCGACGGACGTTAAAAAATGCCTACGATCCATTCAAAAACACTATTTCTTCCATTCCCCACTCGCCCGAATTTCGGTCGAGGACATATCAACAACTGGTCCCTCCAATAGACACCATGCCGGTGGTTTTTGGAATGGTAAAATTCTGCCCGCCGCCGCTGGTAATCGCGCAGCAGCATATTTTTGCGCCGCCTTCGACGCACCGGCTTTCAGGTGTTCACCGGGCCGTGAGGTCACGCCCACCGGCACGTTCTCGAAAATCCAGTCCCAGCGTTCCCATTTGTGCACACTCGCCAGATTATCGGCCCCCATCAGCCAGACAAACTGCACATCCGAGTAGATTTCCTGCAACCGCATCAGCGTATCCGCCGTATATTGCGTGCCCAGTCGGGTCTCGATATCGGTGATTTCGACTTTCGGATGCTGCATAATCTGCCGACAGGCCGCCACTCGCTGCGCCAGCGGTGCCGGTCCGTCAGTCTTCAACGGGTTGCCCGGACTCACCAGCCACCACACCCGATCCAGCCCAAACCGCCGTAAAGCCTGTTTGGTGATATGCACGTGCCCTGTGTGCGGGGGATCAAACGATCCGCCCAGCAACCCGACGCGTAAACCAGATGAAGCCTTAGGAAACCCTAACAACCAAATCCCTCCAAATTCCTCCGCTCCCTTCTCCCCAGACAAATCGCGGCTGTCAACGTTATAGCGCATTGCCCCGCCCTTCGCGTTTCGATAAAACCCCTCAAACCGGTATTTTGACCTTGAGAGGGTACAACATGGCTTCGAACCAATACGTTTATCACATGGAGGGCGTTTCCAAGGCCTATCCGGGCGGCAAGAAATTGTTCGAGGACATCCACCTCTCGTTCCTCCCCGGCGTGAAAATCGGTGTCGTCGGTAACAACGGCGCCGGTAAATCGACGCTGATGAAGATCATGGCCGGCATGGACAAGGATTTCACCGGCGAAGCCTGGGCCGCGAAAGGCGTCCGCGTTGGCTACCTGCCGCAGGAACCAAAGCTCGATGAAACCCTAAGCGTGCGCGAAAACGTCATGCTTGGTGTCGCCGAGAAAAAGGCAAAAGTTGACCGCTTCAACACGATCGCCATGGAACTCGCCGACAATTACACCGACGAGCTGATGGAGGAGATGACCACCCTTCAAGACGCGATCGACGCCGAGAACCTCTGGGACCTCGACAGCCAGATCGACGTCTCGATGGAAGCCTTGCGCTGCCCACCAGACGACGCCGATATCAGCACCCTGTCCGGTGGTGAACTCCGCCGCGTTGCGTTGTGCAAACTGCTGCTCGAAGCACCTGACATGTTGCTTCTCGACGAGCCGACCAACCACCTTGACGCCGAGACCATCGCTTGGCTACAGCAGCATCTTATTGAATACAAAGGCACAATCCTCTGTGTCACCCACGACCGGTATTTCCTTGATGACATCACAAGCTGGATTCTGGAACTCGACCGTGGCCGTGGTATCCCTTACGAGGGCAACTACTCCGCATGGCTCGAACAAAAAGCCAAACGTATGGAGCAGGAAGCCCGCGAGGACAAATCCAAGCAGAAAACGCTGGAACGCGAGCTCGAATGGATGCGCCAATCCCCCAAGGCCCGCCAAGCGAAATCCAAGGCCCGTATCAATTCCTATAACGAAAAAGCCAACCAGTCGGAGCGTGAAAAAGTCGGCCGCGCCCAGATCATCATCCCGAACGGCCCCCGTCTCGGCTCCAAGGTGATCGAGGTCGAGAATATCTCCAAAGGTTTCGGCGACAACCTGTTGATCGACAACCTTTCGTTCAGCCTGCCACCCGGCGGCATCGTCGGCGTCATCGGCCCTAACGGCGCCGGTAAATCGACCCTGTTCAAAATGCTGACCGGTCAGGAAAAACCCGACGCCGGCGAAGTCACCTTTGGTGACACCGTGCAACTATCCTACGTCGACCAGTCGCGCGACGCGCTCGACGGTAGCAAAAACGTCTGGGACGAGATATCCGACGGTCTCGACATTATCAAACTGGGTGACGCCGAAGTGAACTCCCGCGCCTACGTCAGCGCCTTCAACTTCAAAGGCGGCGACCAGCAGAAAAAAATCGGCCAGCTATCGGGCGGCGAACGCAACCGCGTCCACATGGCCAAACTGCTCCGCTCCGGCGGCAATGTCCTGCTCCTCGACGAGCCAACCAACGACCTCGACGTCGAAACCCTCCGCGCACTAGAGGACGCCCTGACCGATTTCGCCGGTTGCGCCGTCATCATCTCGCACGACCGTTTCTTCCTCGACCGCCTATGTACCCACATGCTGGCGTTTGAAGGCGACAGCCACGTCGAGTGGTTCGAGGGCAACTTCGAAGACTACGAAGCGGACAAAATCCGCCGCCTAGGACCAGAGTCGGTTAATCCAACACGGATGAAGTATAAGAAGTTTACGAGGTAAGCGTTCCTCGCAAACATCAATGCGCCATGAGATGCTTTGGATCGAGCGAGCCGTTCTTCAACAAATGTTGCAACACGATCGAAACGGACAAAGCATCATCTAGGGCGTCATGTGCTCTCAAAGTTTCCTGCTTTAGCCCGTAGTACCCAGCCAGATGGTTACTACGGGTCTTTTTAATATCTTCGTATGGCATGCCAACCTGCAATAAAACATTGCAGGCATTGCCGAAGCGAGTCGCTGGGATGACAGGCTTAATGTTTGAAACATAACAGCTTATAGCGATCATATTTAGCTCGTCCTTGCCCCAAGACCACAACTTTGATGATCCTGAAAACTTGTCCAATTCGCCAAGTGCATTTTCTAAAGTAACACCTTCCATCGAAATCACTTCTTCGGTGATGCCCGTAAGTTCCGTAAAAAAAGGATCTAGTTCGTAGACATTTCCATGCCGGTCCATCGGTATCACATGCGTTTTCATTTTTCCCAAAACCGGAAAATCTTGCTCCAATCCAAGTTTAACGGCACCTATTTGCGCAATTACCGGATCTGGATCGTACGGACCGCACCAAAAACGCCTTTGGGCATTTTCGGTCACGAGAAACTCGCAATCAAAGACAATAGTACTTTCCATAATTCATGCCCCATTTAGTGTTTGGTTCACAATTACACTCCCCCCTCCTCAAAACAACTCATTATGCCGGTCCCGATCGTTCGTGGCCTCCACATATTTCGCAATCCGCGCGAACATATACATCCGTAGCACTTCGTTCATTTTCGCCTGATAGCCGGTGCCGCTCCGTTTGAAGAACTTCACCACATCCTCGTCAAATCGCGCTGTGATGCGGGTTCTTTTCGGGCGCTCCGGATATTTATCCTCCATCGACGCCCAGTTTTTAGGGAAGTGGTCGATATGCCGTCGCTGGACGATTACATCGGTTTCCAACCGGTGCAAGCGCTCCTCAAGTTCAAATTCTGCCATGCGTTCCTTTTTGGTCGGTTTGCGGTCAATATCTTTTAAAATCAAAATACGCTCCTGAAAATCAATTGGGATAAATTACGCCAAAAAGGTTAATTTTTCGTATGGCGAAAACGTACATACGCGTTGTGTACGGGTTGTGTACGTGTTGTGCACACGTAATTTCGCCAAAAGTTAACGCCTTGTGACCCCCGCAGGATTTCGATACTGACCAACGCGCACCCCACGCCAAGGACCGCGCGAAATGGAAGATTTCTTCACCCTGTCATTGCTGATTTTGATGGCCGCCGCCTTTGCCGCGGGGTTCGTCGATGCCATTGCCGGCGGTGGTGGATTGATAACGCTTCCCACACTTTTACTAGTCGGAATTCCACCGGTCGAGGCCCTAGCCACCAACAAATTACAGGGCATATTCGGATCCGGATCGGCGGCGATCAGCTATGCCTCCAAGGGCTATGTCGACATCACAAAACAGTACCCCGTTGCGCTGGCCTGCTTCGTCGGTGCAGCAATCGGCGCCTTTGCCAGCACGCGCGTCCCATCCGAATATATGCAGGCGGCCTTGCCCGTAATCCTGATCGGAATCGCGCTCTATTTCGCCTTCAAACGACAGCTCGGTGACACCGACCGGACCCGCCTTCTTGGACCGTTCGTTCTTGGTTTTATAGTCATGCCGTCAGTCGCATTTTACGACGGCCTGTTCGGACCGGGCGCCGGGTCGTTCTACATGTTAGCCTTCGTTTCCCTTGGAGGATTCGGCTTGCTGAAAGCCACAGCCCACACCAAATTGCTAAACTTCGCATCCAATCTCGGAGGCTTCGCGGTCTTTGCCCTCGTCGGGGCCGTAATCTGGAAAACCGGTTTATTAATGGGTCTGGCCCAGTTTTTCGGCGCCCGTTTAGGGGCCGGTTTTGCCATGCGTAAAGGATCGAAAATCATCAAGCCGCTGCTCGCCATCGGTTGCATATTGCTGGCGATTAAACTGTTGTCCGACCCTGCAAACCCGTTGCGAGTATGGCTGGGCATATAAAAAGGGCGCCCCCGAAGGAACGCCCTGATTTCAAACTGTTAGCAGTTTAGTTGACCGCAGGAACCATGCCCTTGTCCGCCGCCAACTCGCGCATTTTCTTTTGCAGCTTTTCAAACGCCCGCACCTCGATCTGGCGAATGCGTTCGCGGCTGACGTCGTAGACGCCGCTAAGCTGTTCCAGCGTCTTGGGCTCCTCGGACAAGCGGCGTTCCGTCAAGATATGACGCTCGCGCTCGTTCAGATCTTCCATCGCAGCCATAAGCAGCTCACGGCGTTGCTCCATCTCGTCCTTTTCGGCGTAATCCGCAGCCTGATCGGCATCCTCGTCCTCTAGCCAGTCTTGCCATTCCGCAGCACCTTCGCCGTCGGTTTTGATCTGGGCGTTCAGGCTCGCATCACCACCACCCATGCGGCGGTTCATCGAGATCACTTCCTGCTCCGTAACGTTCAATTGCGACGCGATTTTGGCAACGTTTTCAGGGCGCAAATCGCCCTCTTCCAACGCGCCGATCTTGTTTTTAGCCTTGCGCAGGTTGAAGAACAGTTTCTTTTGCGCCGAGGTCGTACCCATTTTCACAAGCGACCAAGAACGTAGAACATATTCCTGAATACTCGCCCGAATCCACCACATCGCATAGGTCGCCAGACGGAAACCTTTTTCGGGATCGAAGCGTTTTACCGCCTGCATCAGGCCGACATTCGCCTCGGAAACCACCTCGGCGGTCGGCAAACCATAGCCGCGATAGCCCATGGCAATCTTTGCCGCCAAGCGCAGATGCGAGGTGACCAGTTGGTGGGCGGAATCGCTGTCTTCATGATCGACCCACGCCTTGGCCAGCATATACTCCTGCTCGGGCTCCAGCATCGGAAACTTGCGGATTTCCCGCATATAGTTCGAGAGGCCTTGTTCAGGCGACGGTGCCGGTAGTTTGGTGTAATTGCTCATATGTCCTCCTCCAGTGCTGTTAAACGCACGCTTGGTATGTATATGGTATTAACATTAACCGAGTTCAAGGTTCTACTACCAAACATTATCAAATTATTCCTACGAATACCATTCCTTCAATAATCTGCAACTTCGCGCCTTGACTCTAACCTTTGCGCTCCTTTATGTAACCTAGAGGTATCATTATGGAACGCAAAGGTTTTCGATCCGAAATAAAAACAGGACGCCTATTATGAACTTTTCAACCAGACTAAAGACCGATTTTTCGGATTTATACCTCAATATCATTCCATTCGGAATGTTCATGGTTTCCATCGCTTACGCTGGTGAGGCGATAAACATTTATACGGAAGACCGCTGGGAAAGCGTGCTTGAAATATTTCAGGCCTTCTTCGCCATCACCATCATTGTGATCGGCATTCCGGCAACCATCTACAACGCCATTCTGGAATTCAGAAAACGAAAGCAAAGCCCGCGCCCAACCAGCCTGATCGAAGCTGGATTCATGCAAACCCAATACAACACCTCCGCGGTTCGAACATTTAGTTTCATGTTTATCCTTCTGCTGATCGTCGAACAACTTGGGCCAAGATTGCTGCCTGACATGTCGGCCAAATTCTGGCTTGAGGTCGTCATCTCGGCAAGCCTGATGTTCTTCAGCATCTCGTTCTGGCTGGATACGGTGAAGTCCAACTCGAATGATGACGATGAGTAAAGTCCTCGGCAACCGTATTAACGTCTATCGCGCCGAACACCGTATGTCGCAGGCCGATCTGGCCGATGCGATTGGAGTTTCGCGCAAGACCATCAGTACGATCGAGGTGGGGCGGTTCATCCCCTCCACCATCATCGCGCTACAGATTGTGAGGTATTTCGATGCGAATTTTGAAGATATGTTCTGGCTCAAAGAACGTGAGCCAGACGACTAATCAACCGCGCCGTAAAACCTGCATCACTGCCTCAAAATCTTCGGGCAATGGCGCTTTGAATTCCAGCTTTTCACCTGTTACCGGATGCACGAACCCCAGTGTCGCGGCATGCAATGCCTGTCTGTCAAAGTTCCGCAAGGCTTTGCCCGCATCGTCGGATATTGCCTTTTTCGGAATAGCCCGCCGCGAACCATACACCGGATCCCCTACCAAGGCATGTCCGGCATAAGTCATATGCACCCGAATCTGGTGCGTGCGCCCTGTTTCCAGCCAGCAGTCCGTCAACGACGCGACCGGCTTTTCCAAAGGTCCGAAAACTTCTACCACCCGCGTGCGAGTAATCGCGTGCCGGCCCGCGTCAACAACAACGGCCATGCGTTTGCGATCATGTTTGTGCCGCGCGATATTGCCGGAGATGCGGACAACGCCGCCGCTCTCAAAGGTCACACCCTTTACACCAGCCAAACGCGGGTCTGCCGCCGAAGGTGCCCCCCAGACCAGCGCCAAGTAGTGGCGATCCATGTCATGTGCGGCGAACAGTTTGGCCAAGCCCTGATGCGCCTCGTCGGTTTTGGCCACGACCAGCAGACCCGACGTATCCTTGTCGATCCGATGCACAATCCCCGGCCGCTTTTCGCCGCCAATGCCGGAAAGGCTATCACCACAATGATGTAGCAACGCATTAACCAACGTGCCGGTTTCCGAGCCGGGCGCCGGATGCACCACCATTCCTGCGGGCTTGTTCACGACAATCAGATACGCATCTTCGAAAACCACGTCCAGCGGAATGTCCTCGGGCATCGCTTCGATTTCAGTTGCTTCCGGCATATCGATCAGCCAAACCTGCCCCGGTTGAACCTTGGCTTTTAGCTCGCGCACAGGCTCGCCACCTTCGGGGCGGACCGCGCCACCCTCGATTAGATTTTGCAATCGTGACCGGGAAAGCGTGACTCCCTCTGGCACAACGGCCGCCAAAGCTTTATCAAGGCGCTTAGCGGGGGTTAGCCCCAGCTCCAGCCGCAACGGATTTTCAAAAGGGTCTGCCATGAGCGAACCAGTAACTCCTATAAACGTCGAAATACCCGAACCAGCCAGCCTGCGCTTTTTGCGTATTCTGGTAACGGTGCTGACTGCGACAATGATATTGGGTCTCCTAACCATTGTCGTCCTGTTTGTCATCAAGTTCATGGGCCCGACCACCGCGCCGCTGGAATTACCCGATGAAATCACCCTACCCGCAGGCGAAAACGCGCTGGCGGTCACCCAAGGTCTGAACTGGGTCGGCGTTGTCACCACAGGCGAAAACGGCATTGAGCGCATCCATATTCTAAATCTGGACGGCACCCCTCGCCAAGTCGTAGAAATAACCCCATGAGAGTTTCTGACGGATTTCTTGAAGAACTGCGCGACCGCGTATCCCTGGCCCAAGTGGTCGGGCGCAAAGTCATGTGGGACAACAAGAAATCCAATCCCGGCAAGGGCGACATGTGGGCGCCCTGCCCTTTTCATCAGGAAAAAACTGCAAGTTTCCATGTCGATGACCGCAAGGGATTCTATTACTGTTTCGGTTGCCAAGCCAAAGGCGGCGCGATCGATTTTGTGAAGGATACTGAAAACGTCGGCTTTATGGAGGCCGTCGAGATATTGGCCGGTGAGGTTGGCATGACGATCCCCAAAGCCTCACCACAGGAACAGCAACGTGCGGACACCCGAAAAACCCTCGCTGACGTGATGGAGCAGGCGGTAAAGTTTTACCGCCTACAACTTCATTCCGCCAAAGCTGCGGAGGCGCGCGCCTATCTAGAGAAACGCGGGTTGCCAGAGGCCACCATCGAGCGTTTCGAAATAGGCTTTGCCAGCGATGCGCGCACCGGATTGTTTGATGCGCTAATCGGCAAAAACATCCCCGCAGAGCAGATCATCGAGGCCGGCCTTTGCATTAAACCGGATGACGGCGGCAAACCTTACGACCGGTTCCGCGGCCGGATCATGTTCCCGATCCGCGATGCCCGCGGCCGATGCATCGCTTTTGGCGGTCGCGCGATGGACCCGAATGCACGGGCGAAATACCTGAATTCGAACGAGACTCCGCTGTTCGACAAGGGCCGCAGTCTTTACAATAACGGCCCTGCCCGCGAGGCGTCCGGCAAGGTTAACGCCTTGATTGTGGCCGAAGGGTATATGGATGTGATCGCGCTGGCCCAGGCCGGATTTAACCATTCGGTTGCCCCACTCGGGACCGCAATCACCGAAAACCAGCTAGCGATGATCTGGCGGATATGCCCTGAGCCGGTGATTGCCCTTGATGGCGACAACGCCGGTATCAAAGCGGCTCGCCGTTTGATCGATTTGGCCCTACCACTTCTGGAGGCCGGTAAATCGCTACGTTTCTGTATCCTTCCCGAAGGATTAGACCCCGACGACTTGATCCGCGCCCAAGGTGCCGAAGCCATGCAAAAGCTTTTGGATAACGCCCAGCCGATGGTCGATCTGTTGTGGCAACGCGAAACCGAGGGCAAGGTGTTTGACAGCCCCGAACGCCGCGCGGCGCTTGATGCCAGCCTTCGCAAAGCTATCCAGCAAATCAAAGACCCGTCGCTGCGCGGCCATTACGGTGCTGCAATCAACGAGCGACGCCAAGCCTTGTTCACACCGTCTCGACCACAAGGTGGCGCCAAGCCGGCGTGGCAAGGCGGCAACAAACAATGGGGCAAACCTGCGCCCGGTGGTCCAACGTCAGGTGCGAAATCCTCGATGCTGGCGCAATCCAATGCCGGCCCCGAAACAGACGCCCGCGTCCGTGAATGTGCCATTCTTCTGGGCTGTATCAATCAGCCGGCGCTTGCGGAAAAATTTGAAAGCAAATTGGAGCGAGCGCGTTTTTTATCGCCGGATTTGCAACAAATCCGCGACGCCCTCTTGTCCTCCCTGCACGAAACCTTACATCTGCCTGACGTCGATCAACACGAACATCTGATTTCCCGTATGGAAGCCTCGCTTGGGTTTGCTCCACTGCCGAAATTGCTTTCCATCGGTCAGGTCCGTGCCAACCCTTACCTTCGAAAAAGCGCAGACATGGAATTAGCGGTTCAAGCCATCAGCGAGGAACTGGCAAGGCAGGTCGCGACTCTCGGGATAATCGAAGAAATTCGAGACGCCGAAGAAGAGATTACCGGTGTAGCAGACGAGGGTCTGACATGGCGGCTACAGCAGGCGCGCGAGGCGCAGAACAAGATTTCCCACGAGTCCCTTGGTGGTGATTCGATGGGTGCCAATGACGAAAGCGGGCTGTCCAAAAGCCTGCAAAAACTGATAGATCAACAGATCTGGGTAAAGAAAAAACGGTAGAGTCTCTTGCGAATCAGTGATTCGCAGTAGAAATTCCCCACATACCAATTTTCGGTCGAGTGATTCGCAACCGAACAATCTATGGAGTGCCCCATGGCCGCTAAAGATTCCGAGCAAAAAACCGGTGAAGATCAACAGGATAACTCCGGCCCAATGCTCGACATGAGCCAGACCGCGGTCAAGAAAATGATCGCACTGGCCAAAGCGCGCGGCTACATCACCTATGACGAACTCAACCAATTCATGCCTGCCGAACAGGTTTCTTCGGAACAAATCGAGGATGTGATGGCAATGCTGTCCGAAATGGGCATCAATATTGTTGAGGGTGAAGAGGAAGAGGAAGAGGGCGGCACGGATACCGATGTTGAAGAAATCGGCGCAACCACTTCGCGGGAACTGGTTGCCGCTGCGGCCACCACCGAAACGCTAGATCGCACAGATGACCCCGTCCGCATGTACTTGCGCGAAATGGGCACTGTCGAACTTTTGTCGCGCGAGGGTGAAATCGCAATCGCCAAACGTATCGAGGCCGGTCGCTCCACCATGATCGCGGGTCTTTGCGAAAGCCCGCTAACGTTCCAGGCGATCACCATCTGGCGTGAGGAGCTTCTCGAAGAAGAAATTATGCTTCGCGATGTTATCGATCTCGACGCGACCTTCGGCCAGCAGATGGAAGAAGAGGGCGAAGAAGAAGTTGGTGCTGTACCCGACGTATCAGGCGCTGCTGCTGCACCGGCCCCCGAGAAAAAAGAAAAAGAACAGGTTCTGGACGCTGACGGCAATCCCGTTGCACCAGACGATGATGACGACGAGGAAGAAGACGAAGCCGCAAACCTGAGCCTCGCGGCAATGGAGGCGGTTCTTAAACCAGTCGTCCTTGAAACGCTTGACCAGATTGCAGGCGATTTTGCACGCCTCGACGAAATGCAAAACGACCGCATGGAAGCTGCGCTGAACACAGACGCGACCTTTACTTCCAATCAGGAACTGGAATACCAGCGCCTCCGTTCCGAAATCGTGACGCTGGTGAACTCCATGCACCTCCACAACAACCGGATCGAAGCCCTGGTCGACCAGCTTTACGGCATCAACCGCAAGATCATGAGCCTAGATAGCGCGATGGTTAAACTTTCGGATCAGGCTCGCATTAATCGCCGTGAATTTATCGACGAGTATAAAGGCGCCGAGCTGGACCCAGACTGGCAAGACCGCGTTGCCGGTCTGAAAACTCGCGGCTGGGACGTCCTTACCGGCGACCTGAAACCGAAAGTTGACGAAGTCCGTGCCGAAATGGCCGAGGTTGGCCAGTATGTCGGCGTTGATATTTCCGAATTCCGCCGCGTTGTGCAGCAGGTTCAAAAGGGCGAAAAAGAAGCCCGTTCCGCCAAGAAGGAAATGGTCGAAGCCAACCTTCGCCTCGTTATCTCGATTGCCAAGAAATACACCAACCGTGGTTTGCAATTCCTCGACCTCATTCAGGAAGGCAACATCGGTCTGATGAAAGCCGTCGACAAATTTGAATACCGCCGCGGTTACAAATTCTCGACCTACGCGACATGGTGGATCCGTCAGGCGATCACACGCTCCATCGCCGACCAGGCCCGCACGATCCGTATTCCGGTCCACATGATCGAAACGATCAACAAGCTGGTCCGCACCAGCCGTCAGATGCTGCACGAGATCGGCCGCGAACCGACACCGGAAGAACTGGCCGCCAAGCTGCAAATGCCGCTTGAAAAAGTCCGCAAGGTTATGAAAATCGCCAAAGAGCCGATTTCCCTTGAGACCCCGATCGGCGACGAAGAAGACAGCCAGCTGGGCGATTTCATCGAAGACAAGAACGCCGTCCTACCGCTGGACAGCGCCATTCAGGGCAACCTGAAGGAAACCACAACACGGGTTCTGGCTTCGCTCACACCGCGCGAGGAGCGTGTGCTGCGCATGCGCTTTGGTATCGGCGTAAACACCGATCATACGCTTGAGGAAGTCGGCCAGCAGTTTAGCGTGACGCGTGAGCGTATTCGTCAGATTGAGGCGAAAGCGCTGCGGAAGTTGAAGCATCCTAGCCGGAGTCGGAAATTGCGGTCGTTCTTGGATCAGTAGATGAAGAACCTGCAAAATGGGTCGAAAGTTTCACCCGCCATTGTGGGTGCTGCTGGTGAACACTTCGTAATGGGAGAATTACTCCGGCGCGGGTTTGTCTCAGCGTTGGCCCCGCAGGGTGCTCCAAATATGGATATATTGATCGCCGACACAGCAGGGGATCACTTATTTTCAATTCAAGTCAAGACACGTACAACTGTCGGAGGGGACGGCGGTTGGCACATGAGTGAGAAACATGAAAAAATCATCGGTAAGAGGCTTCTCTACATATTCGTCGACTTGGGAAAACCCAATGGAGAGTATCCAGATTACTATATCATACCAGCTAACACTGTTGCGAAAGTCGTATACGAAACTCATAAGGCGTGGGAGAGGAATCCGGGGAAGGGCGGCCGCGAACGCAGTCAAACAAATAAAATGCGCCGAATAGTGCCCGACTATTCCCGAAACTATACGAATGAAAAGCCTGCATATACTGTAGGCTGGATGGATACTTACAAAAACGCTTGGCATTTCCTCGGCAGCCCGTAGGGTGTGCGGTCCCCGCGCACCATTACTTGGTTAACCTAGGAGCGGTGCGCGCAGAGCGCACACCCTACGACACCTCCCCCCACCAAACACGAGGACTTCGTCCCGAACGGGTGCGTCCAAAATCACCGACAACCGCCCCAAAAAGTTAACGCCCCTACCTGCAAAAACGTACATACACATTGTGTACGGGTTGTGTACGCGTTGTGCACACCACTTTCCGGCCGATATTCGCAAAAGTTAACGCCCCGTTTCCCCCTTGCCAACGCCCCTACCACCCCTCCATTATCGCCCCATGCAAACCACCTTCACCATCCCCACCTCTGGC
>Ga0209121_10000992_pt1 | contig 29823 bp, 34 predicted proteins | sample Cruoilmetagenom3_FD_187292 | JGI IMG/M metagenome (GOLD analysis project Ga0209121, IMG submission 187292) | Oil polluted marine microbial communities from Coal Oil Point, Santa Barbara, California, USA - Sample 3 (SPAdes) (version 2) | ecosystem: Environmental > Aquatic > Marine > Oil seeps ...
GCCGGAGGCCAAGGGGCTGATCCAGCGGGGAGCAAATTCCTACACCATTCATAGCACAAGATAGAGGCATTTACAAGTCTCTTTCCTTCCTCGTCCCTTTAGGTTCCCGCGGAGCGCTACCTCCAACCGCTTCGATTCCTCGAACTGCTGTATCACGCCTTTCCTCCCAGCTCATCCACGATCGCCGTTATCTTGTGCTTTAGAGCCGGCAAGTCGGCCTTGACCACCTGCCATACGATGTCGAGGTCGATCCCGAAGTACTCATGTACCGGCACATGGTGCATACCGATGATATCTGACCAGGGGACTTCCGGGTGTTTGTCACGGCCTATGAAAGATTTTTTGCGGACTTCTCTAAGCGATACCTTCACAGTCTTGCCCTTCCTCTTTGATAGATCATCCAATTGTAACGTGCAGAGTCTAGCGATGCCGACAGAAGGTGACAAGTGATCAGGGCTGGGGCCTTGTGTGAGGTCTTCGCGGAGATCCCGGATTCGCCGTGGTTGTGAATCGACGCTTGTCTGGATAGGATTGCGACATGATCGGGACGTGGATAAACGTGGGAGCTATCCTTGTTGGAAGCACGACCGGCCTTCTCAGCGGGAGAAGGATTCCTGGGCAAATGGGCCGGTTTGTCACTGCGGTGATCGGCTTGGTGACCCTGGTTGTAGGTGTGAAGCTGGCGATTGGAACCTCTAACCTGCTTGTTCTTCTGCTTTCACTCCTTATCGGTGGGGCAGTTGGGACGTGGCTCAACATCGAGGTAAGGCTCACTCGATTGGGGGAAGTCTTTGAACGTTTGTTCCCCCGGTTTGTCAGTGGCTCGGTTCCCCAGGGATTCGTCACCGCGAGCCTCCTTTTTTGCGTTGGACCGATGGCGATCCTGGGAGCACTGCGCGATGGCCTGTACGGAGACTGGCAACTCCTCGGAATAAAATCGGTTCTCGATGGAGTCTCTTCGATGATTCTCGCGGCTGGCCTTGGTCCAGGTGTCTTTTTCTCCGCTTTAGTTGTCCTCGTCTACCAGGGAGGGATCAGCCTTGTCGCGCGCGCATTCAGTGGGCCTGCTGCGATCTCTACTCTATCGCACTCACCTGCGTTAACGGAGCTCGACGCCGTAGGGGGAGCGATCCTGATAGCGCTTTCCCTTAAGCTCCTTGATCTTCGCGACCTCAAGGTGGGGAACCTCCTCCCTGCACTTGCCTTAGCGCCTCTGATGGCCTTTCTGTTCAGCCTGGTTGGGAGTTGAGCGGGGCCGCGATGTGGGATCGGGCGTTGAGGCGATTCACCGCGCTTGTTGCTCGCTATGACCGGCGCTTATGGACGCTTTTCTTTGTGCGCTTGATCGTATCAGCCGGTTTCGGCGTTGCGATGCCGTTTGTCAGCCTCTACCTCTATCGGGAACTTCAAGTATCGATGAAGGTTGTAGGGACGATCATGCTCGTCTCCGCCTTGGTCGGCTCAGTGGGGCGGATCATAGGTGGAGAACTCGCCGATCGCCTCGGCCGCAAGCCGCTAATCTGTGCTACTATGGCAACACGAACGATCGTCTTCCTTCTGATGGCCTATGTGGTTCACATCCGAGCTTCCTATCTTATTGTCGCTTTTGTCTTTCTTTTGATCCGCTTTGTCGGGGCGATGACCCAGCCGGGGATAAGCGCCATGGTAGCCGATATCGTCAGCCCTAAGCGGCGCGTGGAGGCGTTTGGGATCTTAAGGATCGGGGGAAACGCTGGTTGGGCGCTCGGCCCAGCCCTCGGTGGGTTTCTGCTTGCCGTCTCCTACTCTTCCCTGTTCCTTGTGACGGCGGCAGCGAGCCTGATCGGTTTTTTGCTCATTCTCCTTTTCACCACGGAGTCGATACGTGTGCGGGAGCAGAATCGATTTGAGCTTAAAAACGTGCTCGACGCAGGCAGGGACCGGCGATTTCTTACCTTTTGTCTGTTCAGCCTCACCCTGTTTCTCGTGATGGGACAGTTTGCGAGCACGTTGTCGGTCTTCTCGGTGGAGTTCTTGCAGATCAGCGAGGTCGAGCTTGGGTTCTTATACACCTTAAATGGTGTGATCGTTGTTCTATTCCAGTGGCCGGCGGCCCTTCTCGCCGGACGGTTGGGGACCCGACGTGCCCTTGTCGTAGGGAGTATGCTCTTTGCGCTTGGCTATTTTTCTGTGGGGATCGTTCCAGGATTTTCCTTTCTTCTTGGCTCGATGGTCGTAATCACACTAGGGGAGGTTGTCTTTTCCCCAACTGCGACAACGGCAGTAGCGAACATGGCGCCCGAAGGACGGATGGGGCGATACATGGGGTTCTATGGGCTGGCCGAGGCCCTCGGATGGTCGGGCGGTCCGTTCATCGGCGGGTTCTTGCTTGACGCCTATGGGACAACCCCGGTCCTCCTCTGGGGGGCGATCGCCGGGATTGGGCTGATCGCTGCTGTTGGATTCCACGTGACCTGGCGGCGAAGTAGATGAACCGGTTCCCGTCCAGGTCTTCCAGGAGCTCCTTCACTCTGCTTGATGATGAACGGGGCGTAGGTGGCGAGTGGAGCTGCGACGTACTTCTCCTTAAGGGCAAGGACAGCGGCCGACTTGGGGCCGGGAAGTTCAGTTTCTATGCGGGTAAAACGGCGATTGATCATTGTCCCTCCTGTTTGCGGTAATGCGTGCGAGGAGGATGGTACAAGACTGCAGGGATGTAGCGCAAGAGAAAAAGCGCAGCATTGCATGTCACATTCTGGATTCGCGGACGTTGCATCTCACTCGATGGCGCCCCTGTTCACATGTGCCCAAGGAAGCTGTAAGCCGTTGCCGGGAAGAGATCGAGCATGCAATAGGCAGGCTGATGATAGTTGCCCGTGATGGTTGAATCCTCAGCGTCTGACCGCATCGTAGATTAATCTGCCTAACGGACCGGAGCTAACGCCGGGCCTCAGCCGCGCAGATTTTCTGCGTCGGCTGAATTTGATGGTTAGACCGCATTCTTCGACAATTCTGTTAAGTACTCATTGATGGTGAATACCCGAATGCCAGCGGCCTTTGCAGCCTTACTCAGTGGCGCATCTTCCGTTACCAGTGGCAAACCATCGCCCTTCGCCAGCGCTGCAAACGTGAGATCGCCCGCTCGCATTTCGGGAAGCGTTACATCAAGGTGCTTATGCACAAAAGCTTCATCAATTGGCACAAGGTTGACCGATAAACCGCTTTGCTCTTCACCCTCGGCACCATCGATGAGTTTTCCATTTGACAAGCGCTTCTCCTGACGAATCGCGTGCGAAATTTCGAATAAGGAAAATGACGGAATGCGCACTGTTATCCCAGTCTTAGCGAGCTCATGCTGCAACTGCTTTGCCTGTGGATGTCGCTGGCGCGTAACCATGAACATATCAACCACAACACAACTATCGAGGACGACCTTGGACATACAGCCTCCTGCGGTCTAACGGTTCGGTTCAGCCGCTTGGCGGTTGCGGCGTGAGCAACTTTGCCAATCAACTAACTGGAATGCGCGTGAGAGACTTGAAAAGCGCGCCGATTAGCCAAGTCGGCTGCAACCGCTGGTTAGGCTTCTTCCGCCATCATGTTGTCAGATATGTAGGTCTGGACACTATAACACATTAACCCACTCGCTCATCGTAAATGTTATGTTCTGGGATTAAGTAACTTTGGAAAGAACATACCTGTAGTCTTCATGTAGTTTCTATATGACTCTCCGAATTTCGTTATTAATACCCTCTCCTCATGTCTTGCTTCTAGATACCAAAGCATAAAGAACACACAGATTAGGGGAATAAGCCACAATGTTCGAAAGAAAACTAAATAGGCACTATTCATACAAATAATACCTGTGAAATTGGGATGTCGTACTATCGAATAAGGCCCATCTGTTACAAGCTTGTCAACATCACTAGGTTTCATTTGCGCTTGTTCAATTTTATGAGTTAAAATAAGAGATACTACAAATATGGTTGTCAAGATTCCCCCGACTGCTATAGAGATACAGTCCCAAAGGCTCAGCTCAGTCCTCAGAAATAGTATCCCGATAGGCAACAGAATGGCGAAGTTGGCCCCAACTAAGATTGGTGGGAATATATAAAAGCCCTTTTTCGTCAAGATTTTCTCCTTGTTATTGTTCATTTTCATGAAGTTTTTAAGCTTACTGATTTTCAATCATGCTCTTCAGATTAGCTAAGAAGCCTCTGATTGTCTTTGACAGACCTCTCTGAATAAACACCTTATCAAAAAAAGACTTCAGGAACTTCATATTGAGTACATCTACTGTCTCGTTGATGATGAATTTACATCCATCACCTTCTGGAATAATCTCGTAGACTGCACCTACTCTTGCGAAACCAGCGGCTTCCGCTTTAAATGCAAACCTTCGATTTTCTTCCACCTGCACGATCGTACAGTCAAATCTTTGAATCTCGCCTCTGATTTCTTTTTGGATGTAGAAACGTTTCCCTACCTCTGGGTGTCCCTTATCAATCATTTCAAACTTCCTAATGTCTGTTCTCCATCGAATTAGCTTTTCAGGTTCAATGATAAAGGACCAGGCGTTGTCAGGCGTTGTATTCACCAGGGCCATCTCTTTTACTGTTGCCATAGTACTGTTCACTCCTTTCCGAAACTTATTTCATTATGTCGTAAGTGTGAGGTCTGAAATATACAAATTTAGGGGGAACCGATCAAGGGCTGTTCCCTGCTTAGATCCCATTTCATATAGTAAATCCGAGCCTGATGTCCTTGGATAACATCCGAAACTTTTCAGATATACTCCTGTGTTATGGAAGGAGGCGGATTCAACTAGTAAGTGCAACTTTGGTAATTGGCCTAAGAGGGGAGCTGCGGTAGCATCGGCAGTGTCACCCAGACCAGTGAATCAAAGGAGCACTGATGAGAACATACACGCAGCTCACCCAAGAAGAACGATACCAGATCTACGCACTAAAGCAAGCTGGACACAACCAAAGCGAGATTGCCGCACTGCTCGGTCGCCACAAGTCCACGATCAGCAGGGAGGTAAGTCGTAATCGAGGTATGAGAGGATATCGTCCCAGACAAGCACACCGCCTGGCGTTGGAACGCAGGAAAGCTAAGATGCGTCCTCGATTTGGCGGCTCCATGTGGACGAAGGTGGAACTACTGCTGCAGATGGACTGGAGTCCACAGCAGATATCAGGGAGGCTGATGGCAGAAGAAGGGATCCGTATCAGCCACGAGCACATCTACCAGTACATCTACGCGGACAAACGTGCTGGCGGGGATCTATATCGCCATCTTCGTTGTAAGAAGAAGAGACGGAAACGCTACGGATCATACGATCGGCGCGGCGTGATCAGGAACCGGGTGTCGATTGATGAGCGGCCAGAGGTTGTAGGAGAACGGAGTCGGGTAGGAGACTGGGAGGGGGATACGGTGATCGGGAAGAACCACAAAGGAGCATTGGTGACCTTGGTCGAGCGTAAGTCATTGTACACCCTCATTGGGGCAGTAGCGTGCAAGACAGCCGCTGCGGTAGGTGCAGCCATTGTCGCCGGTCTTACCCCACACAAGGACCGGGTGCACACATTAACCTACGACAACGGGAAGGAACTCGCCGAGCATGAGCAGATCGCCAAGGCGTTGGGAGTAGATATCTACTTTGCTCATCCGTACTCGTCATGGGAGCGTGGGGTAAACGAGAACACGAACGGATTAATTCGTCAATACTTCCCCAAGGGACGGGAGCTGACGGCTATTTCCAAGGAAGAAATCGCGCATGCAACGGACCGACTCAATCACCGGCCGAGGAAGACACTTGGATTCCGATCCCCATACGAAGTATTCTTCTCCATAAAGACACCCTTGACAGTTGCACTCGGAAGTTGAATCCAGGGGAAGCCTAACTCATTACTCTACCCAAAATCTCCCTCTTGCCAGCTGATCATTCTCCCAATGCTACGCATTCTATGACTCCATAGCTGTAATGTCAAGAAAAAACCGAAGAAAAGGCTTAATAGGCATCAGTCCATCGATTAACATAACGCTATGATTGTCGAGTTATGGAGATTGTGCATAATCCGAAGATTCGGATATTCCAGAGATTACTAAGAGAATGCTTGCTTATGCACCAACGAGCAGGCATCTAACCTTCTCGTCGTGTAACGCGTGTTACATGTCTCTGTAATCTTCGTTTAGCATCGTAAAGTTTGTTTAACGATGTAACTTCCAGTGTCAGCGGCCAAACAAGACCGATTCGTTCCGCCGGTGTTCCCGGGACGAAGTCGTCGGTCTGGCTGTCTGTCATCCGGTACTTAGCCGTATGTCGCTTGTCCATGATTACAGAATAGCATTTGCACAAATAAGTATCAATCGGTATCGGCGATCCGGGGAATCAACCGAAAAGCGTCACTGCGTCGGTTGATCATTGTTCCTCCTGTTTGCGGTAATGCGTGCGGGGAGGATGGTACCGGACTGCAGAGACCCCTTTCAAGAAAGAGGATCAGTTCCTTATCGTTTTGAGTGGGTAACTGAAAGTTAAGCTTGCCTGCGTCTTTGCTCTAAGGAAACCAGGAATCCAGGAAAAGAGCCGGAATTCTTGAGTTAGGAATAAGAAAGACACGCGTTTCCTCTGACTCAATAGTGAGCCGCTATCTCACCTCTTTCCTGGCCTCCTGGCTTCCTAAGAGGTTAAAAGGACCGCGTTTCAAGTGGCCAATCTGAAATCGAGCTTGGCCTACACGGGAATATCTCTTGAGCGGTTGGCTGCAGTGAGGAATTGAAAGTTAGGAGGTTTTACCCACTCGAAACGACGAAGAGCCGCAAAACAGTGGCTAAGGTGGATTGGGCTTTGGCCGCTGTGTCTTAAATATCGAGAGCAAAGCGGATTGCGCGCCCCACAGCGGTCATCTTCTTCGGGGTCAAGGATGTGATCAATGATCCGATCTTCCCTTTTGAGACAGTCTGCAAATGGTCACAGTTGACAGCGCAATCCCGGGGCATGCCATCCGCTCTCGAAAGAAACACTTCGGAGGGTATATTGCGGATCGTAGTCGTAATCGGTGCAATCGTCACTTCGCCAAGATACTCCAACACAGAATCCCGCGTTAGGATAAGAACTGGCCTCTTCTTATCTGGCTTTACAAACTTGTACCAGCGGACTTCACCATGTTTCATTCGTCGCCCCAGGTTTGCTCTGTCTCCCAAACAGAGAATTCCTCAGCAGTAACAGGGTGTTGCTCATACCCCTGACGGTGCTTGTGTTCGAGTTGCTCGAGATTGTAGTGGGAAAGCGCTTCACGAAGCGCCTTGCGTGTAAAAGCGGAACGATTCGTGTCGAGCTCTTTTGAAACGCGGTCGACCGCTCTGACAAGGTCATCATCAAGCGTCATCTGAACTGTTCGCATATTGCACCTCCGTAATGTGGATTCTTATAGCTATAGTAATGTGCATTGGAGACCCTGTCAAATCGATCTGCCCGCCACGTCTGGTCAGGCGGTTGCTAGACGATCAGTTCTCTTTTGTGATCCGATCAATAACAAATCTCACGATTTTGGTGAAATCGGTACGCTTTCCAGATAGTTCAGCTGCGGTGATACACTTTGCGAAACTGGGTGCCCTTTGCTTTGCGCGACATTGGGAAACAAAGAGCACAACTGTTTTGCGTCCAGGTGCCCCTTACTGGACAGCATGTTCACATGCGCTCAGTTGCGAGGAGCAAGCCTTCCTGAGGCAGGTTGATCGATGATCACAGTCAAGTCTGGGTGCAGTTACAGTATGGAAGCTGGTACTTCTGACTGACGGGCGTTTCCAGAGAAGAGGGCGAGCATGCAATGGAGCGACTCAATTACCGGCTAAGGAGTTTAGCTTTCGGACCCATTCGAAGTATTCTTATCCATGTATACATCCTTGACAGTTGCACTTGGAAGTTGAATCCAAGTCTTTAGCATCTAACCGCATTCTAGATCGATACGCCCAATGACTCAAATCATTCGCTCTGGGGAGACGTGCTTGGAGCGGCTATCTCGGAGTCTGGTGCATTTGTGGGCTGGGTATGCTCTTTAGCATGTGAGGTATGCCACGCCAGGGATTCAATATCAAAACTGGGAGTAGCTTCTGTCCCCCCTGTCTGCACAGCAAAGACGTAGCCATCTGGAATGTAAAGCCATGTTGATCCAGACCAACCGATGGAGAGGGAACCGCACTGAACCTGGTACTTTCCGCCGACATCTTTGACCTCATAACTGCTTTTGTCAGTGCGTGTGCGCCAGTATTTCTCGAAAACGTGCCCTTGTGACGATTCTGGCACGTTGGTCGATCCCACAGGGATGAACCAGCTCGTGTAGTCTACGCCCCAGTCGTCAGTCATACGGTCGAACCGGATGGCCGCTCGTTCTCCGGATGGTGTCTTAAGCAGGAGAAGGTCACCAAGAGCAAGAGACACGGTATCCGATTTGATCTTGGTTGTGAAGGTCGCACTGAACGTGCCGCCGGTAATGAGTTCGACATTTTTACCCCAGAACCACCACCCAACCGCAGCGAGCACAAGCACGACAATGACAATAAAGCCTTTAATCTTCATGATCAGATACCCTAACTAGTTGCTCTACACAAAATCTCCGTTTACAAGGTATGGATTACCTCTTAATTGGATACTATACTCCCAGCTCACAGGAAATCAAGCGAAAAGATTGCAGAGATATTGATGAACGCTGTCTTATTTGACTACCATATACATATCAGTCGATAACAAAGATCCGCCCTGGTGGTACGAGGGTCACCTTAAAGTCGAGCCCCTCGTAGTGCCCGCTTGCGGCAGCGATCTGTTTTAACTTTGTCTTATAGCGGCTGGAGATATGAAAACAGATCAGCTCCTTCTTCACCCCAGCATCCCGTGCTGTAGTGATCGCCTCGGCCAGGGTGGCGTGCTTGTACTCCTTGCGGTCCTGCTCATCGAGGAAAGTTGTATCGTGACAGAGAACCTCAGTCCCCTCGATGTAGGATGGCTTAATCGGTACCGAGTCCCCACCGTAGGAGAAGAGGCGCTGATGGTAGGTCTCAGTAACCGCCTCTTTTCCTTTTTCGCGTACCAGGTGGATGATCTCCTCCTGGGAGGCACCGGAAAGTTCGGACCGCAGTCGGTGGCGGACCTCGACGATCGAGTAGCCGAGCGAGGTCTCGTTGTGCACGTGCACTGTGGGAAAGGTTTCGATATAGCGTGGCATCTGCCCGGAAAGAAGCTCCACCTGGCCACCCGCATCGAGCGGGACCCACACAAGGTCGTAGTTCAAACGACGATTCGTCCGCCCCAGAAAAGACATCATCTCCGAGACAAGGTAGTTGTCCCTGGGGTAGTAGACGATGAGTTCCTTTTCCTTGTCCCCCATCGCGTTATTGCGGATGTTAACTAGTGAAACGAGCCCAGCGATGTGGTCGGCATGTCCGTGGGAGAGGAAGACCCGCTTGATGGCGAACGCCTTGTTTCCCAAGACCGAGCTTGCTCCCTCTCCAGCGTCGAACAGAATGCGATCAGCGTTGTAGTAAAGCCAGCTCGAATAAAGAGCCTTGGAGTACATTAAGATCTTCATCGCTACCATCCTTCCTTATAAGAGGCGGCCTCTTTCTTCGACAATGGGTAGAGGGTATCCTCCAGTCTCAATACACCTAAACCTTCTTTTGTGCTTTTCTTTAATCTCATCGTTTAAGTTGATTATAGCCTGCCCCCTGTCAAGGTTAAATCGGTCCTTTGTTGCTTACTGTCTTTTCTTCCCCTAGAATCTCCTGCGCGGAGGCGAGGTGGAATGCTCGATATCCATAGATTACGTGAAGATCCAATTGGCATAGAAAAGCGGCTTCAAAGCCGGGATTCGTCGATCGACCTTACGGAGATCTTGAAGCTTGATGAGAGACGTCTTTCCCTGATACAGCAAGTGGAGGAACGCAAGGCGGAACGAAACCGGGGTTCGCAAGAGGTGGGCCGCCTTAAGATGGATGGGAGGGACACCACCAAGTTGATCGCCTCGCTTTCTTCGCTCGCCGAGGAGATTGCACACCTGGATGATGAGCTGAAGCAGGTCTCGACTAGGATCGATCACCTCCTCGCACTTCTCCCTAACGTGCCTCACCCTTCGGTCCCTGTAGGGACGAAGGAGGAGAAGGTCGTCCTGCGTAGTTACAAGGAAAGCCCGCTGTTTGACTTTCCGATCAAACATCATCTGGAAATCGGGGAAGAGAAGGGGATCCTAGACTTTGGCCGCGCTGCGACGATCGCCGGGGCGCGCTTCCCAATGTATATGGGAATGGGAGCGTGCTTGGAGATGGCGCTCATCCAGTTCATGTTCTCCTACCACGTCAAGAACGGCTATATTCCGGTAATCCCGCCATTCCTTGCCAACTCAGAGAGTTTCTTCGTCGCCTCACAACTGCCGAAGTTTGCGGATGATGTCTACTACTGTGAGAAGGATGACCTTTACCTGAACCCGACCGCGGAGAGCCTCCTTGTCAATTTGCACCGTGGTGAGATCCTCTCTTTAGAGGATCTCCCGCTTAACTACGTGGCCTACACTCCCTGTTTCCGGCGCGAGGCCGGGACCTACGGCGAAGATGAGCGTGGTCTGATTCGGGTGCACCAGTTCAACAAGGTGGAGGTGTTTAAGTTCACTGCGCAAGAGGCGTCTTACTCTGAGCTTGACCAGATTGTCGCCGACGCGGAAGGAGTACTTCAGGCCCTTGGCGTTCACTATCGCGTGACCCTCCTCCCCACGCAGGACTTGGCGCAGCAGTCGAGCAAGACGATCGACCTTGAGGTGTATCTCCCCGGGCAGGGGCATTACTACGAGGTCTCCTCGTGCAGCAACTGTGAGGACTTCCAGGCGCGGCGCGGAAACACGCGCTACCGCCCTGCTGATTTGGGGAAGCCGCTCTACGTGCACACCCTTAATGGATCTGGTCTTGCCACCTCGCGCCTGCTGGCTGCTATCCTGGAGAACAATCAGATGGAAGATGGACGGGTTCGCATTCCAGAGGTTCTCAAGGAGATGGTAGGGGCGGAGTTCATATGAGCGAGGTGATGGTCGAGACTCGTGAGCTGACCAAGGTCTTCAGGACGCGAAAAGGGGAGGTGCGAGCGGTTGATAGCCTCTCCTTTATCTGCCGATCTGGGGAGATCTTTGGCCTGCTGGGCCCAAACGGTGCCGGGAAGACGACTACCCTGCGCATGCTCGCGACTATCCTTACCCCCACTTCGGGAAGCGCTACGGTTGCTTCATTCGATACCAGGCTTTCACCCGGACAGGTGCGGGAGCGGATCGGGTTTCTCGCTACCGAGACCGGCCTGTATGATCGTTTCACTGCTCGCGAGACACTCCGCTTCTTCGGTCGGATCAATAAGCTACCTGCACAAGAGATCGAGCGACGTGGTTCAGAGATCTTCGCCATGCTCGATCTGACGCCACTTGCTGACCGGCGAGTGGGGACGTTCTCCACCGGCGAGAAGCAGAAACTCTCTCTTGCTCGTAGTATTATTCACGATCCGCCGGTTCTCATCTTCGATGAACCGACATTCGGGTTGGATGTGATGGCCGCACGGGCTGTACTCGAGTCGATACGTTTGTTCCGCGATCAGGGGCGCACGATTCTTCTCTCCACACACATCATGCGGGTGGCGGAGAAATTGTGCGATGAGATCGGGATCCTCTACCGCGGCCGGTTGCATGCCCTGGGTAACCTCTCAGAGTTAAAAGAACGTTTCTTAAAGGAAGACTTGGAGGAGGTCTTCTTTGCCGCTGTGGGGAGCGAGCGATCCGGCTAGGGGTTCCCTTTCGTAAGAGAACGTGGTATTCTAGTTTTGGTAATATGGATCTTCAAGGAGGCGAAAATGGTCAGGAAAGTTATTCTATCTGTGGCTGCGTCTGTGCTCGTCCTTCTCCTAATCGCTTTGGTAGTAGGGTCAAGCGGTGAAGGACTCTCACGATCAGGAAACGGCGAGCCGATCTACATCTACGGCGATGAGGCCTTCACCAGCGAAAATGGGGTGAACGGTGGGAGTGGAACAGTCGATGATCCCTATATCATTGAGGGGTTGAGACTGGTCAGCCGCTGGTCGGACTATGGAATCTACATCGACCATACCACGCGCTACTTTATCATCCGTGACTGTGCTGTCGAACGAGCGTGTGCTGCCGCGATTTACCTAAACACAGTGTCAAACGGTCGCATCGAGGACTGCCAACTGACCCGTAACGCGAAGGGGGTCTATCTTCTAAACTCGCGCGATAACACCTTTACCTCAAACCTGATCGCGGAGAATAATTATGGAATTGTGATGATGGCTAACTCTCGCAACAATGAAATAGGCAAGAACAGTTTTCTCGAGAACGGATTGGACCTGCTCGATAGGGGACGCGGAAACATGTACAAGGAGGATGTAAGCGTGAAGGAAGTTGCCCCAACTGTCGAGCCAGTGGAGAAGGAACAGACTCCCGCCGCGCCTGTCTCAGAAGCGCCTTCAGCTGAACCTATGGAGCCGCTTGAGGGCGAGGCTCCGGCCGTGCCTTTGCCCCCGGTGCAGACGCCATCTCAAGCTACGACTGACTGATCTTTAAGATGTGGGAGAACATCCGCCTCCTTTTTTTAAAAGAAATCACCGGTGCAATTCGCGACCGCCGGACCTTAATCCTTACCGTGTTCTTTCCGCTTATCTTCTACCCTCTTATCCTTATGGTGATGGGGCGCTTTACCGCTGCCGAGCAGACGCGCCTCGAGGAGATGATCCCCACGGTGATCGTCGTTGACAAAGCGGCTGACGAGACCTTCCTCCGCCACCTGCGCTCGACACAGACCCTCTATCCCCTATTCTACAACGATGTGGATCAGGGGCTCTTAGACCTTAAATCAGGGATCGGCCAGGTGGTGATGTCAGTTGACAAGGAGTCTGGCGGGCCAGGGATTGGCCTTAATGTAGCGCTTTACTACGACCAGACCGACCAGGGTGCAACGATCGCGGCCACGCGTGTGCGCGATTTTCTTGAAGGTTATTTAAAGGAGGTCATGCGTGACAAGCTCGACGCTTTGGGTTTTGATTACGATGAGCTCTCTCCGCCGCTGAGTGTGCGCGTGGAGGATGTAAGCTCTGGCGAGTCGGTGGGGAGGATGATTCTAAGCAGGCTCCTTCCATATTTTATGGTGTTGGCGATACTTACTGGGGCGATGGGACTCGGCGCCGAGATCACCGCCGGGGAGAAGGAGCGCGGCACGATTGCCACCCTCCTTGTCAGCCAGCTCTCTCGCACGCAGATCGTCCTTGGCAAGTTTCTCACCATTCTCACTGTCTCGCTTGTCTCCTCGCTCTTATCGGCAGTCGGCCTTCTGATCGGAGTCCGATTTTTCGGTGGGGGACTAGCGCCTGTGGGAACAGTGGTGACCTTCTCCCTCGGTCTTACTGACCTTGGTTTCATGCTTGTTGTTCTTGTCCCACTTGCCGTTATCCTGGCTTCACTGGTGGTGATCGTGGGAAGCTTTGCTCGCAGCCAAAAGGAGGCGAGTACGTACCTGATGCCGATCTACATGGTGATCATCCTTGTTGGTTTGATCTCGATGACCGGCGGAGTGAGCTTTGTTGGCGCCCGCTTCCTCATCCCCGTGGCGAACGCCATCTACGCGCTACAGGAGATCATTGAGGGGAACCTGCAGTTCTTTCATTTGCTCTACACCCTCGTGGCAAACATCCTCTGTGGTGGTCTGCTAATTGCTGCTTCGATTGGACTGTTCAAGCGTGAGGCCGTCCTGTTTCGAAGTTAGGTGTGGCATACACGTCTATATCTTTTGCCCGCGGGTGTAGCGTTTGAGGGCCTCCTGTGTGCGGCGTTTTTCGTCCTCCTCGCGTAGCTTGTGTCGTTTGTCGTAGGTTTTGCGCCCCTTGGCAAGGCCGAGCTCGATCTTGGCATGGCCGCGCTTGAAATAGAGGCGTAGAGGGATGAGGGTGTAACCGCGCTCTTTTATTTTCGTGGTCAGGCGTACGATCTCATGATGGTGCAGAAGGAGGAGGCGGTCGCGGTCCGGGTCAACATTGTGGATCGATCCCTCTTTATAGGGAGCGATGTGAACGCCCCGCAGGATCGCCTCTCCGTTCCTGATTACGGCATAGCCGTCGGCAAGCGAGCAATTCCCACTCCGAAGACTCTTCACTTCGGTTCCAACAAGGACGAGCCCTGCCTCGTAGGACTCCCCGATATCGTACTCGTGCCGCGCTTTGCGATTTGTCGCCACAACCTTAACTGCCATGCAAGGAAGGCTATCGCAAGCGTTGGTATTGCGCAAGCACTGAGGCGTGATTAGGATGGAGCTTATGAAGGTGCACGTTGGAACGCGCAACTCGCTCAAGGTAAAAGCCGTGCGTGCGGGGTTTTCCGATGTGTTTAGTGGAGAACCGCTTCACGTTTTGCCGGTGAATGTCGACGCAGAGGTACCCTCCCAGCCGTTTGACGAGGAGATTGTCCGGGGTGCGATTAGCCGCGCGCGCGGGGCCCTTAAAGATGCGGATTTCGGTGTGGGGATCGAAGCAGGTTTGGTGCGCTTTCCCGGTTTAAAGGAGTACCTGAGCGTTCAGTTCTGTGTGATTATCGATCGTGCAGGGAGGATGACCTTCGGACACGGACCAGGGTTCGAACTGCCCCAGGAGATCAGGGATAGACTGATTCGTGGTTCGACACTTAACCGTGAGATGAGCAGGATATCGGGGATACCCGAGATCAAGGAGAAGGGAGGCGCGATCGGTTACTTGTCATCAGGGCGGATCGATCGATTCACTATCACCCGCGAGGCGGTCCTGATGGCGCTCATTCCGCGCATTGACAGCAATCAGCGTTCAGCTTTCAGCAATCAGCCTTCGTAGCGTCGCAGCTTGCCTGCCTGTCACGTTCACGAGGCAGACAGGTCTGCGACGTTGCCCTTTCAGCCCTTAGCGATCAGCCTTCGTAGCGTCGCACTTCATGTGCGACGTTCTTCCCTTGGTTTACTAAGTTGACTTTGTTTACCACGCGTGGCATAATGGTAAAGGAGGTGGAGAGACATGCCTACAGACTCTGTTGCGGCGAAGGTGCCACCTGAGCTGAAGAAGGAACTGAAAAACATCGCACGTCTGGAAAGGCGAAGCGTAAGTGCTGTTGTTACAATGGCACTTGAGAACTACATTAAACAGTACAACGCTCTTCATCCTCAGTTCAAAGCGGATATTCTCGAAGCTTTAGAGGGGATCAAGAAGGGTCACGTTGAGCCCTACGCTTACGGATGAATAGGTCCTAGACCGTGGCTTTTACGCCAGTTGTGCACCCTAAGTTCAACCGGATCAAAAAGAAACTACCTGTTTCCTTGCGCCTTGAGATAGACAGAGAGGTGGGACAAATATGCCGAGATCCTGCTATTGGAGAAGCAAAGGTGGGAGACCTACGAGGGGTGCGTGTTCACAAGTTTTCACACCTTGGTCAGTTGTATTTGGTGGCGTACACCGTAGATGAGGCGAACAATGACATTTATCTGCTCGCCATTGGTGGCCACGAGAATTTCTACAGAGATCTAAAGAACTATCTTAAGGTATAGCCCTCAGCAATCAGCTCTCAGCGATCAGTTTGTGTAGCGTCGCAACCTGTGTGCGACGTTTATTGGGTTCGTTGGGTTTATTATCGGTCTTTCTTGAAAATGAGGAAGCCAGGAGGCCATGAGAAAAGAGATACGTCAGAGACAAGCTCCGATTAACGTCGGGCACCTGTCTGCCGTGTGGACGCGACAGGCAGGCAAAACCCGACGTTACGAGGTTGCTGCCCACTACCCACAGCATGAGGAGATGAAAGCATGAATCGCGAGCTTAGGGCGGCCTACGACGCCTGCTCGAGGATCACCCGGCGGGAAGCGAAGAACTTCTACTTTGCTTTTATCACCCTCCCGAGGAGGAAACGCCGTGCGATCTACGCGATCTACGCGTTCTGCCGCGAGGCCGATGATATCGCCGACGGTGACACCCCCTTAGTCGAGAAGATCAACGCGCTCACCCGCCTTCGCGAACGATTGGCCGCGGTGACAGCGGGCGAGCCGCAGACCCTGGTCGATTACGCCCTTTTCGATACCACCGTCCGTTTCTCGGTCGACCCGAAAAACCTCTCTTTGGTGATCGACGGGGTGGAGATGGATCTCACCCTCTCCCGCTACGCGACGTTCACCGACCTTCGCCTCTACTGCCACCTGGTCGCTTCTGCGGTCGGTCTCTCCGTTCTTCCAATCCTCGCACACCGCCGTGGACGGGGGCTCCCTGAGGAAGCTCACAAGTTTGGAGAGGCGCTCGGGTTGGGGATGCAACTGGCGAATATCGTGCGCGATGTGGCGGAGGATATAGAGCGCGACAGGATCTACATCCCACTAGAGGACCTCAAACGTTTCAACCTCGCCGAAGAAGACCTAAAAGAAGGGAGGATGAACGAGCACATGCGCGCATTGCTCGCGTTTGAGATCGAACGGGCCAGAGACTACCTGGGCGAAGGAAGGAAATTACTCACCTATCTACCCCGCCACGCACGTGGCTGCCCTTCTCTCCTTGCTGAGATCTATTCACGTGTCCTGGATCTTATCGAGGAACGAGATTATGATGTTCTGAGCTCGCGCGTTTCGCTTCCAACAAGAGAGAAACTCATCCTCACCCTACGCACCTGGGTTCGGGCGGGCCTGCGATGAAACCAGTTATCGTCGTTGGGGGCGGGCCGGCCGGGATCGCCACCGCCTGTACCCTCGCAGAATGGGAGAGAAAGACCCTCCTCCTCGAACGGTCACCGCGGCTCGGCGGCCGCGCTGCCTCGTTCTTTCATCACCGCATGAGGCAAGAAGTTGACTATGGGCACCACATCCTCATGCGCTGCTGTACGGAGACGATCGACCTGGTGCATCAGCTTGGGATGGAGAGGTCTGTTTCCTTTCAAGAGCGTCTGGCAATCCCGATCGCTTGTGGATCGAAGCGCTCCCTCCTTTCCTCAGCACCTCTCCCCGGCCCGCTTCACTTTGTACCAAGCCTGATGAGATACCGCCCGCTCTCCTACAGGGAGCGAATCGCCGTGCTGCGTACCGGTCTTTTACTCCTTGTACACGACCTGCAGAAGGACCGAACGTTCGCCGATTGGCTCCGCTGCCACGGACAGGGAAAAAACGCCATCGCACGTTTGTGGGATCCGATCTGTATTGCCACGCTGAACGAGCGTGTGGAGTCGGTGAGTGCCCGTGCCGCTGGGATGATCTTCAAGAAGGGGTTTTTAAAGCCGCATGGAGCTGACATGGGACTGTTCACGGTTCCTCTCTCGCACCTCTTTTCTCGTGCGATTTCATTCCTCGCTGAGTGGGGAGGAGAAGTCCTATTAAATGCACAAGTCGCGAAGATTCTTATCGAGAGAGGGGTGGCACGCGGGGTGAAGCTCGTAAGTGGGGAGAGGATCGAGTCTGACTGCGTCATTGCTGCAGTCCCACCATACGATCTTCTTCCCCTCCTCCCACGAGCGGTAGTCGAGAAGGGGTATTTCGCCAGGGCAAAAGAGATTCGCTTCTCGCCGATCGTCAATCTTCACCTGTGGTTTGACCGTCCCGTGATGGAGGAGCCGTTTTTGGTTGTGATCGATTCTCCGCTGCAGGCGATCTTTGAGGTAAGCCGTATTCAGGGCAAAGAGGGACCCACTCATGTCGTCCTTTCACAAAGCGCGGCGCGAGATTTGATAAACCGTCCGAATGAAGAGATTCGGAATCAACTCCTCGCCGCGCTTGAAGAACTCTTTCCAGCCGTCCGCACCGCGAAGTTCCTCGATGCCTTGGTGATCAGGCATCCTCGCGCAACGTTCCTTCCCACTCCAGGAAGCGAAGCGCTACGGCCCGAAGCTAAGACGCCGATCAACGGACTATTCCTTGCCGGGGATTACACCGCGACCGGCTGGCCATCCACGATCGAAGGGGCAGTGCGCTCTGGGAGGAACGCCGCTGCGGAGCTTGCAACTCGCTGAACTTGACCTTCGGATCGTGACAAACTCCGTAGGTTGTTGCGAGGCATTGAGAAGCAAAAGCCTCAAAAACCTAACGTCGCACACAAGGTGCGACGCTACGCCGTTTCGTTGCGCCGGGGTTTATCCCCGACGTTTAATTCCCACGATCCCTCCCCAATGTAGGATGCGATTGCACCGGAAGAGTAAATGGGTATAATCGCGGCGCATCTGCGAGGTGATTTAATTGTCCAAAACAATGACGGAGAAAATCCTTTCACGACACGTGCAAGAGGGAGCTTTGGAGAAAGGCGCGGAGGTGGGAATCCGCATCGACCACTGCTTGACTCAAGACTCTACAGGAACGATGGCCTGGCTTGAGTTCGAATCGCTCGGGCTGGAGCGGATCAAGGCGGAGTTGGTTGTCTCTTACTGCGATCATACGTCCCTTGGGTTCAAGGGGGAGTCGACCGACGATCATATCTTCCTTCAGACGATCGCTTCTCACTACGGGGCAAAGTTCTCCAAGAATGGGAACGGGGTCTGCCACCAGCTTCACTACGAACGCTTTGCAATACCTGGTAAAACCCTCCTTGGCTCGGATTCTCACACCCCGACGGCCGGTGGATTAGGGATGCTCGGGATCGGCGCCGGAGGAATGGACGTGGCCGTGGCAGCAGGCGGGGGGCTGTTTCATCTTACCGTTCCCAAGGTGCTGCAGATTGTTCTCACCGGGAAACTTTCCCCGGGGGTGGCGGCGAAGGACGTTGCTTTGGAGATCCTGCGGCGAATCTCGGTGAAGGGCGGTGTTGGCTACTTTATCGAGTTTGCTGGTCCTGGGGTTAAGAGCCTCTCTGTTCCCGAGCGGGCGACGATCACCAACATGTGTACCGAAACAGGGGCGACGTCATCCATTTTTCCTTCGGACAAGGTGACCGAGGCGTTCGCGGCGATGCAGGGGCGAGGAGGCGACTGGGTGGAATTAGCGCCCGACAAGGGAGCCAACTACGACAAAACCCTCAAGATCGACCTTTCCAAGTTGAAGCCATTGGTAGCCATGCCCGGTATGCCAGATAATGTCCACGACATCGACGAAGTCGTGGGCACGAAGATCGACCAGGTGTACATCGGCTCCTGCACCAATGGAAGCTACTACGATATGAAGGTGGCCGCGGAGATGCTCAAGGGAAAGCACGTCTGCACCGAAATCGACGTCATTGTCTCGCCGGGGTCGCGACAGGCCTGGGAGATGCTGATGGAGGACGGAAGCTTCCTAGCCCTCACCAAGGCCGGAGTCCGGATGATCGAGCCTGGTTGCAATGCGTGTATCGGGATCGGTTTTGTCCCCGGACACGGACACTTGTCGCTGCGCACGGTGAACCGGAACTGGAAGGGTCGTGGCGGGAGCAAGTTCGGCAAGATCGCCCTGTGCAGTCCGCAAGTCGCGGCAGCCTCCGCCCTTGTTGGAAAGATCGCCAATCCCTGTGAGCTGCCCAAGGTCAAGGTCAAGGTGGATCACCTCACCGTCGATGACTACCTGATCCTCGAACCGGCTGGCGAGGGCATGGAGATCCGCCGCGGACCGAACATCGTCCAACTTGAGCCACAGAAGCCACTTCCTTCAGTTCTCGAAGGGGAGGTTTTAATCAAGCTCGGGGATGGGATATCGACCGATGCCATTCTCCCGGCCGGGCCACTCACCCAGCACCTGCGCTCGAACCTCCCTGAGATCGCCAAATTTACCTTCTACTACGAGGACAAGGAGTTCGCGGCCCGTGCGCAAGAGAAGAACGGTGGGTTCATTGTTGGTGGGGATAACTATGGTCAGGGCTCCTCGCGTGAGCACGCCGCCCTTGCCCCGTGGCAGCTCGGGATCAAAGCGGTATTTGCCAAGAGCTACGCCCGCATTCACCGCGCTAACCTGATCAATGTGGGGATCATCCCCTTCCTATGTGATACCGACCGCTTGGAGGTAGGGGACCAGTTGCACCTTGATGTTTCCAAGCTAAGTGGTGATTTGGTATTGATTAACAAGACAAAGGACGACAAGCTCAAGGTGCATCACGACCTCTCCCAACGCGAAGTGGAGATGGTGAAAGCAGGAGGCCTTCTCGCCTACACTGCCGAGCAGAAGTGACAAACAGGAAACATTAAAGATTGGGACATCAAGGCGCAACGCTGTTTTAATGTGGTGCGCTTTTTGCTTCGTCCTTGACCCTTGACATTGAGCGATTGGTGGGCTAGTATTTATTCACATAATGGGATTATATTCTCATAATACGAGAATAGCACCCAGATGTGAGCAACATGAAAACGCTGGAAAAGTGCGTAAAAATCTTGACCCTATTTGGTGAACTAAACCCTTCTCTGAGTGTTGCCGACATCGCATCGCGGCTCAGTCTTCCTAAAAGCACAGCCTACCGATACATCTCCGCCTTGAAGGTGCACGGCTTAATCGAAGAAGACACAAAAGAGGGGGACTACCGTCTCGGTGCAAAGATCTTGGAGCTCGCGCGAGGTATCTCAGGAAGGCCTCTTCAACAGATCGCCCTCCCCTTGATGGAGCGACTGTCAGACAAAACAGGGGAGACTGTCATCCTCTCCAGCCTGCGCAAGCAGGAGGGTATCTGTCTTGAGAAAGTGGAGGGACATCATGCTCTACGGGTTTCCCACGAGCGTGGTGCAACCTTTCCACTGCACGCTGGGGCCTCCGGAAAGGTCCTCTTGGCCTATCTTGATCCAAAGGAACAGGACGAAATCATCAAACGAGTGGGGCTTACTAAGTTTTCTAAGACAACAATCACCAATCCCCATCTGTTGAAGGATGAACTTGAAAGTATTAAGGAGCAGGGTTTTGCCAAGAGTGATGGGGAGGTCATTCAGGGTACCTATGGAATTGGCGCTCCTATTTTCTCTCCGTCGAGAAATGCCATCGCCGCCCTGAGCATATCTGCACCGAGCTACAGGCTTAAGGGAAAGAAGAGGAAAAGAACGATTCAATTGGTGGTGGCGGCAGCCAAGGAGATCACGGATTCGCTTGAAGCACGCGGTGTGCAATAGAACACAAAACAAGAAAGAGGAGGATCAAGCAAGCTATGAACAGTGAGAGTTCCAAATCACCCAGGAATGGCAGCCCAATAACGATAACCGAGGAAGGGCTAAACGTCCCTGATCGTCCGATTATCCCCTTCATTCGAGGGGACGGGATCGGTGTGGACATCACCCCAGTCATGCTGAAAGTTGTCGGTGCCGCGGTCGATAAAGCCTACGCTGGAAAGCGAAAGATCGAGTGGTTAAAGGTATGGGCCGGTGATGAGGCCATCGCCAAGAACCACCCCAACCTATCCGAAGAGGAGATCAAGGCGATCCCCCCTGACGAGAGGCAGAAGCTTTACCTCCCTGAGGAGACAATCCAGGCGATCCGCAAGTACCTTGTCGCGATCAAAGGGCCACTCACGACGCCCGTGGGAGGCGGGATCCGCAGTCTGAATGTGACGTTGCGCAAAGTTCTCGACCTGTACGCATGTGTACGGCCCGTCCACCATATAGGAACGCCAGCGCCGGTTAAGCGCCCGCAAGACCTGGATATCGTCTTCTTCCGTGAGAACACCGAGGACGTCTACACCGGGATCGAGTGGCGGGCTGGAACCCCTGAAGCGGATAAGGTGATCAATTGGCTTGAGCAGGAGATGGGCGTTACGACCTTCCGCTTCACCAAGATGTGCGGCGTCGGCGTGAAGCCGATCAGCGAAGAGGGGTCAAAGCGCCTCATCCGTGCGGCGATCGACTATGCCATCAAAAACAACAGAAAATCGGTGACCCTTACGCACAAGGGAAACATCATGAAGTTCACCGAAGGGGCATTCCGCGACTGGGGGTACGAGGTTGGCAAAGAGTATCCGCAGGTGATCACCGAAGAGGATCTAAATGAGACCTACTCTTCTAATGCGCCGGCGGACAAGATCGTCCTCAAGGATAGGATCGCTGACCAGTTTTTCCAGCAGATGCTCCTGCGACCAAGAGAGTACGATGTGGTGGCAACTATGAACCTAAACGGTGATTACATGTCGGATGCAGCCGCTGCTCAAGTAGGCGGCCTGGGAGTCGCCCCAGGTGCGAACATCAATTACAAGACGGGCTGTGCCGTCTTTGAGGCGACCCATGGGACGGCCCCTAAGCACGCCGGGAAAAACGAGGTCAACCCAGGGAGCATTATCCTCTCCGCGGTTGAGATGCTCAAATACATGGGGTGGAACGAGGCTGCGGAGCTGATCCTCGCCGGGATCAAACGTGCGATCACCTCCAAGCGAGTGACCTACGACTTGGAGCGCCAGATGGATGGGGCGACGCTCCTCTCCTGCTCCGCATTCGGAGAGGAAATCACTAACAACCTTTAAAAGAGGGTGAGGCACTGATGGCACAGAAAGGGATACGCGAATACGATGCGAAGCGTCTTCTTGCAAAGGCGGTTCCCCAGTACTCGGACGGCAAGCTTCGCTTCGATGACAGATTGGTTCTCGTTTCGCCAGAGACCGACCTTGCGGCCTTAGCGGAGGAAGAACCGTGGTTAAAACAAGAAAAGCTGGTTGTGAAACCTGATCAACTCTTCGGAAAGCGGGGAAAGAATAAGCTGCTTCTCGTTAACGCAGACTTCGATAAAGCTAAGGCTTGGATCGATGAACGGATGAACAAGCAGGTCACGATAGAGCAGACAACAGGTGAGGCAACCGGAACCCTGACCCACTTTTTGGTCGAGCCGTTCGTTCCCCACGAGGATGAGTACTACCTTGCTTTTACCTCCAAGCGCGATGTGGATGTAATTCACTTCTCTTCGCATGGCGGGGTGGACATCGAAGAGGTGTGGGATACTGTTGTTACGATCGAGGTGCCGGTCACGGCTGACCCTGCGGGCATCGACGTTCTGTCGCACCTTCCTGACATTGCCAACAAGGAAGCCATTGCCCAGTTCATCAAGGTGTTGTACGCCATCTACTGCGACTACTACTTTGCCTATCTGGAGTTCAACCCCCTCGCCCTCTCTAACGGCGCGGTCGTTCCGCTGGACACGGTTGCCAAGTTGGACGACACGGCCGCCTTCCAGTGCGCAGAAAAGTGGGAAAAAATTGAGTTTCCCAAGGCGTTTGGCAGCACCGCTAGTATGGAAGAGGCCTACATCGCCTCCCTGGACGAGAAGACCGGTGCATCGCTAAAGCTCACATTGCTTAATCCCAAGGGGCGCGTCTGGACCCTGGTCGCTGGCGGTGGTGCAAGCGTCATCTACGCGGACACGGTCGTTGACCTCGGCTACGGGAATGAGCTTGCCAATTACGGTGAGTACAGTGGGAATCCGACGACCGAGCTTACATACGAGTACACCAAGACGATCCTTGACCTTATGACGCGCAAGCCCGATCCGCAGGGGCGCCCCAAGTACCTCCTTATCGGAGGTGGCATCGCCAACTTCACCGACGTAGCCAAGACCTTCACCGGGATCATCAAGGCGCTTGAGGAATACAAAGACAAGTTAAGGGAGAATCATGTGAAGATTTACGTGCGCCGCGGCGGTCCCAACTACAAGGAGGGCCTCGAGAACATGCGGCGACTCGGGGAACGGATCGGCGTACCACTCGAAGTATACGGCCCTGAGACCCACATGACGCGCATCGTTTCTCTGGCGCTTGAGGAGGCCCGATAGTGAAAGACTATGAGCTTTTCAGCAAGGATACTAAGGCGTTCATCTACGGTGCGCAGACGCGCGCAGTGCAGCGGATGCTCGACTTTGATTTCATGTGTCGCAAGGATTCACCCAGCGTCGTGGCGATGATCACCCCGGAGCGAGGAGGGTTTGAGAAGTTCTTCTGGGGGACCAAGGAGGTCCGCATCCCGCGTTTAACGAGCATTGTGGATGCTACAGTGAAGTATCCTGATGCCGACGTGATGGTGAACTTCGCCTCGCAGCGCTCCGCGTACGATATCACTGTAGAGGCCCTTGATACGGACACGATCCGCACCGTGGTTGTCATCGCGGAGGGCGTTCCGGAAAGGCGAGAGCGAAAACTCGCCGCCATGGCCAAAGCAAAAGGCAAGTGGATCATCGGTCCAGCGACAGTCGGTGGGGTGAAGGCCGGCGTGTTCAAGATCGGAAACGCCGCTGGCACGATGCAGAATATGCGTGAGGCAAAGCTCTATCGCCCAGGCTCGGTCGGGTTCGTCTCGGTCTCTGGAGGGCTTTCAAACGAGGGTTACAATATCCTTGCCCGCAATACCGATGGGTTAAACGAGGGGATTGCCATCGGCGGGGATGCTTTTCCAGGCTCGACCTTGCTTGACCACCTGTTGCGCTATGAGGCAAACCCCGACATCAAGATGATGGTCTGTCTGGGAGAGTTGGGAGGCACCGCGGAGTATGAGATCGCTGATGCAGTCAAGGATGGTCGGCTGACAAAGCCCCTGGTCATGTGGGTCACGGGGACCTGCGCCAAGGTCCTCCCAGGGCAGGTCCAGTTTGGTCATGCCGGTGCCAAGGCCAACTCAACTGCGGAGACGGCGGATGCCAAGAATGATGCCCTGCGCGAGGCAGGCGTCATCGTGCCAGACTCGTTCGACGACTATCACGAAAAGATCAAACAGACTTACGAGCGGCTCGTCAGTGAAGGAACAATTACCCCTGCCGAGGAGTTCGAGTCTCCGAACATTCCGATAGATTATGCACAGGCGGTGGCAGAGGGTCTCGTTCGCAAACCGACCAACTTCATCTCAACGATCTGCGATGAGTCGGGCGAGGTGCACAATTACTGCGGTGTTCCTATCGACGAAGTGATCGGGAAGAACTACGGGATCGGTGGTGTGATCGGGCTCCTGTGGTTCAAGAAGGATATCCCGACCTACGCGCGGGAGTTCATGGAGATGGTCCTGCAAATCATTGCCGACCACGGTCCTGCCGTCTCTGGAGCGCATAATACGATCGTTGCCGCTCGCGCCGGCAAGGATCTGCTAAGCTCGCTTGTGAGCGGCCTTTTGACCATCGGACCTCGCTTCGGCGGTGCGGTCAACGGTGCGGCAGAGCATTTCCTCTACGGGTTGCGCAGCAACATGGCACCGCGTGAGTTCGTGGCACACATGAAGTTAAAGAACGTCCGTATCCAGGGGATCGGGCACCGCCTGCACACGGTGGAAAACCCTGACAAACGCGTCGAGTTGATGATCGGCTACGCCAAGGCGCACTTCCACAAGACGGAACTGTTGGATTATGCGCAGTCAGTGGAGCAAGTCACCACGCAGAAGAAGAACAACCTGATCTTAAATGTCGACGGATGCATCGGCGTGCTTCTTGTCGATCTGTTGAAGGAGCTTAAGTTCTCCGATAAAGAGATCGACGAGATGATCGATGCCGGCCTGTTCAACGCCCTGTTTGTACTTGGCCGCTCGATCGGCTTCATGGGTCACTACTTCGATCAAAAGCGGTTAAAGTCAGGACTCTATCGCCACCCGCTCGACGACATCCTCTACGATGTGCCAGAGCGGCCGGAGAAGGTTGAGTAGGCAAAGTCAGACTATGAAAACAGCGCAACGCGGCCGGATCGAATGGGTCCAGCCGTTTTGTATGAGTGCAAGAACAAGATCTAGCACCAGAAATAGCCGATTGTTCTATCAGAAGAGTTACGAGAGTATTGGGGTAGTAACTGAGTCGTGTAGGGATAGCCCTAACTCCCTTGCGAGATCGTCTTTCAAATGAAAGGAGAGGTAAATGGCAGGAAGGACCGCATTGCTGGTGATCGATGTGCAGCCGGTGTTCATGAACCCCGATTCGATGCTTACCCTCGATGGAGATGACCTTGTCGCGAAGTGTCGTACCCTAATCGAGCGAGCACGCGCTGAAGGGATTCCGGTGATCTACGTTCAGCATGTCGACGAGGATGACATGCCAAAGGATGTTTCACCAGAAGCCAAGGCGATCCACTCTGACATCGCTCCAACTTTAGGGGAACCGATCGTTGAGAAGATCTTTGGAAGCGCATTCATGCAGACGAAGCTAGAGGAGGTTCTTACCTCGAAAGAGATAACCCACCTCGTGGTCTGTGGGCTTTCCGCGTACGGTTGTGTCAATCAGACTGTTCTTCACGCCAGGCTCTTCAACTACGACGTCACGGTCGCCGAAGACGCCGTTGGTGCACCCGATCACCCCGGCTTCCCTGCACAAGAAGGGATCGCAGCGTTCGCTGACGAGTGGACAAAGGCAGGCATGAAGCTCGTTAAAACGGCCGATCTGCGCTTCCAAGAAACGTAAGAAATATTGCCCGACGCCGGTGAACGCAAGTGCAGCAGTTAGGGTCCCCCCTTTGCGTTTCGCAAGTGGACAGTGATCGGCTTCATAGGTCGCTGCTTCAACAAGGTCGAAACTCGTGGCAGACTCTGCGAAAAAACGAAAGACGCTCGGACCTTGGGAGCCCAGCCGCTTTTTCCTTTGCAGACCGCTCAATTTGACTTCGAGAGTAATCCGGGTATTCTGTAGCCAAAGATAACTACAGCCAGAAATGGCTACGGAGGAAATCGTGAAGGAAGCCCTTTTCAAAGTGGGAGGCCTCGTTGAGCCGCCGTACTTCGTTGGGCGAGAAGCGGAACTTGAGAGGCTTTGTAACGATGCGAGGGACCTCACGCAAAGCAACCTTATCCTCGCTCCGCGGCGGTTCGGGAAGTCCTCCCTTCTCCACAACATCAAGAAGCAGCTTCAAGACGAGGAGCAACTCCTTATCCCATACGTAAACTGTAGGGAGATCACGAGTTATGCTGACTTCCACCGTGTCACGGTAGCGGCGCTACTCTCTGAGTACGAAAGCAAGACAAGGGTCGCCGGGCTGCTTGAGGCATTTCGCTTTGTCCTTAAGGAAAGGGTTCTTCGGGCGGTCCAGCGCGTTGAAGAGATCGGCGGGAGCCTGAGCGAGGTCGGCCGAGTGTACCTCCGTTTCCGAGAACAGGAAGTCGAAGACACGGAGCTTGCACGCGCAGCATTTCGCTTCTTTCGCTCATTTGCTGAGGAGAAAAGCGTCCGAGTCGTCTTCCTGCTCGACGAATTCCAAGAGGTTGCTGGATTTAACGGATTTCTTTTCAACTTGTTCAAGAAGGAGCTTGATGAGGTGCCGAACGTTCGCTACTTCTTCTCTGGCTCCTCGATGCGGATGCTATCATCCATCTTCTTGAGGGAGGATGCGCCTTTATACCTGATGGTCTCTCGGCACTACATGGAGCCGCTCCGAGAAAACACCGTTGCTGACTTCGTGCGACAGCGACTCGCGATCGCAGGCCTAGCGATCACGAATCCGGCGGTGCAGCTCTTACACGCGTTGACAGGTGGCATTCCATACTACATTCAGAAGCTGGGCGTTCTTGTGGTACAATCCGCGTTTCTGAGGAGCACTACGAAGATTACCGTTTCTCAAGTGCGTGATGGATTCGACGCGATGCTGGAGGAACTGGACAGCGAGTTTGAGGTTCGTTGGTTCGCACGATTCAGCAATCAGCAGCGAACCATTGTGAAGACTCTTGCGCAGCTCGGCGAGGCCAGAATGAAGGACATTGCCGCAGAGATGCGGGTTCAGCGTTACGACATCTCCTCTGCCGTGAATCGACTGAGAGACATGATGATTCTAGCAACGAAAAGCGATGGCTCCTACTATGTTATCGATTGTGTATTTGCCGCGTGGCTTAATAAGCCGTAGCCAGATCTGGCTGTAGCCAGAAATGGCTACATATGTCGTCATGCTGTCCTTTCAGTGGCAATCAGAAGAACAGCCTCATCCTAACTTAGTCAGCGTGGAAGGGTGCAGGATCTCTACCGTCTGCGGATGAACGCGTAACAGGATCAACCCTGGAAGCTTCTTATCTGCCATGAACCTTCGGGAGAAGTCGAGGTCATACGTGACGAGCGTCCAGCCTTCAGCTTTGGCAAACTCATAGATATCGGCATCATCCGTGCCGCCCTTGCCGAATTCGCGGACGTCTTTGGCGTCCCATCCCAGGCTTCGTATGAAGTCTGCGGTCTTGGGGGAGAGGTTCTGGTCGAGTAGGAGCTTGATCATGAATGTGCAGTGAGCACGATCTCTTCATCGATGAGGGCAACGGCATATTCGATGGCCTCCCTGATATCCTCCTCGCTGAGATCAGGATAATACTCCCTGATCTGAGCGATGATGTAGCCTCCGGCCAGGAGACTGAGCACACTGCTCACCATGATCCTCGTCCCCCTGATCGTCGGCTTTCCGTGGCAGATGTCCGGATCGACGATGATGCGCTCGACCGTTTTTATAAGGAATCACCACCCTCATTATAGACTATGAAATAGGGCTCTTCGTCGTTTCGAGTGGGTAGCTGAAGATAGGGTACGGAACAGAGTGCCTCTCGCAAAGACGCGAAGTCGCGAAGGAAAAGCAGGATGCAGAAAGGAAAAACAAGAACAAAAGGGTATGTTAGAGGGCCGTTCTCGGAGATCCATGCATCTTAGCAAGAGGAAGATCTCGCATCGTCCATCCCAGAGACGTATGTGCCGACTGCCTGCCCTTCGAACGCAGATGGGCACGGACACAGGGTAGGCAAGAATCAGTGAAAAAGAGGCACAGAGCAAGCAGGGAGACGTCAAGCAGTTACCCCTAGCGATCTTGGCGTCTTATAGTGAGTGCAACGAACGGGCGAGAGGACAGCGTTCTATCATTTGCAGTCAGGAGTTCGTTACCCACTCCAAACAGCGAAGAGCCAGAAATAGAAAGAGCCAAAGCAGGGCTACAAAGCCACTGAAAACTTTTCCAAGCCTTCCTCACTAATACGGACACGTGCCAACCTGTACACGTCGGTTCTTATGCTCCTCTAAAACCTTCGGGCTAAGGGGAAGGATTATAGCTTGATCACTGCCTATAACACCCCCTCATTCGTCATCAGGAACTAAAGATCAGAGGGACAAATATCTCCTTTCTTGCCCTCCTTCCCTGACATCATTCATATAGCTTTCTCTCAGCGTGCTTTATGTTGTCCGGATGCGCAAGCGCCCGCTCTGATATACTGCGAAGTTGCCTAAAAGTTGCTTCTCATATTTCCTGAATATCTCTTCGACAACAACCAATTTCTCATCGCTGCGGGCATCTTCCAAGCGCAAGAGCAGGACACCAGCATGGGGTTGTCTTGAACGATAGACCAGTTCCCCAAAATCCTTGTCCATGGTTACGACCAGTCTCTGCTCCCGCACGGCCAAAGTAAGGATGTTAAGGTCTGGCATTCGGGGATCGAGATTTCTCACAGCGAGCACATCATGACCTTGAGTCTTGAGCCAATTTTCGACGGCCTTCCCGACCCCTACATCGACTAGGAGCTTCAAGTGAATACTCACCCAGCCTTGATTGGAAGGACCTTCTCTTCGGCGATCAATTCGGCAGCATAGGCCAGTGTTGCGCGGATGTCCTCGGGCTCAAGCTCGGGATACTCCTTAAGTAGCTCCTCTTGGGGGACTCCAGCGGCTAAGGTTTTGAGGATCTGCTCTACGCTGATCCGCAGCCCGCGGATTGTCGGCTTCCCTCCCAGGACGTTGGGATCGACCTCGATGCGCTCAGCGATCTTGGGCATAATTCACCTCTTCGACAATTATACAACGGCCTGATTCGCCGTCAAATTTCGATCAGATGCGCTTGCCAGGAGCACATTCCATATCAAGGCTAGCGGTAGACCTCGCGGCGATGTTTGATGCGATAGACATGGACCTCTTTGGGACATGCGGTGGAAATCCTGCACCAGTCTAGGAGCTAATTTGTGCTAAGTCAAGGGTTGGTTCTGGCAAGGTCACCTCTTGATTGATATACGCCCA
>Ga0209121_10000994_pt1 | contig 29817 bp, 26 predicted proteins | sample Cruoilmetagenom3_FD_187292 | JGI IMG/M metagenome (GOLD analysis project Ga0209121, IMG submission 187292) | Oil polluted marine microbial communities from Coal Oil Point, Santa Barbara, California, USA - Sample 3 (SPAdes) (version 2) | ecosystem: Environmental > Aquatic > Marine > Oil seeps ...
CGCCGCTACCCGAATGGCGAGGAGCGTTGTATCGCCTGTAAGCTTTGCGAGGCGATCTGCCCCGCACAGGCGATTACCATTGATGCCGAACCCCGCGAGGACGGCTCGCGCCGCACCACCCGTTATGACATCGACATGACCAAGTGCATCTATTGCGGCTTCTGCCAAGAAGCCTGCCCGGTGGATGCAATTGTCGAAGGCCCGAATTTTGAATACGCAACCGAGACCCGCGAAGAGCTGTTTTACGACAAGGAAAAACTCCTTGCCAATGGCGAGCGCTGGGAAGCCGAGATTGCGATGAATATTGAACTGGACGCCCCTTACCGCTAGGGAATTGAAAGGAACTGAAAGATGGTCATAGCGACCCTTGCTTTTTATCTGTTTTCCGCTGTGGCGGTGGTGGCCGGGCTGATGGTTGTGCTGTCGCGCAATCCGGTTCACTCGGTCCTGTGGCTGATCCTCACCTTCTTTAGTGCAGCTGGGCTCTTTGTGATCCTCGGGGCCGAGTTCGTGGCGATGCTTTTGGTCATTGTCTATGTGGGCGCGGTCGCTGTGTTGTTCCTGTTTGTGGTGATGATGATGGATGTCGATTTTGCCGAGCTTAAATCCGGCATGGCAAAATATATCCGCATCGGTTCCCTGATCGGCGTGGTGATACTGGTTGAGCTTTTGCTGGCCACCGGTAGCTGGGTGATTTCAGATGCCGCGCCGGAGATGCGCGCCGCTATTACGCCAGCCATTGAGGATGTGCAAAACACCGTCGCGATCGGCACCATTCTTTATACGCAATACGTTTACCTGTTTCAGGCAGCGGGTTTGATCCTGCTGGTCGCGATGATTGGGGCCATTGTGCTGACCATGAGCCACCGCAAAGACGTGAAGCGCCAAAATATTATCGACCAGATATACCGTGATGCTGACAAGGCTGTTGAAATGATAGATGTAAAACCGGGGCAGGGGCTATGAGTATCGGACTTGAACACTACCTAACCGTGGCAGCCATGCTGTTCGTGATCGGGATTTTCGGGATTTTCCTGAACCGGAAAAACATCATTGTCATTCTGATGTCGATCGAGCTGATGCTCTTGGCGGTGAATATCAACATGGTGGCGTTTTCCAGCTACCTAGGGGATTTGGCGGGGCAGATATTCACCCTGTTTATCTTGACCGTAGCCGCGGCTGAGGCCGCCATCGGGCTGGCGATCCTTGTTGTTTTCTACCGCAACCGTGGCTCGATTGACGTGCAAGACGTCAACGTGATGAAGGGGTAAACCATGCCGAGTATTATTCTTTTTGCCCCCTTGATCGGCGCGCTTATTGCGGGCTTTGGTTGGCGGATTATTGGCGAGAAAAACGCACAGTATTTGACCACCGGCCTTTTGGGCCTTGCCGCGCTGCTAAGCTGGGTTGTGTTTTTTAAACACTACGAAACCGCTGAAACCTTCACCATTATGCGCTGGGTCGAAAGCGGCTCATTGAATGTGGATTGGGCGATCCGGATGGATCGGCTCACCCAGATTATGCTGGTCGTCGTCACCACGGTTTCCTCGCTCGTTCACGTATATTCATTGGGCTATATGGCGGATGACCCGCAGTGGAAAGAGGGCGAAAGCTACAAGCCGCGTTTCTTTGCTTACCTAAGCTTTTTCACGTTTGCGATGCTGATGCTGGTGACCTCTGACAACCTGTTGCAAATGTTCTTTGGCTGGGAGGGCGTGGGCGTGGCCTCATACCTTCTGATCGGTTTTTATTACAAAAAGCCAAGCGCGAACGCAGCGGCGATCAAGGCGTTTGTGGTTAACCGGGTGGGCGACTTTGGCTTTGCCCTCGGGATTTTTGGCCTGTTTTACATGACCGACAGCATCAGTTTTGCTGTGATCTTTGAGCAAGGTCACCATTTGGCAGAAGTTCAAATGGAATTCCTCGGGATGGAATTTGTGGCGGTCGAAATTATTGCCTTCCTGCTATTCATCGGCGCGATGGGTAAATCGGCGCAACTGTTCCTGCACACATGGTTGCCCGACGCGATGGAAGGGCCAACGCCGGTTTCGGCGCTGATCCACGCCGCGACCATGGTAACCGCCGGGGTTTTCCTTGTGGCGCGAATGTCTCCGATATTCGAATACGCCCCCGGCACGCTCACCTTTGTGACCGTGATCGGCGCAAGCACTGCGTTTGTGGCGGCCACTATTGGATTGGTGCAAAACGATATCAAACGCGTGATTGCTTATTCAACCATGTCCCAACTTGGCTACATGTTTGTGGCCGCGGGCGTTGGCGTTTATCAAGTGGCGATGTTCCACCTGTTCACGCACGCATTCTTCAAAGCGATGCTTTTCTTGGGCGCTGGCTCGGTGATAACCGCCATGCATCACGAGCAGGATATGCGGAACTATGGCGCGCTGCGCAAGAAAATCCCTTATACCTTCTGGGCAATGATGATCGGCACGCTGGCGATCACTGGTGTGGGCATCCCGCTTACCTTTATTGGCTTTGCCGGTTTCTTTTCGAAAGATGCAATTATCGAAAGCGCTTTTGCCGCGCATAGCGCCGCAGGTGAATATGCCTTCTGGATGCTGGTTGTCGCCGCTGCGATGACCGCGTTTTATAGCTGGCGCTTGATGTTCATGACCTTCTACGGCCCTGCCAAGGGGGACAAACACACTCATGAGCACGCGCATGAATCTCCGATGGTTATGCTGATCCCGCTCGGGGTGCTGGCGATAGGGGCCGTGTTTTCAGGTGTGCTGGGCTATAACTACTTCTTTGGTGAAGGCGTGGCCGAGTGGTTTGGCGAAGCGGTTTATACCAACCACGACACCAACCACGTGCTGCATGATGCACACAGCGTGCCGACATGGGTCAAGCTTTCGCCCTTCGTGGCCATGCTTGGCGGCTCACTAACCGCGTGGCTGTTTTACGTTGCTAGACCGGGCATTCCTGAAGCCTTGGCCAAGAGCAACCACGGGCTTTACCAGTTCTTGCTCAATAAATGGTACTTTGACGAGGTTTACGACTTCCTGTTCGTGAAGCCTGCCAAAAAGCTTGGCACCTTCCTTTGGAAAAAGGGTGACGGCACAGTGATTGACGGCGGTCTAAACGGCCTCGCGATGGGGATAATTCCGTGGCTGACCCGCCTCGCGGGCCGCTGGCAGTCGGGCTATGTATTTACCTATGCGCTGGCGATGATCCTCGGGGTTGGTGCCCTGATCACATGGTTTATGTTTACACGAGGGACAATGTAAGATGGATAACCTACTCTCTCTGGTAACGTTTTTCCCCATGTTGGGGGCGGCTGTGTTGCTGGTATTCCTGCGCGGAGATGACGAGCAAGCGGTGCTCAACGCCAAGCGCGTGGCACTCGGGGTAACGCTGGTTACCTTTATCGCCTCGCTGTTTATTCTTGGTCAGTTTGATGCCTCAAACCCCGATTTCCAAATGGTTGAAGAAACCACATGGATTGCTGGCCTGACCTATAAAATGGGGGTTGATGGTATTTCGATCCTGTTTGTGATGCTGACCACGCTTTTGATGCCAATTGTGATTGGCGCGAGCTGGAATGTCGATAAACGGGTCAAGGAATACATGATCGCGTTCCTGCTGCTGGAAAGCCTGATGATTGGCGTGTTCCTTTCACTTGATCTGATGCTTTTCTACGTGTTCTTTGAAGCCGGTCTTATCCCGATGTTCCTGATTATCGGGATATGGGGGGGCGCGAACCGCGTATATGCCTCATTCAAGTTCTTCCTCTACACGCTGTTTGGCTCGGTGCTGATGCTGATCGCCATGATCGCGATGTGGTATGATGCAGGTACAACCGATATCCCGACTCTGATGAATCACACCTTTAGCTCGGATAGCTTATCGATCCTCGGGATGCAGATTGTCGGCGGAGCGCAAACCTTGATGTGGTTGGCGTTTTTCGCAAGCTTCGCTGTGAAAATGCCAATGTGGCCGGTGCACACGTGGCTGCCAGATGCGCACGTTCAGGCACCGACGGCTGGTTCGATGGTTCTGGCGGCGATCTTGCTGAAAATGGGTGGCTACGGCTTCCTTCGTTTCAGCTTGCCAATGTTTCCGGTGGCCAGCATCCACATGCAGGATTTTGTGTTTGCGCTTTCGGTGATTGCGATCATCTACACCTCGCTGGTGGCGCTGGTGCAGGAAGATATGAAAAAGCTGGTGGCTTATTCATCGGTTGCCCATATGGGTTTTGTAACCCTCGGGATTTTCACTTTTAACAAGCAAGGCTTGGATGGTGCGATTTTCCAGATGATCAGCCACGGCTTTATTTCCGCCGCGCTCTTCTTTGCTGTTGGCGTGATTTATGACCGGATGCATACCCGCGAAATAGACGCTTATGGCGGCTTGGCCGTGCGGATGCCGGTTTATGCGCTGGTGTTCATGCTGTTCACTATGGGTAACGTCGGCTTGCCGGGGACCTCGGGCTTCATTGGTGAATTTTTGGTGCTGGTTGGCGCTTTTCAGGCTAACACTTGGGTTGCAGCCGGGGCCACTACGGGGATTATCCTTTCGGCCGCATATGCGCTGTGGCTCTACCGCCGCGTGGTATTTGGTGACCTGATCAAACAAAGCTTGCAGCAGATCAAGGATGTATCCACCCGCGAAAAGCTTCTGTTTGCGCCGCTGATCATTGCCACACTTTGGCTCGGCATTGCCCCCGGCTTTGTGCTTGATATCATCGGGCCAAGCGTGGATGCGCTTATCGAAAACTTCAATACAGCAACTGCGGGGCTGGCTGATGCCGCGCCCGTTGTTGCCACCCATTAGGCAGGTGAGAATATGTTGAGCAACGATATTAATGTAATCCTGCCCGAGTTGGTGATCGCCGGCTTTGCGATGGCGATTCTGATGTGGGGCGTTTATAGCAAACGCGAGGTCGGGGCGCAGGCGCTCTGGCTGGTTTCCCTACTGTTTATCGGCGTCGGTGCGTGGATCGCGGTGGCTGATTTTGGTTCGCATGAAGCGTTCAACGGTATGTTTATCAACGATGCATTTGCACGCTTTGCCAAGATCACTATGCTGTGGTCAGGGGCCGCTGTTATGTTGCTCTCGCGGGAGTATTTGACCCGTGCCAAGCTTCTGAAATTCGAGTTTCCCGTGCTTGTCGCGCTGGCAATGGTTGGCATGATGATGATGGTTTCTGCCGGTGATATGATGTCACTTTATATGGGGCTGGAACTGCAATCACTATCGCTCTATGTGATCGCTGCCTTCAACCGGAATTCACTGCGTTCTTCCGAAGCAGGGCTTAAGTACTTTGTGCTTGGCGCCCTATCGAGCGGGCTGCTGCTTTACGGCATGTCACTGGTTTACGGCTACACGGGGGCAACAGGATTTGCTGCCATTACCGAAGTTATCGAGGCTGAGGGCCTGCCGATTGGCGCGCTGATTGGCTTGGTTTTTGTGGTAACGGGCATGTCCTTCAAGGTTTCGGCAGCGCCCTTCCATATGTGGACACCCGATGTTTACGAAGGCTCGCCCACACCGGTAACTGCCCTTTTTGCGACCGCGCCCAAGGTGGCGGCAGCCGCGATGATCACACGTGTTTTGTTTGACGCCTTTGGCGGCGTGGTGTCCGACTGGCAGCAAATTCTGGCGTTGCTGGCGCTCTTGTCTATGTTTGTCGGCTCGATTGCCGCGATCGGACAAACCAATATCAAACGCCTGATGGCTTATTCCTCAATTGGTCATATGGGCTTTGCGATTATGGGTCTGGCGGCTGGCACCGAGGCAGGTGTGACCAATATGCTAATCTATATGGTGGTTTATGTGGCTACGAATATCGGGGTATTTGCTTTTATCCTGAATATGGAGAAAGACGGGCGCGCTGTGACCGATATTTCGGCGCTCAGCCTTTATAGCAAGGTTGCTCCCGGGCGGGCGCTGGCCTTGCTTGTCTTGATGTTCAGCCTTGCGGGTATTCCGCCGCTGGTTGGATTTTTTGCCAAGCTCTACGTGCTGCAAGCGGCATTTGATGCCGGTCTTGCATGGCTGGCAATTGCAGCGGTTATCGCTTCTGTCATTTCGGCTTATTACTACCTGCGTATTATTTATCTGATGTATTTCGGCGAGCCGGTTGAAGCGCTGGACGGGAAAATGCCAGCATTACATATGGGGCTTCTTGCGGCCTCGGCAGCCGCTATGGTTTTCGGGATCATCAATATGTTTGGCGTTGAAGGCTTTGCCGCCAATGCCGCAGCGGCGCTGCTGGGCTAGTGGCTGACTGGCCCCCAGCCCTTGGGCGGGTGGTGCTAGACAGCGTCGATAGCACCAACGCCGAAGCTTTGCGCCGTGCAGGACAAGGCGACATGTGGATATTGACCCATGCGCAACCGGCAGGCGTAGGCCGGCGGGGCAAGGCCTGGGAAATGCCTACAGGCAATTTTGCTGCGAGTTTGCTGATGCATTCTGATGAGCCGCTACCGGCTCTTGCGCAGCGGTCTTTCATAGCCGCGCTGGCATTGTTTGACGTGCTCAGCGAGCTTGGTGTTTCCGACATCTCGCTAAAATGGCCAAATGATGTTTTGGTTCACGGGCGAAAGCTGGCGGGTATCCTGCTAACCTCTACCCCTGGTACAATTGTGGTTGGTATCGGTGTGAACTTGGCAGCTTCACCGCATCCGGCCAGCTTGCCGGAGGATGCCACGGCACCGATCCACCTTGGTGAGGTGCTGCACAGTCCACCAGATCCAGAGGCTTTTCTTACTTTGCTCGCCAGTGCTTTCCAGCGTTTCGAGAAACAAATGTGCAACTACGGCTTCGCACCGATCCGCGAGACGTGGCTCTCTCATGCGGCACGTTTGGGTGAGGTCATCCATGCCCGCTTGCCAGGCCGGACGGAATCCGGCACATTTGAAACCATTGATGAAACCGGTGCGCTGGTGCTGCGGACAGCCAAGGGCCGCATAACCCTGCCCGCCGCCGAGGTGTTTTTCTGAAAGGAAAGCCTATGCTTCTCGCGATTGACGTTGGCAATACCAATGCGGTTTTTGCGGTGCATGATGGAACGCGCATTGTTGGCGAGTTTCGCTGCAGTTCGGACCACAAGCGCACGGCGGACGAGTATTTTGTCTGGCTCCGGCACTTGATGAACCATGAAGGGATTGAAGGGAAGATCAACGAAGTGATCATTTCCTCCACCGTGCCACGCGTGGTTTATAACCTGCGGGTGCTGGCTGACCGGTATTTTGGGTGCCGCCCGTTGGTGGTTGGCAAGCCCGAGGTGGATATAGGCCCCGCGCCACGGGTTGACCCGAATGTGGGCATCGGGCCGGATAGATTGGTCAATTGTGTGGCGGGTTTTGACCGCTACGGCGGTAACCTGATTATCGTCGACTTTGGCACTGCCACCACCTTTGACGTAGCGGACCATGATGGCGCTTATGTGGGCGGGGTTATCTCGCCCGGCGTGAATGTTTCGATGGAAGCTTTTCACCACGCCGCCGCGGCATTGCCCCATGTAGATGTGAGCCAGCCCGAGACGGTTGTGGGCACGAATACCGTTGGTTGCATGCAGTCCGGTATATTTTGGGGTTACATTGGGCTGGTGGAAGGCATATGTAAACGTATTCAAGAGGAGCGCGGCCAGAAGATGAAGATCATCGGCACCGGCGGCCTCTCGACATTATTTGCGCAAGGCACCGACGTTTTTGACCATTTGGATACGGATTTGACCGTGCATGGTCTGGTGCTGATTGCGAGCCTGAATAGAAAGAAAATAAATGGCTAAAAAAGATAGACTGATTTACCTCCCGCTTGGCGGGGCCGGTGAAATTGGCATGAATATGTATCTGTATGGATACGGACCGAAAGACGATGAACGTTTTATACTGGTAGATGTGGGTGTGACCTTCCCCGATATGGAAAGCACCCCTGGGGTGGACCTGATTATGGCCGACCCGAGCTACATTGTGGCACGCGCCGACCGGCTGGAGGGGATATTTATCACCCACGCCCATGAGGACCATATTGGCGCTATCGGCCTGCTTTACCCGCAGTTACAAGCGCCGATCTATTGCCGCGCCTTTACCAGTGCGATTGCGCGCAACAAGATGGAGCGGCAGGGGCAGGATACGGAAGCGGTTAACGAAGTGGGCATGTGGCCCGAAACTGTTGAAGCGGGGCCCTTTACGGTTGGCTTTGCGCCGATCTCGCACTCGATCCCCGAAGCCTCGGCATTGGTGATCGATACCCCTGTGGGGCGGATATTCCACTCCGGTGATTTCAAAATCGATCCGGACCCGATTGTGGGTGAGGCTTTTGACCCCGAATTGATGAAAGAGATCGCCAAACCGGGGATCAAGGCATTTGTGTGTGACAGCACCAACGTGTTTAACCACAGTGCCGGACGCTCGGAAGCGAGCCTGCCGAGCGCAATTACCGAGATGATGAGTCATGCCACCGGCATGGTGGTGGCCACCACCTTTGCCAGCAACGTGGCGCGGCTAAAAACCCTCGCGCAGGCGGCCGTAGGTGCCGGACGGCAAGTGGTGATGGTCGGGCGCGCGATGAATGTGATGACCCAAACCGCGATGAGTACCGGCGTGCTGACCGATTTTCCGCCAGTTCTGGCGCTAGAAGATATGAAGAGCATCCCGCGCGAAAAGTTAATGGTGCTGGCCACTGGCTCCCAAGGGGAGCGGCGGGCGGCGAGCGCGCAGCTGGCTGTGGGCAAATACCGCGGGATGGAACTGAAAGCCGGAGACACCTTCCTGTTTTCGAGCAAAACCATTCCCGGAAACGAAATCGGCGTGGGCCGTATTCACAACTTGCTGGCCGAAAAGGGCGTGAATGTGGTGGCCGAAGATGACCGCTACCACGTATCAGGCCACGCCAACCGCCCTGATCTGGACCATTTGCAAACACTTCTGAACCCGTCGCTGGTTATCCCGATGCACGGGGAGTACCGCCATCTGCGTGAACATGCAGAAATGGCGCAAGCTAACGGTCGCGAAGGGGTGATCGCGCCTAACGGTGTGATGCTCGATATCACAAATGGTGCCAAGGTTGTTGAGCACGTTGAAACCGGCCGGACTTATCTGGATGGCACTGTGTTGATCGGTGCGATGGATGGCGTGGTGCGCCAGCGGCTGCAATTTGCCATGCGCGGGCATGTGGTTGTTTCAGTCATGATCGACGAGGCCAACGGCTTGAGTGACGGGGTTTGGGCTGAAGGCCACGGATTGCCGGACCCAAAGCACGGCCAGTTGGATGCCATGCTGGAGGACGCAATGAACCGGGACCTTGAGAAAGCCAAGCGTGGTGCGCTGGCGAGTGACGAAGCGGTTGAGTTGGTGATAACTCAGGCCTGCAATAGGGTATGCAAAAAAGCGATCGGCAAAAAGCCGGTTTGCACTGTGCTAATTAACCGGATGGTCGCTTAACCGACTAGGGCTCTTGGGGGGCTGTCTGCCCCCCAGAGTATTCCCCAATTAATGAAGCTATTCGGGCTTTGGCGCGGGCGCTGTTATCCGCGCGCGCTTCTTGGGCGTTTCCGCCGGTACTGGCTCGGATGCGGGAGCGACTGGCTCTTCCACCACAGGCTCTTTGGCTTTTGTTTTACGCGGCTTCCGCTTTGGTTTTTCGGCGGGGGCTTCGGCTTCTGCCTCTTTGGCTTTAACGGTCTTGCGCGGTTTCCGTTTCGGCTTTTCGCTTGGTGTCGCTTCGTCGGCTTCCTCTGTTTCGGCGGCCTTGGCAGTTTTGCGCGGTTTCCGTTTTGGCTTTTCTTCAGTTGTGGCCTCAACAGGATCAGTCGCTTTGGCAGAAGTCCGGCGCTTGCGCTTGGGTTTTTCGTCGCTTGCCTCTGCCGGCTTTTCTTCAACCGGTGCTTCGGCGGTTTTACGCGGTTTCCGTTTAGGTTTCTCAGAAGGTGCTTCTGATTCCGGCGCGGTTGTTGGTTCTTCAGAGCTAGCTGCTGGTTCAACCGGAACCGCCTCAACTTCAGCTTCAACCTTTTGCTTCCGAGGTTTCCGCTTCGGTTTTTCCACAACGGTTTCCGGCTCCCCTTCGGGAATTGGCAAAAACTCACGGGTCAGGAAGGCCGGCATGTGGTCACCCATTCCCATCGGGCCGCGCCGGTTATCGCTACGCTCGCGACGGGGGCCGCGTGTGCGGCGGGGTTTTTCAGTTTCCGCTACCGGTTTTGGATCCGCTTTTACCTCTGGCTTTGGTTTGGGCTCAGGTTTGGCCTCGGGCTTTGGTTTTTCAGCCTTTTTCAGCGGGTTCTCAATGCGGTCTATTTTGGTTTTGACCAGCTCTTCGATTGCATCTAGGTGCTTTTGACTCGCCGGAATTGAAATAGTAATGGCCTTACCCGAGCGCCCGGCACGGCCGGTGCGGCCGATACGGTGCACATAATCTTCGGCATGAATTGGCACATCAAAGTTGAAAACGTGGGACACATTGGGGATATCGAGCCCGCGCGCGGCTACATCGGAGGCCACGAGGAATTTCAGTGTCCCGTCCCGAAATTCGTTCAGGATTTTCATCCGCATTGATTGATCAAGATCACCGTGGATCGGATTGGCATCCAGCCCGTGCTTTTTCAGTGATTTGGCAACGATGTCTACATCAACTTTGCGGTTACAAAAGATAATTGCGTTCTTGAGCGCATCGCCCTCGCTCTCCATGAGCGCGCGCAACAGGTCGCGTTTTTCCTTGGCGGCACGGTCACGGCGGCTTGGCGTGAGTTCGCAAACCGCTTGCGTAATCGTCTCGGATGTTGTCGCCTGACGGGCAACTTCAACCCGCACCGGATTATGCAGAAACTCTTCCGTGATCCGTGTGATTTCTGGCGCCATAGTGGCCGAGAAAAACAGGGTTTGGCGGGTGAAGGGGGTAAGCTTGAATATGCGCTCAAGGTCGGGGATGAATCCCATATCGAGCATACGGTCGGCTTCGTCCACCACCATAACCTGAACGCCGGTGAGCATGAGTTTTCCGCGCTCGAAATGGTCAAGCAAGCGGCCGGGCGTGGCAATAAGCACATCAACACCGCGGTCGATCAGGCGGTCCTGATCCTTGAAGCTGACTCCGCCAATAAGCAGCGCCATGGAAAGCTTATGATACTTGCCATAATTCTCGAAATTTTCGGCAACCTGTGCAGCCAATTCCCGTGTAGGGCAGAGGATAAGCGAACGCGGCATCCGGGCGCGAGCCCGCCCTTTGGCGAGGATCGTGATCATCGGCAGGGTGAAGGAGGCTGTTTTACCCGTGCCCGTTTGGGCAATGCCCAAAACATCGCGGCCTTGCAGCGCATGCGGGATTGCCCCGGCCTGAATGGGAGTCGGAGTTTCATAGCCGGTTTCGACTATGGCTTTGAGAACCTTTTCATCAAGGTTCAAGTCACTGAATTTTGTCATGTTTTTCCGTAAATTGCGGCAGATTGTGGTGCCGCTAATTAAACGCGGCCGAGGCCGCCGAATTGCGCCCTCATAACAAGGGCTTTGATAACCAAATCCATGACATAGGTCAATGTCATAAGGAAGGCTGCGACTATGTTGGCGAAAATTTGCGGTTTTACGTCAGGGCCAATGGCGCTATATCAAGCGCAGCAAAGAAAGAGACATTATGACCAGCGAACTTCCTAAGGCGTATAGAGGCCTTGAATCTCTCAAAGTAAGCCATGTTCACCACTGGACTGACAAGACCTTTTCCTTCTCGTGTGAAAGACCGGATTCGTTCCGCTTCCGCTCGGGTGAGTTTGCTATGATCGGGTTGGAAAACGGGGAGAAACCACTGCTGCGGGCTTATTCAATCGCCTCGCCCAACTGGGCAGAGGAGCTGGAGTTTTATTCGATCAAAGTGCCCGATGGTCCGCTAACTTCGCGCTTACAACACCTTAAAGACGGAGAAAGCATCTGGATTCGCCCCAAGCCCGTGGGGACGCTGGTGCATGACGCTTTGTTGCCCGGAAAGCGCTTGATCATGTTTTCAACTGGCACCGGCATCGCCCCCTTTGCCAGCGTCATGCGCGACCCGGAAACCTATGACAAGTTTGACGAGGTCATCCTCACACAGACCTGCCGTGAGGTGAAGGAACTTGATTATGGCAAGCACCTGATGGCCGAGATCGAAAGTGACGAGCTTTTGCAGGAAGTGGTGGGGGATAAGCTGCGCTATATCTGCACCACAACGCGTGAGGAAAGCGCGCAAATGGGCCGGATGACGGACTGGCTACGCGATGGCCGTTTTGAAGCTGCCACCGGCGCTCCGCTCACACCTGAAACCGACCGCGTGATGATTTGCGGCTCTATGGAAATGCTGGCCGAGCACAAAGCGATTTGTGAAGCGGCGGGCATGGAAGAGGGCTCTAACAGCGAGCCGGGCCAATTTGTGATTGAAAAGGCGTTTGTGGATTAGGGGCCGCCGCCCTTGGGCCGTGCGCAGTTTTTGACAACTTGAAAAACTGCTGGGTTAAACCTGCATTTCCTTGGTCGCCGTTAGCTTTAAGTCGGGATAGTCCCGCTCCACGCGGTCGATGTCCCATTGCAATCGGGTCAGGTAAACCGGGTCGCCGTCATGGTCGGTTGAGCATTGGCTTTTATTGGCATTGATGAACGCATCCACTTTGTCTTGCGCACCATTTATCCAGCGGGCGGACTGGTACTGCGTGGGCTCAAAGCGTACCGGCAACCCGTATTCCAGTTCAATCCGGCTGGCGAGCACTTCGAACTGGAGCGCGCCGACAACGCCAACAATCCAGCCTGAGCCGATCATCGGTTTGAATACCTTGCTCGCCCCTTCTTCGGCGAATTGGGTGAGCGCTTTTTCGAGGTGCTTGGATTTGAGCGGGTCGAGCGCACGCACGGTTTGCAAAAGCTCCGGGGCGAAGCTCGGGATACCGGTGAAACGAATTTCTTCGCCTTCGGTCAGGCTGTCACCGATGCGAAGCTGGCCGTGGTTGGGGATACCTATGATGTCACCGGCCCACGCATCTTCGGCGAGTTCGCGGTCATTGGCGAGAAACAGGACGGGGTTGGAAACCGCCATTTGCTTACCGCTTCGAATATGCTTGAGCTTCATGCCACGCTTGAAGTGGCCCGAGCACAGGCGCACGAAGGCAACGCGGTCGCGATGCTTTGGGTCCATGTTCGCCTGAACTTTAAAAACAAAGCCGGAAACCTTTGATTCAGTGGGAGAAACAGCGCGGGGTATGCCTGGGCGAACCTGAGGCTCGGGGCCGTAATTGGCGATGCCGTCCATCAGTTCCTGCACCCCAAAGGAGTTGATCGCAGAGCCAAACCAGATCGGGGTTTGCGTGCCTTGCAGGAAGGCTTCCTTGTCAAATGGAGGGAGAAGTTCTCTAACCATTTCAAGGTCTTCCCGAAGTTTCTCAAGAAGTTCGGCTGGTACGTGCTGTTCGATAGCCGGGTCGTCCATGCCTTCAATTTTGATGCTCTCGGCGACCACGTTTCGGTCGGCGCGATCCATCAGTTCAAGCCGGTCATTCAGGATGTCATAGCAACCTATAAACTCGCGACCCATGCCAATTGGCCAAGTGATCGGGGCAACGTCAATGGCGAGATTTTCCTGTATTTCGTCAATGATATCAAGAATTTCACGGCTTTCCCGGTCCATCTTGTTACAGAAGGTCAGGATCGGCAGATCACGCAACCGGCAGACTTCAAACAGCTTTTGGGTCTGGCTTTCAACGCCTTTGGCGCCATCGATCACCATGATCGCCGCATCTACGGCGGTGAGGGTCCGGTACGTGTCTTCCGAGAAATCAGAGTGACCCGGAGTATCTACAAGATTGAACCAGAAGTCTTTGAACTCAAACGACATTGCTGATGCCGAAACCGAGATCCCGCGATCTTTCTCCATTTGCATGAAATCAGAGCGGGAGCGCCGCGCATCCCCTTTGGCCCGCACTTGGCCAGCCATCTGGATAGCCCCGCCAAAGAGCAGGAACTTCTCGGTTAGCGTAGTTTTACCTGCATCGGGATGCGAAATAATAGCGAAGGTACGGCGGCGCGCGACCTCTGGCGGAAGGGGGGCTTGATCTGTCATGCAGGGGGTATAGCGGGGCCGGTTAACGAGGGCAAGAACATGGCGAAATTGGAGAATAGAAAAAATCAGTTAGGGTGGTAAAGCCGCTATTCTGCCGTCAGGATGGTTATATTGAAAAACGCCCATAACCGGTGGTTCTGTCGGAAAACAAGCGTCCGGTATTTCCGTCACCAAAGCGGTAACGAATACCGATTTGAAGAAGGTCATAGTCGAGCCCCTCAAATCGCTCGGCGAGATAGTCAATGTTGAAATCAAATCGGCTGTTTTCCGGCGAGTATTCCACGCCGAGCGAAAATTGATTTGCGGGAAAAAGTGCTCCGAATTCCCTGTAGGCATAACCCGCGCTAATTTCGATTTGCGGGCTGACTGGGTAATAAAAATGGGCCGTTGCGAGGAAGTTCGATTGGGAGTGGAAGGTTTTATATGTAGAAATGGATGCCTCCATTTCAACTCGCCCGAAGCCGACAAGCGCTTCCAACCCAACTAAGTTTGTATTGTATCCATCTGGAGCCGATGTGCCGAGATCTAGAAACTGATAAACAGCACCGAATTTGTGTCCGTTTGGACTTAAATAATATCCGTGCAGACTGGTTCCATAATGGGTGGTTGGCGTGGCGGAGGGGCTGCGCCATTTAACGGTGCCTATATGAGCGCCAGCCTGTAAGCCAAAGCTCCCAAACGAATAGACAACATCGATATTGGCTTCAATTTCGTCAAACCAATCGTTCACAAGGTAGGTTTCGAAGAAATCATCATAGAGGTGCTCATGTAAGGTGAAACCGGATATGCCGAATTGCCCACCTTCAAATTTTGGTTCTGCCGTTGCGCTGAATGCGAATGCTGAAAGAAGTAATGCCAGGGGAGTGATTGCGTAGTTCATGAACATTCCTATGGCTTGTTTTGGCGTGGTTGAATTGCGGCTAGGCCACCTCTTGTCCAATAAAATGACCTAGACACCAAGTCTTCCGATGCCGGATCTCCGGTCACTAAACAGACGTCCGGTATTGCCTTTGCCAAAAGTGTAGCGGGCGCTCAATTGAACCGTTTCCATTGCGGCCTCCCAGTAATTGTGAGTTGAATAATCCAAATCAAATGTAATTCGTTGACCTGAAGGCGAATAGCTTAGGCCAACCGAATAAAATTCCAGTGGGTCACGCCATTCTTGACGCTGCCTGTGGGAATATCCAGCGCGCAATTCGAACTGGCTGTTAACCGGAAAATGTATCTGCACAGCGGCTATTGAAAGCGGATATTCCCTCGGAAAAGCGCGGGTAACCCATGACGTTTCAAGATCAAAGGGGCCGAGCGCAATTATACTTTCAACGCCAACGAGCGGGGCGACGTAATACGATTGGGTCGGGTTCAGAGCGCGTGAGTATTGAATTACGCCTCCAAATTTGTTCCCGTTCGGGCTGGTGAAATAGCCATGCAGGTTGACGCCATATTGTTGCCAATGGTGGGGCGAGGGGTGGGGCCATTTTACGTCCCCAACATAACCACCAGCTTGCAGCCCAAATTGATCTGCGCTGTAGACCAGATCGAAATTGAGTTCGGTCTCTTTGTAAAAATAGCTGTAAGAGTAGCTCGGGTCATAAGGTTCGATGAAGTAATTATGTAGTTCGAAGTGAGATACGCCCATTCGCCCACCTTGAAAGCTCAATTGGGCAGAGGCGTTTGTGGCCAGCGCCACTGCCAGGACAAAAATACTTGAGAACAGTGTTTTCATTTCAAACCTACCTTTATTCTCTTTATGAGCATGTTTGCTGGAGTAAACAAGCGTTTTGGTAGAAATTCGACTTGGGCTGGTGCTTGCCGCGCGGCTCGTCTAGGCTTCTGCCAAACGGAATCGGGAGACTGACATGGATTTGGGAATCAAAGGCAAAAGCGCGATTGTTTGCGCGGCATCAAAAGGGCTAGGGCGCGGTTGTGCGGAGGCCTTGGCCGAGGCGGGGGTGAACCTCGTGATCAACGCACGCAGCGCTGGGCCGCTTGAGGAAGCGGCGCAAGAAATAGCGGCAAAGTTCGGCGTGCAGGTAACCGCAGTGGCAGCGGATATTACCACGGAAGAAGGGCGTGCGGCGGTACTTGCCGCTAACCCCAATCCCGACATTCTGGTGAATAACGCCGGTGGCCCCCCCCCGGGAATGTGGTATGACTGGGACCGCGAAGATTTCATCAAAGCGCTGGATGCCAATATGCTGGCGCCGATTGCGATGATGAAGGCGGTATTGCCGGATATGATGGAAAAAGGCTGGGGGCGTGTGGTGAATATCACTTCGCAATCGGTAAAGTCACCGAATCCTGTACTCGGGCTATCTAACTCGGCGCGGGCCGGGTTGACCGGATATGTCGGCGGAACCAGCCGCCAAGTGGCCGGTTCGGGTGTAACGATCAACAACTTGCTGCCCGGCCTTCATGCGACGGATCGCGCGAAGGCTCTGGACGGGGGCGTGGTTGCGGCACAAGGCATCACGCTTGAAGAAGCACGTGCGCAAAGAATGGCGACCATTCCGGCGGGGCGCTATGGGACCTCGGAGGAGTTCGGCGCGATGTGCGCGTTTTTGTGCTCACAAAAAGCCGGATTTATTGTCGGGCAGAATATTTTGCTAGATGGTGGTGCGCTGAATGCAACGCTCTAACGCCGATAAGCTTCCGTATTTCACGCCGAAGTGGTTTAGGGAACTCCTGCTAGGGCGGCTCTCGTTTGGGGACACATTTTGGGCGGGGCTGCTTGGCTCTGCGCTCGTGTTTGTGCCCGTTGGCGTGCTGGTAGGGATTATCGTGAATATCTACTTTCCGGGTATTTTGCGGGAGGTACTGATTGCGCTCAACGGGTTTTACGCAGTTTATTTGATCTTGCTGCTGCGAGTGGTTTTGATACTGGGCTGGGCCTATAAGGGCGCGGGCGGGTGGAAGTGGTTTGGAATGCTTTACCTGATCGTACAAACCGGCTTGCAATGCATGCTGGTTTGGCGGCTGATCACCGAAGGGTTGGAGCTTTTCTAGTGGCGGTAGATGCTAACAGGGCGACCAAGGGGTTTAGCCTGAAAGATCAGCTGTTTAACGAGGGAAAGGTTCGCTATCTGGCGGGGCTTTTTGGAGGGGCACTGGAGGCGGACGCGTTTGTAAGGGATGTAATGGCGCGGCTGCTCGAGCTGGAGCTAAAGGCGCGAATTGTGCATATATCGGAGGTGTTGGCGGTACACCTGCCGGATGATTTTGCGGAAGCAACAAGTGTGCTGGAGGCAGCTTTGCCTCCGCCGCTCGACCCTTCCAAAAGCGACGATGATTTCGGGGATTTCATATTTTCGCCGCTGGGCGCGTATGTGGCTAAGCACGGCTTGGCGCGGCTGGATATTTCGCTGCCATTGCTGAAAGAGATGACCAAGCGGTTTTCAGTGGAATTTGATATTCGGCATTTTTTGAACGCTGAGCCTGAGGCGACGATGTTGGCGCTTACGGCGTGGGCGCAGGATGAGAACTATCACGTGCGACGGTTGGTGAGCGAGGGAACGCGGCCGATGCTGCCTTGGGGCGTAAAGGTTGGGCTTTCGATAGAAGAGCCGATGGCGCTGCTGGATGTTTTGCATGCGGATGAAACGCGGTACGTGACGCGCTCGGTGGCGAACCACTTGAATGATATCACAAAGAAAGACCCGGAGCTGGTGCTGGAGGCGCTGGCGCGCTGGAAGGTGGCGGGGAAACAGGCAGCGGATGAGCTGGACTGGATGACGCGCCACGCGCTGCGGACCCTCGTCAAGAAAGGCCATACAGGGGCGCTGGAGATGCTCGGGTATCGCAGCGCTCCGCAGATTTCGGCGGAAATGGAGTTTTCGCCCTTGGTTGCCATCGGCGAGGTTGGGCAGCTTGAACTGGTGATTCAGGCGTCGCAGGATGAAAGCCTGATGGTGGATTATGTGATTGAGTTTGTGAAGGCCAACGGGCAGCGGCGGCCCAAGGTTTTCAAGCTCAAAAAGCTGGATATCAAGGCTGGGGAGCGGGTTATGCTCACGAAAAATCACAGATTCTTGAAGGACGCGACAACGTTTAAGCATTTCCCCGGCAGGCAAAGGGTTTATATGCAGATTAACGGCCAGAAGTTTGGCGAGCAGGAGTTTGATCTGACATGAAACATGAAAATGTGCAGGATTATTACGGCAAGGTGCTACAAGGCTCGGAGGATTTACAGACCAATGCGTGCTGTACGCCTGACGATGTGCCCGCCTATTTACGGGACGTGCTTGGCAAGATTCACCCCGAAGTGACCGAGAAGTATTATGGCTGCGGGCTGGTGGCACCGCATGCGCTTGACGGGGCGGATATTCTTGACCTTGGTTCCGGCTCGGGGCGGGATGTGTATGCGCTGGCGGCGCTGGTTGGCGAGCAGGGCTCGGTTACTGGCGTGGACATGACCGACGAGCAACTGACGGTGGCGCGCCGGCATGTACAGCACCATGCCGAGGCCTTTGGCTACGGCGCGCCCAATACCGTTTTCCATAAAGGATATATTGAAAGGCTTGGTGAGCTAGGCCTCGCCAATGAAAGCTTTAATATTATCGTTTCCAACTGTGTGATCAACCTTTCGCCCGACAAACCCGCAGTCTTGCGCGAGGCGTTTAGGCTGTTGAAGCCGGGCGGGGAGCTTTATTTTTCGGATGTATACGCGGACCGGAGGGTGCCGACTGAACTTCTGGATGACCCGGTGCTTTATGGCGAGTGCCTGAGCGGGGCGCTTTACTGGAATGATTTCATATCAATGGCCAAAGCGGCGGGCTTTGCGGACCCTCGGTTAGTGGAAGATCGCGTTTTGACGATTGAAAACCCCGAAATCGAAAGAAAGCTGGACGGGATCGGCTTTCATTCGGCGACTTACCGGCTGTTTAAACTCGAGGGGCTGGAACCGGCCTGTGAGGATTACGGGCACAGCGTGACCTATGCAGGCACAATGCCCAATGGCGGGGCTGAGTTTATGCTAGACAAGGCGCATGTTTTCACAGCCGGAGAAGAAGTGCCCGTGTGTGGCAACACCTACCGAATGCTGGCAGAAAGCCGCTTTGCGCCCTACTTTGAATTTGCAGGAGACTTCACCACCCACAAAGGCATTTTTGCCGGATGTGGTGGTGGCTTGCCATTTGATGCGGCTAAAAGCGGCTCAAGTAGCTGTTGCTAGGGGCGGGCGGGCTTGGTAATTGGGGGAAACCCCAAAAGGATGGCCCGTGACTGCTAAGCTTGAACTCCAGAATATTTGCCGCGTCTTTGACGGGGTTACGGTGGTAGATGATCTTTCGGTGCGCTTGATGTCGGGAGAGGTCACTTGCCTGCTTGGCCCCTCGGGCTGCGGGAAATCAACCACGCTGCGCATTGCAGCGGGGGTAGACCGGCAAACCAGCGGGCGGGTGCTGCTGGACGGGCAGGTTATTTCGGATGATTCTATTCACTTGCCACCGGAAAAACGCTCCATTGGTTTGATGTTTCAGGATTTTGCTTTGTTTCCGCACCTTTCGGTTGTGGAGAACGTAGCCTTTGGGTTGAAGTCGGCGAATAAGCGCGAATTGTCGCTGGTCCTGCTGGATAAGGTCGGGCTGAAGCACGCTGCCGAGAAGTTTCCGCATATGCTCTCAGGGGGAGAGCAACAGCGCGTGGCGCTGGCGCGGGCCTTGGCCCCCAATCCTTCCGTGATGCTGATGGACGAGCCCTTTAGCGGTTTGGACAACCGGCTGCGAGACGGGATCCGAGACGACACGCTGGCTATTTTGAAAGACCTGAACGCGGCGGTTTTGCTGGTGACTCACGAACCGGAAGAAGCCATGCGGATGGCCGATAACATTGCCCTGATGCGCGCGGGTAAAGTGGTGCAATATGGTGCGCCCTATAACCTCTATAACGCGCCAGTAGATTGTCAGGTAGCCGGATTTTTTAGCGATATCAATGTGATACATGGGGTTGTGGAAAATATGCAGGCCGAAACACCCTTTGGCCAGTTTTTCACGCCCAACCTTGTGGACGGGGCGGATGTAGAAATCATTGTGCGCCCGCAGCACCTGAAAATAGATTTTGACCGCAGTGGCAAGGGGCCGAACCCAACGCCGCAAGACGGGGTTCCGGCCCGCGGATTGGTAAAACGCGCGCGGTTTATGGGCAGCGAGAGTTTGATCGAGCTGGAAATGGATTACGACAAGTCCACACTTAGCGCCACCATTCCCGGGGTTTTCCTGCCCGGTGAGGGCACGCCACTGTGGCTATCGCTCCGGCGAGACCGCTGCTTTGTGTTCCCGTGTGAGACCCAAAGTACGGTCAAAGATCCATATATGGAGAAAATTTCCGCCGATTAGGCTGATTGGTGTTTGAACCTCGGGGCTTAAGCCCCTAGATATAGGCTACACATCTCAAACTGGGAGAGAGAGAATGACTACACCGCTGTTGATCGGCAATGTTGGGCCGATGGGGATTGTCCTTATCGCTGTTGTTGTGCTGGTGCTTTTCGGGCGCGGCAAGGTTTCGTCTTTAATGGGCGAAGTCGGCAAAGGGATTTCGAGCTTTAAAAAAGGCGTCTCGGAAGGCAAAGAAGAGCTTGAACAAGCGGCAGCTGATGAAGCTGTTGACGTGACACCTGTCAAGAATAAAGACGAAGCCTAAGGCTCCGCCATCACTTTAAAAGCGGGGATGCACCAGAATGTTTGATCTGGGCATGATGGAATTGCTTGTTATCGGGGTTGTGGCGTTGATCGTCGTCGGCCCCAAAGATCTGCCGGGACTATTTCGCACCGTTGGCAATTTTGTGGGCAAAATGAAGGGCATGGCGCGGGAGTTCCAACGCTCTATGGATGACGCTGCCAAATCTTCCGGCATGGGCGATGTGATGGACGGCGTGAAGGGCGCGACGGACGGGCTGAAGAAGGCAACCAACTTTAACCCGATGGACTTCAACAAAGACCTTGGCGCAATGGCCAAGGACAAGGCCAAGAAAGCTGTTACGGGTGACGCACCCAGTTATGAGCACGGTGCCGAGATGCCAGAGGGCGAAACAGCTGCCAAAACGGCGACGAAAAAAACCGCTGTGAAAAAGGCATCCGCGAAAGCGCCCGCCAAAAAACCGGCCGCAAAAAAACCGGCCGCAAAAACGGCAGTCAAGAAGCCGGCAGCCAAGGCTACGGCAAAGGCGTCCGCCAAGAAACCAGCCGCCAAAACAGCGACAAAAAAAGCATCCGCCAAGAAACCCGCAGCCAAAAAACCTGCCGCCAAGAAAGATGCATAAAAGATGAGCGACGATGACGTTGAACTCAGCGCCGCGCCGCTGATTGAGCACTTGGCCGAGTTGCGTACGCGATTGATCCGCGCGCTGCTGGCTTTTGTTGTCGGTATGCTTGTCAGCTATTCGGTTTCGCAACAGATTTTTGATTTCCTTGCCAGCCCGATCTGCGCGGAGCTTATTGAAGCCACTGGTGAATGCGGGCTGATCTTTACCGGTTTGCAAAAGGGCTTTACCACCGCATTGCGCATTTCGATGTTTGGCGGATTTGCGTTGGCCTTCCCGATTATCGGCTTTCAACTTTGGCAATTTGTAGCGCCGGGGCTTTATGCCAAGGAGAAATCGGCATTTTTGCCGTTTCTGCTTGCTTCGCCGGTTCTGTTCCTGATCGGGGCTTCGTTTGCTTTCTACGCGGTGTTGCCCTTGGCGTTTGACTTCTTCCTTGGCTACCAAAACCTCGGGCCTGACGGGGCCGAGGCGCTGGACGGACCTTCGGCGGTGGGCATCACCTTCCTCGGGACAATTGACGAATACCTTGGCCTGACAATGAAATTTGTGCTGGCTTTCGGCCTAACCTTCCAGCTTCCGGTTTTGATGACCCTGCTAGCCAAAGCGGATTTGATTTCAGCCAAAGCCCTGACTTCGACCCGCAAATATGCGGTAGTGTCTATCTTGATGCTCGCGGCGGTCATAACGCCACCGGACGTGGTTACACAGATCATTATGTTCACCGTTGTTTACGGGCTCTATGAGATATCCATCGTGCTGGTGAAAATCGTGGACCGTAAGCGCGAGGCTCAGTTGCGCGAAGAAGGCTACTATGACGATGAAGAAGAAGCTGATGACGATGACTTCGAAGCCGATGCATTTGACGATGAAAACAAACCGACATGAGTAAGAAAACACTGAAGCGGATCGCGGCCGCGCTGGAGCGGATGAGCCCTGCGCCGCTATTGTCTCCCGATTTCGAGGCTGCTGATGCGTTTATATGGGAAACCGAACCGGATAATTTGCGCCCGGTGAAGCGGGTCAACGGTGTGGCGATCGAGCTTCTGGTCGGGATCAACCGAAGCCGCGATACGCTTTTGGCCAACACAACGCAATTCGCCAATGGGTCTGCCGCCAATAATGCCCTGCTCTGGGGCGCACGCGGCATGGGGAAAAGCTCGCTTGTGAAGGCGGTGCATGCCTGCATTCCAGGGCTTAAACTAGTGGAAATCCAACGGGAGGACATCCCGACTATTGGCCGGTTGATGAACCACCTGCGCGGGCGTGAGGAGCGGTTTTTGCTGTTTTGCGATGATCTTTCGTTTGATCATGATGACAGCCATTATAAATCTCTGAAGGCTATTTTGGATGGCGGGATCGAGGGGCGGCCCTCTAATGTGATTTTCTATGCAACATCAAACCGACGGCACCTTATGCCGCGGGACATGATCGACAACGAGCGCCAACAGGGGATTAACCCTTCTGAAGCGGTTGAAGAAAAAGTTTCGTTATCTGACCGGTTTGGCCTGTGGCTCGGCTTCCACCCTTGCACGCAAGACGAGTTTTTGCAGATGATCGAGGGCTATTGTGGGCAATTTGGCATTTCTATGCCAGCAGACGAACTGCGTGCCGAGGCGATCGAGTGGCAGCAAACTCGTGGCGGGCGCTCCGGCCGCGTGGCGTGGCAGTTTGTGACTGATCTCGCCGGTCGGCACGGGGTGTCAGTGGCGCTCTGAGCATAGCCCGTGGTTTGACAGGCTCTCGATCACATAACAGTTCTTGATATTATCAGCGTGGCAACCCGTGGCGATGCGGGCAAGCTCGGCCTCAAGCCGTTGTAGCTTCGCAATCCGCTCACGAACGCTGTTGAGGTGGTTGGCGGCGATCTGGTTGGCGCCCGCGCATGGCTGCTCGGGGTGGGCCGAAAGCGAAAGCAGTTCGCGGATATCTTCGATTGAAAGCCCAAGGTCGCGGGCGTGTTTGATGAAGCTCAACCGATCGCGCTCCGCTTTGGAATAGCGGCGTTGATTGCCACTTGTGCGTTCGGGCGCGTTTATGAGCTTCATTTGCTCGTAATAGCGGATGGTCGGGACTTTAACACCAGTTTTGCGGGAGAGTTCACCTATGGAAAGCATGTAACACCTATAGCTATAGTTTCTATAGATATGTGTGCGATAACTCGGAAAACAAGGTGCTATTCGGCTGGCATCCGCAAGATTTCTTCGCGGTTGCGCTTTTTGATCCGCACCGTGTTTTCACCGATGGCGACCACCGTCCAGCCCGAAAAGGACTGCCCCTGCTGGACACGCACCATCCGCCCGCCCGATAGCATGATCAGCGCTGTACGGGCGTCTGCGGTTCCAAAAATCCCGAGTAGGTTTGTTTGGCGCAGGTTGATTGCATTCTCGATTGTAGCTGCGCGCGCCACCGAAGCCGAGCTCGGTAAATTGACGGTTTGCGGGTCGGTAGGCACAGGTGGGGCCGTGGCGCGGGGACGTGCCGAAACGGTTTCGGCAATGCGGGCCGCATTTGCAGCAAAATCGGCGCTACGGTGGCTGGCTCTCTGGGCGGTGGCCGGAGCGGCACCGGAGATCATCGGGTCAATCGGGGCGGGCAGGTCGATGATCGCCTGCGGCCGCCGTAGCGGGCGCATGGCATTTGCGGCAGCGGTTTCAGCCGATATTTCTTCTCCGGCGGCATTAGTTGGGATCAAAGGCGGGATCTCCGCACCTGACCGAAGCCGCGGGAGCCGTTCGGGCTGGCCACTGACCAGCGCAAATAGCGGCGCTTCTTGTGGAGGCAGGGCTGCCAGAATGGCGGCATCAACCGCTGAGGAAAGCGCAATTGAGTCTTCAACTGCCGCGGGGTCGGCAACGGGTGCCTCTGCTATTGTAACGGGCGCGTCGGCTAGGTCTTCGGTTGGTTCAGCGGCAGTCACCGGTACTTCGATCAGCGCCTCCGGATCAACCGTTGCGAGTTCTGTTTCAGGCGTTTCAGGAAGCGCCGCTTGCTCGGGTTCAGGCCGTGAGGTTGGCCGAATTTCGGGCGCGCCATTGATGATGCTGAAAGGAAGAATTTCAGCTGGAGGGACAACAACCGGCGGCACGGGTCGCATGGCTGGGATCAGATCCGGACGGCCTTCGACCACCCTAAACAGCGGCGCAGCGGCTTCGGGCTCCAGAGGCGCTGGTGGTAAGGCTGCCGGAAGGTCTTCGGGCCGTTCGACTTGCTCGGGGATCGGCTGGCCCGAGCGCAGCCTCGGCAAAATCGGCGGCAGGCCGGGTGTAACCTCGATAACTCTGGACTCGATTAGCAAAAGTGGGCTGGCCATGCGCGATAGCTGATCAAGCGAAAGGCCCGAACGGCTCATGAATTCAGCGAGGGCATCCGGCGATAGTCGGGTCGCGACCGCGGGCAGAGGTTCCAGAAAAAACGCTGTGTTCGCAACGGTCATCGGGCGGGCAGAGCCGCTAAAAGCTGCTACAGCGCTCGCGGGCACCGCAGGTGGTTGCTCTAGCGCAGGGGCGGACATATCCGCGACGCGGCTCATTACGTTGATCAGGCCGAGCTCGGGCGGCAAATCTGCGGCGCTCGTTTCTGGTAATGGCAAGAGGCTTGCGGGCCAGTTGACGGTGGTGGTCATCGCCGCAAAGCCGGTTGCGGGAGCGCTGCCTGCTACAATTGGGTCAAGCTGGTCTATAAAATCAAGCGCTTCGGCAGTAAGCTGGCGTGGCGGCAAGTAAGGCAGAGGCTGACGGACCGAAAGGGTAACGAGGTCTTCAAACGGGAAAAACACGGGCTGCCCGGCGAGAGGGAGCGGCAAAGGTGGAGCGCCGGCGCGCTCAATTCCCGGATTTGGCTGCTGGAACGGCGCGAAATCGGCGGCTTTTGGTGGCAATTCCCACATGTTGAGCGGGTCAATGCTGTAAAAAGCGTAGCCGCCGCCCAGAACAAGCGCAGCTGTTGAGGCCGAAACCAAACTCAAAACACCGGCTTTGACCTTGTCGACAGGAATATCGAATTTGGGGGGGGTACTAAACCCCTGAATCGGCGCTTGAGTGCTGTAACCTTTGGCGCGGAAACCGTGGCTTTTGGCAAATGCCTTGGCCTCCACCAAAGTACGCACGCGGACGGCGGCTACGGCTTGGGTGCCGTCTGCGTTGGTGTCACCGGATTGGACCGTATATTCGGACTCTTTTCCGCCGAATTGCGCTGCAATTTCGGCGCGCGCTGCTTTTGTTAGGGCTGATTCATCTTTGCCCGCCAAGGGCAGGTTTTTGGAGATGATTTGCTGTTCCGGAAGCCAAATCTGGCAGCGGAATTGCCGGCCCTCCAGCTTGACCGCGATATCACGCATGTTTGACAACCGTTCGCGCAAGGCAGCATCAGACAGGCTCACACGCGCCAACTCATGCCAGTGCCCGTCAAAGGCAAGCTGGTGAAGCGTGATTCCTTCTTGTGACATATCGAGTGCCAAGGAGGGGAAGGATTTTGTCATATTCCTCGGGGTTTTGCTTTATATATGCCCTTCTTACAGGGGGCGTGAGCCCGACATCAAGTGATCGTTTGGGCTTGTGGCAAAGATGCGCGGTTTCGAGCGCAAAAACTGAGGTCAAAATATTAATATGGTTCAGGTTGTGTCCGGATATTGTGAAAAAGATTAAGTAATAGCGCTAGATTGCTGGAATCATGATAAAATATGTTGACGGTTGCACCGTTTGCGCGTTAGCAATTTAGAAGATTAATCAGTATTACCGTAAATTTGAAAATTTTCAATGTGTCGCCGCCGGAGGACATAAATGTATACGTGTATGCCGAAACTAAAATCTGTCGGGTTTGCAGCGCTATTTGCGCTGGTGCTTAACCCTCTCCAAGCCCAGGAAATTACCCTTAATTCTTTAGATGGTACAGTATCCATGACCGGCGATTTGCTGGAATTCGATGGCCTGACCTATCGGATTTCCATGCTGATTGGCGAGATATCAATTGATGCATCGCAGGTTGTTTGCGAAGGCGAAGATTGCCCGAACCAAGTGGCCGAACTGACCGAGTTTTCCGTTGCTGGCTCGAATTCTATCGGTGTGAACCTATTGCCTACGCTGATTGAGGTTTTTGCGTTTGAGCGCGGCGGGGATATGGAAGCTTCTATCAATGGCGACGGCACAACGGTGTTCACCGTAATGGAAGCCGATGGCAGCGTGTTTGCAGAAATATCTGTTCAGCCGACAGATACAATTGACGGGCTTGCCGGGTTGATGTCGGGAGCCGCCACAATCGGAATGGCATCGCGCCGCGCTACTAATAACGAATTGGCGGCTTTTGAGCTTTCCGGAAACGGCTCGTTGAATAGCCCTGATCAGGAGCGAATTGTCGGTCTGGACGGTGTAATCGCGGCGGTGAATGATGCAAATCCCGTAGAAATTTTGAGCCTAAGCCAGATTGCAGACATGTTCAGCGGTAACATCACCAACTGGAATCAGGTTGGGGGGGCTGATGCGCCGGTCAACCTTTATCGACGCGATGGCAATTCTGGAACAAATGCGATTTTTGCCGCGGCAGCCGGTGGGAATTTTGGCGGAAATGCAACCGAACTTGGAACTGATGTCGAGGTCTCGGACGCCGTAGCAAATGACCCCAACGGCATCGGGTTAACCAGCTATGCGCAGGCGCGCAACGCGCGGGCTGTGACGCTCCGTTCGGTCTGCGGGCAACTTTTCGAGCCTTCCGATTTTTCGATTAAAACAGAGGAATATCCGTTAACGCGGCGCCTTTATCTTTTTAATGGCGAAGGTGAGCTGCCAGATGTGGCAAGAGAGTTTCTGGATTTTGCGATGTCTCCGACCGCACAATCGGTTGTTGTTAATGCCGGTTTTATTGGTCAAGACCTCAGCACGGCTTCACTGGGTGAGCAAGGCCGCCGCATGGCACAGGCAATTGTTGCCAGTTCCGGCCGCACCGAACTGCTGCAATTGCAGGACCTGACTTCGGGCCTTCTGGACGCCGAGCGCTTGTCATTTACGCTTCGCTTTGGTTCCGATGGGAATATGGATTCCCGGGCCGTGTCTGATGTCGAAAGGCTTGGTGCGATGATCCGCAATGGTGAGTTCTCGAGCCGGCAAATACTTGTGTTAGGTTTCTCTGACAATCTCGGCACCGTAAATGCCCAGCTGAATAATACTCAGGATATGGCGCAGACTGTACGGGATGCAATCGTTACCGCAACCGGGCGGGCTAACCTTGGCAATGTAAGGATTTCACCTATCGGTTACGGGCGGCTATTGCCACTTGGCTGCAATGATACGGCGATCGGTCAGAACGCCAATAACCGCGTCGAAATCTGGGTGAAGTAACATGGATCATAAGAATTTCGAGCTCAAAGGAGCTAAGCATATGATGGAAAAAAACATGTTCAATATAAAAACCCTTTTGGCCACCGCGAGCGCCTGTCTGGTTTTGGGCCTGTCAAGCGCTCAAGCGCAAGTTGTGACCCTGTCTTCCAATGACGGCACCTTTTCCATGACAGGCAATCTGATCGGTTTTGATGGCGACAACTACGAATTGAGCTCGGTGATCGGAAACTTGAATCTCAACGTTAATGACGTAATCTGCGAAGGCGCAGATTGCCCTGATTTGCTTGCTGACCTTGCTGAATTTGCCATCGCCGGTTCAAACACAATCGGCAGCCAGATGATGCCGACCATGATCGAAGCCTACGCTTTTGACTTGGGCGGCGATCTTGAAGTTGAGGTGCTTGCAGGCGATGTGGTGAAATACACTATTCTGGATGCGAATGGCGAAATGTATTCGACCATTACGCTAAACCTGGGAAGCTCGGATGATGCGTTTGCCGCGCTACAAGCCAAAGAAGCCTATATCGGGCTTTCTTCGCGTCGTGTAACCGATGGGGAGCGCAGTCGTTTTCTCCGCAATGGATTGGGCAACCTGACCAGCCCCGAGCAGGAGCGGATTTTGGCGCTTGATGGCTTGGCTGTTTCGGTTAACCCGCGCAACCCAATCCAGACTCTGAGCCTGAGCCAGATCTCCGACATTTTTGCCGGAAATGTTCTGAATTGGCGTGAGGTTGGCGGGCTGGACGCGCCGATCAGCATCTACCGTCGTGATGCGGCTTCGGGTGCCACACAGGTTTTTGAACGTTTGGTGATGGCACCAAACAGAAAACTGCTTTCAAATACCGCTTTTATTTCAGAAGACAACGCTGATGTATCCGATGCCGTCGCCGGTGACCGAAATGCGATCGGGATTGTCAGCCTTGCAGACCAAAGGAACGCCCAAACATTGGCGCTTCGTTCGGTATGCGGGCAGGTGGCATCCCCGTCTAATTTCTCGGTAAAAACCGAAGAGTATCCGATGTCACGCCGCATGTTTATGTATGTAAACGGCGGGAACCTGCCGGTGAAGGTCGCGGAATTTATGGATTTTGTTACTTCGGACGCCGCGCAAGATATCGTCGAACGCTCCGGTTTCATAAGCCAGAACGTTTCGGAGGCCTCGCTCGATGAGCAGGGCCGGCGGTTGGCGCATGCGCTCATGGCTGAGCGTGACCTTGGTTCTTTGGAGCTATTGCAAGAAATGGTCGCCGGTCTTCAGGATGCCGAACGCATATCTCTGACGTTCAGGTTCAAAAGCGGCTCGGTGGAACCGGATAACCGTGCGCGGGTTGATATCGACCGCTTGGCCGAAATGGTTCGCCGCGGTGATTTTGAAGGCAAACGCCTGATGATTATTGGTTTTGCGGATAGTATTGGCGCGATCAACGAGAACCAGCGGTTAAGTCAGGCACGTGCGGAAAGTGTGCGGGACGCTCTGGTCGAGGCAATTGGTTTGTCCAATCTCGGTACGGTGCAGTTTACCCCGTTTGGCTACGGAAAGCTTTCGCCCATCGGCTGTAACGAAACAGAGGATGGCCGGGATTCGAACCGCCGCGTTGAAATCTGGGTGCGTTAAAACGCAGTTCGCACCGGCGGGAACGTTCGAGGCAAAATAAAAACTGCGGGTGAAGGCAACTTCACCCGCGGTTTGTTTTTTACTAGAGCCTATCAGGCCGTTGCAGCTGTGAGCGCCTGATCCAGATCACGGATCAAATCATCCGCATCTTCGATCCCGATTGATAGCCGAACAACATTTGGCCCAGCCCCGGCCGCCTCCTGCTGCTCGAGGGTTAGCTGGCGGTGAGTTGTAGAGGCCGAGTGGATGATCAGGCTGCGGGTATCACCAAGGTTGGCAACGTGGCTGAATATCTCCACATTATCTACAAGCTTCACACAAGCCTCATATCCGCCTTTGACGGCAAAAGTGAATAGCGCACCGGCCCCTTTTGGGTAAATGGCCGCTTTGCGAGCGGCATAGGGCGAAGAAGGCAAGCCGGCATAAGTGACATAGTCAACCCGCGGGTCAGTCTCCAGCCATGCTGCCACTTTCTCGGCATTCTCGACATGGCGCTGCATGCGAAGGCTGAGCGTCTCGATCCCCATCAAGGTGTAGTGCGCCGCCTGTGGATTGAGGGTCATGCCTAGGTCACGCAGGCC
>Ga0209121_10000996_pt1 | contig 29784 bp, 22 predicted proteins | sample Cruoilmetagenom3_FD_187292 | JGI IMG/M metagenome (GOLD analysis project Ga0209121, IMG submission 187292) | Oil polluted marine microbial communities from Coal Oil Point, Santa Barbara, California, USA - Sample 3 (SPAdes) (version 2) | ecosystem: Environmental > Aquatic > Marine > Oil seeps ...
GCTGCTCCGGTTGCGGTGATTGCGGGCGAAGAGCAACTCGGAGATCTGAAGCTCTATCGCGTGCCGGTGCCTGTCGACGTCAATGCGCAGGGGTTGAAGCAGGTCGCGTTCCTGCGCGAGGAGGCTGTTGAGGGTGAGATTATGTATCAGGTCGCCTGCGGCCCATCGGCCGAGGATGACTTCGAGCCCGCTGAAATGTTTCTCGAGACCGTAAATAACGAAGCTAATGGCCTGGGTATGGCAATGCCGGCTGGAGGCGTCACAATTTTTGAACGCACGCCTCAAGGCGAGTTCCTGGTTTCGGAGACAAGTTTGCGAGATTTCGCACTTGGTCAGGATGTAGAAATCGAGCTTGGTGACAGTTCGCAAGTTTCGCTCGCTTGCGAAGCCCATCGAGACGGAGGCGAACACCACGCCGTGGAGGCGCAACTGACTAACGCCAACTCTGAAGCGGTCAATGTCCGCATAGAACTTGGAAGTAGCAGTTATTGGCGCGTTCGTGGCATAAGGTCAAACTTACGGAATGGGCAGCGAATCGTCGAAGTGCGAGTGCCGGGAAATGGAACACGCACACTAAATTGGACGGCAATCGAAGCGGACCAATAGTTCCAGATACGCCCTAAATTCGACATCAGACGGCCAATCCAACAAAAAATTCGTTCCACTCTTGTTCTTATGGAACAAAGTGGGTACAAGCTACGTCAGTTGATGAAAAGGGATGACCCCTAGCGAACTGATGGAGGCCGTGTCATGGCAGGTGCGAATTTGAAGCTCGTCGATAAGGAAAACACAGTGGATCGTCAGAAGGCACTCGATGCCGCACTCTCTCAGATAGACCGCGCATTCGGCAAAGGCTCGGCCATGAAGCTGGGCAGCAAGGAAGCGATAGAGATCGAATCGATTTCCACCGGCTCGCTCGGTCTGGATATCGCGCTCGGTATTGGCGGCCTTCCCAAAGGCCGCGTGATTGAAGTTTATGGTCCGGAAAGCTCAGGCAAGACCACGCTGGCACTGCATGTGCTTGCAGAAGCGCAAAAGGGCGGCGGCACGGTTGCCTTTGTCGATGCCGAACATGCGCTTGATCCCGGTTATGCCAAGAAGCTGGGCGTCGACATTGATGAGCTGATTGTATCGCAGCCCGATACGGGTGAGCAGGCGTTGGAAATCGTCGATACGCTGGTCCGCTCGAACGCAGTGGATGTGCTGGTTGTCGATTCGGTTGCCGCGCTGGTGCCGCGCGCTGAAATCGAAGGCGAAATGGGTGACAGCCATGTCGGCCTGCAGGCCCGCCTGATGTCGCAATCTTTGCGCAAGCTGACCGGTTCGATCAACCGTTCGAAGTGCATGGTGATCTTCATCAACCAGCTGCGCATGAAAATCGGCGTGATGTACGGCAATCCGGAAACCACGACTGGCGGCAATGCGCTGAAGTTCTACGCTTCGGTTCGTCTCGACATTCGCCGCACCGGCCAGATCAAGGACCGCGATGAAGTTGTGGGCAATTCCACCCGCGTGAAAGTGGTGAAGAACAAGGTCGCTCCGCCGTTCAAGCAGGTTGAATTCGACATTATGTATGGTCAGGGCATTTCCAAGGTCGGAGAGATTCTCGACCTCGGTGTGAAAGCGGACATTGTCGAAAAGTCCGGCTCATGGTTCAGCTATGACAGCGTGCGAATCGGGCAGGGCCGCGAAAACGCCAAGACTTTCCTGAAGGAAAACCCAGAAGTTTGCGCCAAGTTGGAGGCCGCTATTCGCGGCAAAACCGACGAGGTCGCCGAGGAGATGATGACAGGGCCGGACGCGAACCCCGAAGACTGATCCTCAAGAAGGCATGGGCAAAGGATTTTCCTTTCAGGACACTGCTCCAAGTGCTCCACATTAGCCCAGCCTTGCGAAACCGGAGCCGGCGAAGGTGGAGATAACTATCCACCACCGCCGGCTTCTTCGCATTTGTACTTTATTATACTCTCTCCATACTACACTGGGTAGTGCGCTTTGAAATCAGGGGGTAATTTTGGCTAACAAGGACGATTGGAAAGGGCAGGTCGGAGCTGCCTGGGCAGAGGAGTGGCGTCGCACGGACCGCAGCTTTGGCCAATTGACCGAGGAATTGCTTGGCAAAATGCGTGGCTTCTCCTTTAGCCATGTGCTCGATATTGGCTGCGGCGCAGGTGAACTTTCGCTCGCGACCGCGCGCGGAAGGCCCGACGTGACGGTCTCTGGTATCGACATTGCACCGCGCCTTGTCGCTGTCGCCAAAGAGCGCGGCGCACATCTTCCCAACGCTTCATTTGCAGTTGCAGACGCAAGCGTGTGGCGAAGCGATCCGGCAGATGCACCCGACCTGCTAAGCTCACGCCACGGCGTCATGTTCTTCGACAATCCCCCAGCCGCCTTTGCCAACCTCTCTGCGCAATCTGCGCCGGGCGCGGGCATGCTGTTCTCCTGCTTTCGCACGCTCGCTGAAGATTCGGTGTTCACCGAAGTCACGCGCCTGTTGCCAGAGCCGCCCGAACCGGGCGATCCGCACGCGCCGGGGCCGTTCGCTTTCGCCGATCCATCAAGGGTCGAGGGTATCTTGAAAGAGGCGGGTTGGTCGCAATTTTCTGCAACGCCGTTTGACTACCCGATGATCGTCGGGACGGGAGTTGATCCGGTTGAAGACGCCGTGAACTACTTCTCACGTATCGGACCTGCGGCAAGATTGGCGTCGGTGCTCGAATTCGGAGCGAGGGAACGGTTCTTCGACCGGGTGCGAAGATTGGCCGAACGGCATTTGCACGGCAATATCGTTGCGCTTCCGGCTGCTGCATGGATCGTCACTGCTCGCAAGGCGTAAGGGGTACAGGATCGGTTGCCGACAGTTAGGTGAGCATTGCGCTTGTCGCAGGCGGTCGCAGCGCCTAATTCGCATCCCATGCAATCGACCAACGACCTTCGCCGCGCTTTCCTCGACTATTTCGTCGCCGCCGATCACCAGGTGGTGCCGTCCGCGCCTCTCGTGCCGCATAACGATCCTTCGCTGATGTTCGTCAATGCCGGTATGGTGCCGTTCAAGAACGTGTTCACCGGTGTCGAGACTCCTCCCGGTCCAAGGGCGACCAGCAGCCAGAAATGTGTGCGGGCTGGCGGTAAGCACAATGATCTGGACAATGTCGGTTACACAGCACGGCACCTGACGTTCTTCGAAATGCTCGGCAATTTCAGCTTTGGCGACTATTTCAAGGAACGGGCGATAGAACTCGCCTGGGGCATGGTCACCAAGGAGCTTGGTCTCGATAAGGACCGCCTGACGGTAACCGTCTATCACACCGATGATGAGGCATTCGACCTGTGGCGCAAGATTGCGGGACTGCCTGAAGAGCGCATCATACGGATCGCTACCAAGGACAATTTCTGGGCCATGGGTGCAGACGGTCCATGCGGACCTTGCTCTGAAATTTTCTGGGATCACGGGCCCGAAGTCGCCGGTGGTCCTCCCGGTTCGCCGGACGAGGATGGCGATCGTTTCGTAGAGATCTGGAATCTCGTGTTCATGCAGCACCTGCAACAGGCCGACATGATCACTGGGGACTTGCCACGCCCCAGCATCGACACTGGCATGGGGCTGGAACGGATCGCGACGGTTATGCAGGGTGTGCATAACGTCTTCGAGACCGACACCTTCCGCACGCTGGTTTCGGCCAGTGAGGAATTGGTCAAGGCAAGCGCTGATGAAACGGCGCTTCCAAGCCACCGGATCATTGCCGACCATCTGCGTTCGACCAGCTTTCTTATCGCCGATGGTGTATTGCCGTCGAACGAAGGGCGCGGATATGTGCTGCGCCGGATCATGCGCCGGGCGATGCGCCATGCGCACCTTCTGGGTGCAGACAAGCCGTTGATGCACCGCCTTGTGCCCACGCTGGTGAGCGAAATGGGACAGGCTTATCCCGATTTGCCGCGTGCGCAGGCGCTTATCACCGAAGTGCTGGAACGTGAGGAAACGCGATTCCGCCAGACGCTGGACAAGGGGCTCCGGCTGCTTGACGACGCAAGCACCGATCTGGGCGAGGGCGACAGCCTGCCCGGCGAAACAGCGTTCAAATTGTACGACACTTTCGGCTTTCCTTACGATTTGACCGAGGACGCTTTGCGCAATCGCGGTGTCAGCGTTGATCGCGATGGTTTCGATGCTGCCATGGCGCAGCAGAAGGCGGCTGCGCGCGCGGCATGGAAAGGCTCAGGCGCGGCGACCGATGATGAGCTATGGTTCGACATTGCCGAGCGCGAAGGGGCGAGTGAATTTACCGGATACACTGCCACGCAGGGCGAAGGCCGGGTGGTTGCGCTGGTCGTCGATGGCGAAGAAGTCCAGTCCGCTGACAGCGGGCAGGACGTGATCGTGCTGACCAATCAGACGCCCTTCTACGGCGAAAGCGGCGGTCAGATGGGTGATACTGGCACAATTTCTGGCGATCACCGTCTGGAAATTGCAGTCACCGACACGTCCAAGCCATTGGGCCGCCTCCATGCACATCACGGCACTATCAAGGCGGGTCAGATTGCTGTGGGTGATACCGTCCATCTTGCGATTGATGCGCAGCGCCGCGATGAAATCCGCGCGAACCATTCGGCCACGCACCTGCTTCATGCGTCGTTGCGCAATCATCTGGGTGAGCATGTGACACAGAAGGGCTCGCTGGTTGCGCAAGACCGGCTGCGTTTCGACTTCTCACATCCCAAGCCGCTGACGCCATCCGAAGTGGCGGCCATTGAAGCCGAAGTTAACGCCGAAATCCGCGCCAATGAAGAAGTCGTGACTCGGCTGATGAGCCCGGACGATGCTATCGAAGCGGGCGCGATGGCGCTGTTTGGCGAGAAATATGGCGAGGAAGTGCGCGTGCTCTCCATGGGCCAGTCCGATTGGCAGGGATCAGGCAAGAGCTATTCGGTCGAATTGTGCGGCGGCACCCACGTAAACGCGACCGGCGATATCGGTCTGCTGCGTATCATCGCCGAGAGTGCGGTTTCATCGGGCGTGCGCCGGATCGAAGCGCTGACGGGCGAAGCGGCCCGTCAATGGATCGTGGGCCGGGAGGACATGCTCAAATCGGTCGCAGCCACGCTCAAGACCGCGCCGGATGACGTTGTAGAACGTGTTGCTGCTCTGGTCGATGAACGCAAACGGCTCGAACGGGAACTCGCGGAGGCCAAGAAACAACTCGCGCTAGGCGGCGGGGGAGGGACCTCTGCAGCAGCTGACGAAGATGTCGGCGGCGTGGCATTCAGCGGCCAGGTGCTCGACGGAATGAACCCACGCGAATTGCGCGGTCTGCTCGACGAAGCGAAGAACCGGATGGGTTCCGGCGTCGCAGCGATTGTCGCGGTGAACGAAGGCAAGGCTGCGGTCGCGGTCGCCGTAACCGACGATCTGACCGAGCGGCACAGCGCGGTCGATCTTGTCCGTGCGGGCGTGGAGGCTGTCGGCGGCAAGGGCGGCGGGGGCCGACCTGATATGGCGCAGGGCGGCGGACCTGATGGTACCAAGGGCGATGCTGCCATCGCAGCTATCCGTCAGGTGCTGGCAGGCGAGACAGTCGGATAGTTTCTACCGGAAGATGCAGGCCGCGCCGCCCCACATGGTGGTTATGGCGGCGTCATCTTCGCTCAACATTGCGTGAACGTGGTCGCCATAGCGTTCGATGCCGAGAGTCGAGTCCGGGAAATCGCCCATCCAGTCTGGCAGTTGTTCACCCGACAGGCCGATATGCGCGCCATTGGGAAGTGTGATGCGCGCAGGCAGGAAAGCGCCCTCATTTATGCTCCAACCCACCAGCGCGCCCTCGTCAAAATGCAACGACAACGCGCCGAAATCGTGGAACTCCAGCGGTCCGACAGGGCATTCTGCAAGACTGTTCGAGACAGTCGGCGTGCCCAGCAGGTCCGTGAGCGCCGCGTCGGCTTGCGTATCGCTGCTGCCGAACGGAAGGCGCTGGCTGATGCCATGATCGGGCCTCAAGATCGTCAGCCCATGGCCATCCAGAAGGACGCGCGATTCCATGGCGGCTTCGTAGAATTCGTTCGGAATGGGCATGGTGCATTCGAAGGATGCGCGCTGATAGTCGAGCGTTCCTTCAAGGCCGGAGCCTTCGAAGACTGTGCCGCCGTTGGCAAATCGGAACCCATCTTCGACGATCTCACCAGTTAATTCGATGATGATCGTGTCTGCGCCGTCAGCCGGGTCGAAATACAGGAGTGCCACTCCAGCCCGAGCGGACTGGATTTCGACAATCATCGATGCGCCATCATTGCGCGCGCATTGATATTGGTCATTGAAAGATGCCTGCGCCGGCGTCGCGGCGAGTAGCGCGGCTACCCCAAGGCCAGCGGAAGTGGCCGCAGCGAAAGACTTGCCCATTGTCATGTCCTGTCCCCCCAATTGAACCGGAAGTCAGACTGGATCAGGAGCGATTGACTGCGACTTAACGGCGCGCTTTGTCTTCTGAAAGGATTAGCCTTCCGTCGTGCTGGTGCGCAATTTCGGCTTGTGTTCCAGAGCGCCGTCTTCCTGAATACGGTTGCGAAACTCGTCGCGCTTTTCGTGGATCGAGGCGATCACTGGTCCCATCGGTACGCCAATATCTACCAGCACTGCCTCGGACAGCTGGAGAGAACTTTCGAGCGTTTCAGGCACAGCGGTGCTGGCACCACTGCGATACAATTCGGCCGCATGGAAGCTGTCCCGCGCGCGGGCGATGATCGGCAGATCCGGGTGTGCGCTTCGCAATTTCTTGGTCATACGCTGGGCAAGGATGTGTTCGTCCATCGTCAGGATGACGGCGGGTGACTGGCCAATCCCCAGATTGTCCAGCGCATCTTCGCGCAGGGCGTTTCCGAAGACTGCATAATAGCCCTCGCGCCGCGCCTCTTCGACGATGTCGGGATCGGAATCGATGGCGACATAGGGTTGGTCGTGATGCTGCAGCATCTGGGCGATCAATTTGCCGACTCGGCCAAGTCCGACGATGATGACGCGCGGCGTATCGGGCTGGCCTTCAAGCTCGTCCAGCGACGGGGCCGGATCGACCGAGCGCGCGACGCGTTTGCCCAGCATTGCCAGCAGCGGGGTCACGGTCAGGCCAATAGCGATCACGATCTGCCAGAAGGCTGCCGTCCCCGGTTGGATCAGCATTGCGCTAGAGGCAGCGGCCAACACGATGAGCGAGGTTTCCGACGGGCTGGCCATGAGGATGCCCGTCTCGGTCGCAGTCGCCTTGCGCGCGCCCATCAGCCGCAGCAGCACGCCCGTCACCAGCGCCTTGAGCATCAATACGCCGACCACTGCCATGGTTATCATGCCGAGATTTTCCCAGATCGTGGCGAGGTCGATGCCCATGCCCACGGTGATAAGGAATACGCCCAGCGCGAGGCCCTTGAACGGCTCCATGATCCCTTCGACCTCGGTGTGGTATTCTGTCTCCGCGATCAACAGTCCGGCGATCAGCGCGCCCACGATTGGGGACAATCCGACAAAGGCCGTCGCAAGGCTCGCTCCGATCACCACCAGCAGGCTGGCAGCGAGGAACAGTTCGGGGCTCTTGGTGCGGGCGGCCTGCGCGAACAGGCGCGGCAGGAGAAATCGTCCAGCGACCATCATGACCGCGACCACCAGCGTGCCTTTCCACAGCGTGTCGAGCAATCCGGTCCAGCCGTCCGCACTGGCCGTGGGGGCAAGTGCACCGAGGAGGAAAATGACCGGCACGATCATGATGTCCTCGAACAACAACATGGAAAGCGCCGCGCGCCCCACTGGCGTATTGGTGCCCGATATCGGCAGAACCAGCGCCGTAGAGGAAAAGGCGAGCGCAAGACCCAGCGCCAGCGCGCCGGTCCAATATTGGCCCATCATCGACAGGAAAGACGCGATCAGCGCGCCGATAATAAGCAGCTCCAGAGCGCCAAGGCCGAATACCAGCTTGCGCAATTGCCATAGCCTGTTGAAACTCAACTCCAGCCCGATGGCGAACAGCAGCAGGGTAATCCCGAATTCGGCAAACGGCTCCAGCCGGTCTGGGTCGGTAATCGTAATGTGGCTGAGCCATTCATACTCGAACACCATGCGCCCAAGGCCATAGGGTCCCACGAGCAACCCGACGAGGATGAAGCCGATGATCGGCGTTACCCGGAACCGCGCGAACAACGGGATAATGATGCCTGTTGCGCCAAGGATGACCAGCGCGTCTTTCATCAGAGGAGAGATCTCGGCGTGGTGCATGGCGTTACCTATGACAGAGGCGGAGGCTTCGCTGCAACTGCGAAATGGGGCGGGGGTGTCTCGGTTGGCAATTCTCTTGGTAAACCCTGCCCGGCCCGTGACACGCGCACTGGGATCGTTATGCAAGCAGACATGGAAACAGCAACGATCATCGCTCTCGCCGCCTATTTCATCCTGATGCTGGCCATCGGACTTTTCGCGTGGAAACGCTCGACCGAGGATAGTGAGGGCTATTTGCTTGGCGGGCGGAACCTCCATCCGGCGGTCGCGGCGCTGTCTGCCGGGGCGAGCGATATGTCGGGCTGGCTGCTGCTTGGCCTTCCGGGTGCGCTTTATGCCACGGGATTGGTCGAGGCATGGATCGGCATCGGCCTGTTCGTGGGGGCTGTCATCAATTGGATCGTCGTCGCCCCGCGCTTGCGTAGGCAGACGGTCGAATACGGCAATGCGCTGACGATTCCGCAATTCCTCGCCAATCGCTTCCCGGACAAGGCCGTGGCGCTGCGCGTGGTGTCAGCGATCATCATCGTGGTGTTCTTCGCGGTGTATTCAGCAGCAGGGCTGGTCGGCGGTGGGCTGCTCTTCGAAAGCACATTTATCGACAGCAATGTGATGGGCCTCTCGCCCTACATGGCGGGCGTGCTGCTCACAGCGCTCGTGGTGCTGGCCTATACGATGGTGGGCGGATTTCTGGCGGTGAGCCTTACAGACTTTGTGCAGGGTTGCATCATGGTCGTTGCACTGGTGGTGATGCCGCTGGCGGTGCTGTTCGGCGATGGCTGGGGCAATGTTGGCAGCACGCTGACCGCAATCAGCCCGGACTACCTCAGCTGGTTTGGCGGACTAACCTTCGTTGGTTTCCTGTCCGCTGTGGCTTGGGGCCTCGGCTATTTCGGACAGCCGCATATTATCGTGCGTTTTATGGCGGTGCGCGAGGGCGGGATCCCCGCAGCGCGCAACATTGGACTCAGCTGGATGCTCGTCGCTCTGGTTGGAGCGCTGGGCGTTGGCCTTGCGGGCCGCGCGCATGTCGAGATGAATGGGCTGACGCTGGAAAACCCGGAAACAATCTTCATCCTCCTCGCCAATACGTTATTCCATCCGTTTGTGACGGGCTTCCTGCTGGCGGCACTCCTAGCGGCAATCATGTCCACGATCAGTTCGCAGCTACTGGTATCGTCGAGCTCTTTGACAGAGGATTTCTACCGCTTGTTCCTCAAGAAGGACGCGAGCGAGCGCGAAATGGTCAATGTCGGCCGCGTCTGCGTGGCGTTGGTAGCTGTGGCTGCCATCGTGATCGCGAGTGAACCTGACAGCGGCGTGCTGGCACTGGTCTCCAATGCATGGGCCGGTTTCGGAGCTGCGTTTGGCCCGCTGATTATTCTGTCACTGACATGGAAGCGCATGACTGGCGCGGGCGCTGTCACGGGGCTGATCGTCGGTGCGGGCACGGTGATGGCGTGGATCGCATTGGGCTGGAACGGTGAGTTCCTTGGCGGGCCGGGCGTTTACGAGATCATTCCGGGCTTTGTGGCCGCGTGGTTGGCGATTTGGCTGGTGAGCTTGGTGACGGCCAAGGATGCGGAGACTATGGCGGCCTAGGAGCTAATCCTAGACCGCCATCCCTTAGTCTCGGCTTAGCCCAGACCCTGCTTGTTCATTTCGACTTCGAGGCCTTCAACGATAGCTTCGAAGAACTGCTCGGTCGTCATCCAGCTCTGGTTCGGGCCGATAAGCAAGGCGAGATCCTTGGTCATCTTGCCGTTTTCAACGCATTCGATGCACACGCGTTCCAGCGTCTCGGCGAAGGCTACTACGTCAGGCGTGTTGTCGAACCGGCCGCGATACATCAGGCCGCGGGTCCAGGCGAAGATGCTGGCGATGGGGTTGGTCGACGTCGCCTTGCCTTCCTGGTGCTGGCGATAGTGGCGAGTGACGGTGCCGTGCGCGGCTTCGGCTTCCACCGTCTTGCCATCGGGCGTCATCAGCACAGAGGTCATCAAGCCGAGCGAACCGAAGCCCTGCGCGACGATGTCCGACTGCACGTCGCCATCATAGTTCTTACAAGCCCACACGAACTTGCCGTTCCACTTCATTGCGGCGGCGACCATGTCGTCGATCAGGCGGTGTTCGTAATGGGTGCCGGCTGCTTCGAACTTTTCCTTGAAGCCTTCTGTGTCGAAAATCTCCTGGAACAGGTCCTTGAAGCGGCCATCATACTTCTTGAGGATGGTGTTCTTGGTCGAGAGATAGACCGGCCAGCCACGGTCGAGGCCGTAGTTGAAGCTGGCGCGGGCGAAGTCGCGGATGGATTCGTCCAGATTGTACATCGCCATCGCGACGCCGGGCTTTTCGAATTCGAATACGTCGAGGTCGATGTTTTGGCCGTCTGCACCTTCGAAGACGAGGCGCAGCTTGCCCGCGCCGGGGATCAGAGTGTCGGTGGCGCGGTACTGGTCACCAAAGGCGTGACGGCCCACAACGATGGGATCGGTCCAGCCGGGCACAAGGCGCGGGACATTGTCGATCACGATAGGTTCACGGAAAACAACACCGCCAAGGATGTTGCGGATCGTGCCGTTGGGTGAACGCCACATGCTCTTGAGGTCGAATTCTTCGACACGCGCTTCATCAGGAGTGATGGTGGCGCACTTCACGCCGACGCCGTGTTCCTTGATCGCATTGGCGGCATCAACGGTGATCTGGTCATCCGTCTCATCCCGCTTTTCGATTGAGAGGTCGTAATACTTCAGGTCGACATCGAGATAAGGCAGGATCAACCGTTCCCGGATCCACTGCCAGATGATTTTCGTCATTTCGTCGCCGTCGAGTTCGACAACCGGGTTTTTGACCTGAATTTTCGCCATGGGGCTTCCCTGTCTTTCGTCTTGAATTGTGATTGAGTTGGCCGCGTCCTAGCAGAGCCTTATCGCGGCGCAAGGGAGGGCGCGGCTTCAATTCGTGCAAGGTCGGCAAATGTGGCGATCATGGAAGGTGCGATATGGGCGAGGGCGATAGCGGCACGCGCGCCGAGCCGTGTTTCGGCAAGATGCCATGCGGTTTTGGCGAGCCGCACAGGCTTGCTGGCCTTGCGGGCGAAATCGCGCTGGTAATCTGGCGCGCTGCGGCCTTCAAAGTAGTGCTCCGCTGCTGACACGCCGCTGGCCAGCGCGATGGAGATGCCTTCGCCAGCAAGCGACGGAATAACCGCTGCCTGATCGCCAAGCCGGAACAGGCCGGGCGTCGTCGTGTCGCAGATCCAGCCATAGGGCACTGCGCCGATGGTGTCGCTGCGGACATCGCGCCAATCATCGTCCAGGCGCTCCGCGAGTGCCGGACTTTGCCGTGCAAGCCATGCAAAGACTTCTTGCGGGGAGCCACCGGCGCGGGCGAGGGCAGACTTGCGCATGGCGAGGCAGAAATTGGCGGAGCCGCCCTCTTGTAGAACGATTCCTGCGTAACCGCCTTCGAACAGATGCAATTCGATGGCTCCGGCGATCAGCCGGTGCCGTTCTGGCGTAGCGGGCAATCGCAGACGTAGGCCGAGAGTGGCGTCCTTGGCATCGCGGGGCCGCGACTGGCCGCGAACATCGTGCTTGCCGGTGGCAAGGAAGATGGAGGTGGCCTGCCAATCGCGGATTTTTCCGTGCGCGACGCCGTCAGCGAGGCCACGTATTTCGTCGAACTGTACATCGACGCCCAGCTTGTTCGCGGCGCCGCGCATGGCTGTGTCGAGCGCATGGCGCGACAGGCCATAGGCGCTATGCGGCAGGTCTAGCGACGCAGTGCGCCTGCCATCAAACAGCCGCAGCCGTTTGACGCGGTGCGCACCTGCCGCGTGAATATCAACACCCAGATTTTGCAATTGCTCTGCCGTGCGCCAGCTGAGGAAACCGCCGCACAGTGGATCACCCACCTGTTCGTCACGGTCGATGAAAGTGGCCAAAGTGCCGTTCTTCGCCAAAGAGATAGCTGCTGCACATCCGGCAGGACCCGCCCCGAGGATGAGCGGCTGTGTCATGAATTCACTCGTTCAACGCAAAGGCGGAAGGGGAAGTGCCGTTCAATTCGCGCTTTTGTAATCCCCGCTTCCGCAAGCAGCGCGTCCCAATCCTCCGCCCGGTACGAACGGGCAATGGAGGTCCGCCCGTCTTGCCGCACAATCTCGTGCCACCCGGCCAGCTTGGCGAGAATGGGATAGCCCATATAGCTTGCGGCGTGGCGGTGAAGATCATTCACAAACCATCCTGAGCGCGCCTCGCTTTCCATAAAGCGCAGGAACAGCACCAACTCGTCTCGAGACATGTGGTGAGCGACGAGGCTGGAGATCACGAAATCCCAGCGATTGTCGATCAGATCGCCGTAATCGCCGGTTCTGTAGGTGATGGGGAGGTTGGCTGGCGTTGCTTCACGCGCGGCTTGTTCACTGCGCCGATTGAGGTCCACGCCGACCAGTTCAGCCTTGATGCCGCGTGCCTTCGCCCAGACCGCAATTTCGCGCAGCATATCGCCTTGGCCAAAGCCCACATCCAGCAGTTTGAAGCTCTTGCGATCACCAATTGCGCGTTCGAGAAATTTCAATGTCGGGCGATAGGCCATGGTCACGCGGTTGACCTTCGAAAGATCGGCCAGAACCGCGCGATATGTTTCCTCCGGCAGCGCCGGATCGTCCATCAGTTCTTCGGTCTGAAGACGCTCTTCAAGCATCGCTTGCCACCCAGCCAAAGCGCAGGCCTTCCATGGCAAGTCCCGGCCCGAATGCCATCGCAACGCCGCTTTGAGGGCGGTCGCGCATCAACCGTTCGAGGACGAAAATCACTGTCGCTGATGACATGTTACCAAAGTCGCTCAACACGCCGCGAGAGGCGTTGAGCGCATCTGAAGGCAAGTTCAGTCCGCGCTCGGCTGCATCCAAAACGCTGCGTCCACCCGGATGCACGGCCCATGCCTGAGGAGCTTCGTCGCCAAGGATGGTCGCCTGCAAAGCGGGATCGTCCAGCGCCTCTGCCAATCGGCCCGGCACAGCGCCTGACAGGTGCATGGCAAAGCCGGTGTCGCCCACAGTCCAGGTGATGAGGTCCTTGCTGTCTTCCAACGCGGCGGAAAGCCCTTCGCCAAGTCCAAGCCCTTCGCCCTCGGCGCAGACTATCGCCGCCGCAGCTCCGTCTGCAAATTGCCCCATGGCAAGAAGGCTTTCGAGATCTTCGGTCTCCTGCAAATGCAGAGTGCAGAGTTCAACCGAGACTGCCAGCACGCGCGCACTCGGATCAGAGCGGACAATATGGGCGGCGGTGCGCAGCAGCGTGATGCCAGCATAGCAGCCCATAAAGCCAATGCTCACCCGTTCGACATTTGATGCAAGATCAAGCTGGCGCGCCAGCACTTGATCGAGACCGGGTGCCATAAAGCCAGTGCAGCTGGCGATCACCAGATGTGTCACACCCTTTGTCGAAGGTAGGTTTGCAATGGCTTTCAGCGCCAGATCGGGCGCGGCTTCGGCATAGCGGTGCATCCGTGCAGAGGTGCTGGGCGAACCGTTTGACATATAGAAGCTACCGAAATCCATCGCCGCATCTCCGCCCGAGAGGACGGAATAGCGATGATCGATCCCGCCGCGCGACTCCATGCGAGCAAACAGCGCTGCCTTGCGCGGATCGGTCAGCTGCTCCTCTGCCCAATGCGTGTAGCGCGCATGGACATCGCAATCGGGCACCGCAGTCGCGATAGCCTGAATGCGCGGTGTGACCCTGGGATGGCTGTCATCCATTACTAAACCCAAACGGGCTGGAGCGCTGTTGGTGCCGTATCAGCCGCAGATTTTCGCCCTTGCCGCTCCATATTCAGCAATGATCTGCTCACAGATCGCCTTGGTCGGCAAGACCTCTCGCGCCGAACCAACGCCGTGTCCGGCGGACCAGATCGTCTTCCACGCCTTGGCCTCTTCATTGAGCGACATCTGCCCTCCGTGATCGGGCAGGGTGGCGGCATCCAGGCTTGGCGTCATGAAATTCGCGCCAACACCTGTTACCTTGTCAGTGTAGGTGATGTCCTTGGCGGTGGCTTCCAGCATCATGTCTTTCTGACCTTGCGGAGCCAAGCTTTCTTCAGCGGTGATGAAGTGGCTGCCGAAATAGCCGAAATCGGCCCCCATCGCCTCTGCGGCAAGGACATGCCCGCCATGGGACATGCTGCCGGATAAGATGATCGCGCCGTCATAGAAGTCGCGAATCTCGCTCACCAAGGCAAAGGGGCTGAAAGTGCCCGCATGGCCGCCTGCACCCGCTGCGACGGCGATAATGCCATCGACCCCGGCTTCTACGGCTTTTTCGGCATGGCGACGCTTGATCACATCGTGAAACACCAGCCCGCCGTAGGAATGCACGGCATTCACCAGATCGGGCACAGCACCCAGCGATGTGATGATCAGCGGCACCTTGTGCTTGACGCACAATTCCAGATCATCCTGCACGCGCGGATTTGACGGATGGACGATCAGGTTCACGCCATAGGGTGCATCATCATCGTTCAGCCGGTCCTGAATCTCCTTCAGCCAATCCTCAAATCCTTCGCTCGTGCGCTGGTTGAGCGCAGGGAAGGTGCCGCACAGGCCAGCCTTGCAGGTTTCCACGACCAAATCAGGCCCTGATACGAGGAACATTGGCGCGGCAATCGCAGGGATTTTCAGTCGCGCCTTGAAATCATCAACGGTCAAAATGCGTCCTCCGGCATATCCATCATGCTGGCCTTGCCGCTCTTGATCGCCATGAACTTCGCCGTTGCGGGCGGCAGAAGACGGTCGAAGAAGAATTGCGCCGTGGTCAGTTTGGACTTGTAGAACTGCTCTTCGTTAGTGCCATCGGCCAGTTTCTGGTGAGAAATCTTGGCAGACTTTGCGAAGACATAGGCCATCGCCACAAAGCCGAGCAGGTGCAGATATTCATAGGCTGCGGCGGCTGCTTCTTCAGGATCTTTCAGGCCCTTTTGCGCGATGTGCCCGGTGGACAATTGCAATGCGCCGAAGCTCTGTTGAAGTGATCCAACTAGCTTGCCGATGTGCTCGTCACCCGCATTGTCTTCGATGAACTGCGACACGGGATGGAAGAAGGCGCGCAAATTGCGGCCCATGCGATCGGGTAGCTTGCGACCAACAAGATCGAGCGCCTGAATGCCATTTGCACCTTCGTAAATCTGCGCAATCCGCGCATCGCGGGCGAACTGTTCCACGCCCGATTCCTGAATGTAGCCATGGCCACCATAGATCTGCACCGCATGATGCGCGCTCTCATGTCCGAGATCGGTGAAGAGCGCTTTGACCACCGGCGTCATCAGGGCGACGAAATCCTTGGCGCGTTCCCGCGCTTCGGGTTCTTTCGCGGCATGTTCCGCATCGATGGCACGGCTGACCCATGATGCGACCGAACGGCTTCCCTCATTATAGGCACGCATGGTCATCAACATACGGCGCACATCGGGGTGGACGATGATCGGATCGGCAGGGCCATCCGGGTTCTTGGCCCCCGAAAGCGAGCGTCCCTGCAAACGGTCTTTCGCGTAGTACACTGCCGATTGGTAAGCGATTTCGCCCACGCCAAGGCCCTGCATTCCGACAGCGACGCGTTCGGTGTTCATCATCGCAAACATGGCTTCAAGCCCGCGATGGGGCTCGCCAACAATCCAGCCTTTCGAATTTTCGAAACTCATCTGGCAAGTGGCCGATGCATTCAGACCCATCTTGTGTTCGATGGCTGTGGGGCCGGCATTGTTGTGATTGCCGAGCGAGCCGTCTTCATTGGGAAGATATTTCGGGACGAGGAACAGGCTGATCCCTTTCACGCCAGCAGGCGCATCGGGCAAGCGAGCCAGCACGAGGTGGATGATATTTTCAGCCAGATCGTGATCGCCCGCGCTGATGAATATCTTGTTGCCGGTGACAAGCACGCTACCGTCATCCTGTGGCTCTGCCTTGGTGCGCAGCATGCCGAGATCCGTGCCGCAGTGCGATTCGGTCAGACACATCGTGCCAGCCCATTCGCCATTGGCCATCCTGGGCAGGTAGAAATTCTTCAATTCATCGCTGCCATAGGCTTCGAGCGAAACCATCGCGCCGCCGGTCAACCCCGGATAGAGGCCGAATGACAGATTGGTGGAACAGCTCATTTCCTCGACCATCTTGGCGAGGGAGTGCGGTGCACCCTGGCCGCCCCATTTGGGATCGACTGCCAGTCCGGCCCAGCCGCCTTCGCAGAATTGCTTGTAGGCATCCTGAAAGCCGTCGGGCGTGCGCACAACACCGTTCTCAATGCGGCAGCCCTGCTGATCGCCCGGCCAGTTGAGCGGCAACAACACGTCGCGGCAAAGTTTGTTGGCCTCTTCAAGAATGGCCGCTTTCATATCCTCGTCGAAATCCTCGAACCCTTCGAGATCGCCGAAACCGTCGTCAGTGTGCAGCTCTTCAAGATTGAAGCGCATATCGCGGATGGGGGCTTCATAGACTTGCATTGGACAAATCCTTTCAGGTCAATTGCGCAGGGGCTTGCCGGTTTCGAGCATGTGCTCGATCCGCGCCTGCGACTTGGGATTGCGGGCGAGGCGCATGAAAGCTTCCACTTCCAGCTTCAGCAGCTGCGCCTCCGTTATGGTTTCGGTGATGTCGGTATCGCCGCCGGTCAGCACATTGGCAAGTTCGCCAGCCACTGTCACATCGTGGTCGGTAGCCTTGCCCTGTTTGTGGAAGCTTTCGACAGCCAGTTCGATCGCTGCCTTGCCGGTCGGACCGGGCAAGCGATACTCGGGCTTTTCGGGCGCTTCATAGCCATCGACCATCGCCAGTGCGCGTTGTTTGGCATCAAACAGCAGGCGATCACGGTTCATCGTGACCTGGTCATCGCGGCGCAGGAAGCCGAATTCCTTCGCTTCGGCAGCGGATTTCGCCACTGTCGCTGTTGAGACGATTTCGAACACCTTGCTGACTGCGGGCATCGGCCCCTTCGGCTGGCGAGGATTGTCCTGCCAACGACTAAGCATTTCGCCGCAGCCACCCCAGCCGGGGATGATGCCAACGCCGGTCTCAACCAGGCCGATATAGGTCTCCGCATGGGCCTGAATGGCATCGGAGCTGAGGCAAATCTCGCAACCACCACCCAGCGCCAGACCGAACGGAGCGGCGACGACCGGGAAGGGCGCGTATTTCAGCGCCTTATAGGCATCCTGCCCGCCGCGGATCGACTTTTCGACTTCACTCCACGCGGCAATATTGACCGCGAACAGCGCGAGACCGAGGTTGGCCCCTGCCGAGAAATTGCTGCCTTCATTATAGACAACCAGCGCCTTGTAGTCGCTCTCCACCAGCGCAATGGCCTTCTGAATAAGCCTCATAACCTGCTCGTCCAGCGCGTTCATCTTGCCGGTAAATTCCAGCGCGACAACGCCATCGCCAACGTCCCACAGGGCGGCAGAGCCGTTCTTCATGAGCGGTTCGGACGAGAGCTTGATGTCTTCCAGCAGCAGCACACCTTCAGGACGTTCGACGTCATGATAGGCGCCGTCAGTGCCGAAATACTGCCGCTTGCCGTTCTCAATGCGGTAGAATGTCTGATCGCCAACCTGTTCAAGGATAGAAGGCACCGGAATATCGCTGGCCGCAAGCTTTTCGCGCAGCTTGGCCGGGCCAATTTTGTCCATCATTTCAAATGGACCCATCTTCCAATTGTAGCCGAGCTTCATCGCATCATCGACGCCGACAATTGTCTTGGTCGCTTCAGGAACGATGCTGGCTGAATAGGAAAGGGTTGGGCCGAGCACGGACCAGGCATAGTCACCGACTTTGCCCTCCATCTCGATCAAAGCGCCAAGATCACCCTTGGCAGCGCGGCCACGCACAATGCCGGGCCGTGCGGCGGCGCGATATTCGCCGCTCTTGAGATCCTTGGCTTCTTTCACCTTGCCACCGCCTTCGCGGTTGATGCGGTAAAAGCCGCCAAGGCCCTTTCGGCCAGTGTAGCCGCTCTCGATCATGTCCTCGATCAGCTTTTCACTGCGGGCGATTTTCACATAGGGATCATCGGCAGGCAGGGTGCTGGTGAGCGACTTCATCAGATGCGGCATCAGGTCGATGCCGATAAGGTCGATCAGGCCAAAAATGCCGGTTTTTGGAACGCCCATTGGACGTCCGCCAATCTCGTCGGCCTCTTCAACAGTAATGCCAAAATCGAAGGCCGAATTGACCGATTGCTGAATCCAGAACGTGCCGACGCGGTTGGCGATAAAGCCGGGTGAATCCTCGGCATCGACAACACTCTTGCCCAGCTTGCGATCAACGAACTCGCTGACCTTCGCCACGGTGCCAGCATTGCTGTGCGGACCGGCCACAATCTCGATCAGCTTCATATAGCGTGGCGGATTGAAGAAGTGGGTGATCAGAAAGTCATTCTTGAACGCGTCAGAGCGGCCATCGGTAAGTTGTGCGAGCGGGATGGTCGAGGTGTTCGATGACACCGCAGTGCCCGCCGTGCGGACAGCTTCCAGCTTGGAATAGAGGTCCTGCTTGATATCGAGCCGCTCTATGATCGCTTCGACGATCCAGTCGCAATCCGCGACCTTGTCGAGATGATCTTCGATATTGCCGGTTTCAACCAGCTTGGCCGCGCGCTTGCTCATGAAAGGAGCAGGCTGCGTCTTGAGCATCTTCTTCACCGCGCCCTCGGCAACGGCGTTCCGATTGTCGCCATCCTTCGGCACGATGTCGAGCAGCAGCACGGGCACACCGGCATTGGCGACCTGTGCAGCAATGCCAGCACCCATCGTGCCAGCGCCGATCACGCAGACTTTGCTGATGGATTTAGATGAGTTGTCCTTTGGCATTATGCGGACTCCAGAATGGTCGCGATGCCCTGACCGCCACCAATGCACTGTGTGGAAAGCGAGTACCTCTTGCCTTCGCGCTGCAACAGGCTGGCGGCTTTACCCACGATCCGCGCGCCAGTTGCGCCCAGCGGGTGACCAATGGCAATCGCGCCGCCATCCAGATTGATCTTTTCTTCGGAAATGCCGAGATCGGCAATACAGGCCAAAGACTGGCTGGCGAAGGCTTCATTGAGTTCCACGATATCGATATCGTCCATCGTCAGGCCAGCACGCTCAAGCGCTTTCTTACTGGCTTCAACCGGGCCGATCCCCATGATTTCGGGCGCGCAGCCGGATATGGCCATGCTCTTGATCTTCGCGAGGACTGTCAGACCGTTTTTCGCGGCGTAGTCAGCGCTGCACACCAGCACGGCGGAAGCGCCATCGGTTAGCGGGGAGGACGTGCCAGCGGTGACCGTCCCGTTTTCGTCGAATGCGAGCTTCAGACCAGCGAGATCTTCCGTCGTGGTGCCGGGGCGGGGCGTACCATCTGTATCGACCACTGTGCCATCGGGCAGGGTGTAGGGGATGATCTCATCCTTGAACGCGCCCTTTTCCATCGCCGCGCCAGCCTTGTTCTGGCTCTTCACAGCAAAGGCTTCCTGCTCTTCGCGCGAAAGCGAATATTTCTTGGCCACGTTTTCAGCTGTGTCACCCATCCCGAGATATGCCGCGCTCTTCTTCATCAGTGCGGGGTTTGGCATCGGGTTGAAGCCGGTCATGGGGACGCGGCTCATGCCTTCGATCCCGGCGGCGATGAAAACTTCGCCAGCGCCCATGGCGATCTGGCCGGCGGCATAGTGGATGCTGCTCATCGACGAACCGCAGAAACGGTTCATGGTGATGCCACCAACGCTCAGCGGCAGGTCTGCCAGCAGGCCGACAAGACGCGCAATGTTGAAGCCCTGCTCACCTTCGGGAAAAGCGCAGCCCATGACGATGTCTTCGATATCTTCCGCCTTCACGCCGGTGCGATCAAGCAGGCCGCGAATCGTGTTCGCTGCCAGATCATCGGGGCGAACTTTCGCCAGCGCGCCGCGATAGGCAGGGTGGAAGGGGGAGCGGACGTAACCCGCGATAACGACGTCTGTCATGATGCCTGTCTCTCCAGTTTTGGATCTTTTTCGACGCGATTGACCTTTTGCGCCGAATGATTACGATAAAGTCTGCTGCTTGACGTATACGTTAAGCCAAATGGAATCAAGCTGGACTTTCGCCCAATCCCATCGGGTTTATGCGAAAGTACAGCGGTCGCGAAAGGAAACAAATGTCTTCGGCCCAGGCCACGTCGCATCCGCTTGATACGAGCCGCATTCTCGATGCCGAGGGAAATCTGCGCCCGCGCCTGCTGACCGAAGCGCTCGATCATGCAGTCGCAACCTATCCGGACAGAGTGTGCGTAGATTTTCTCGGGCGCGAGTGGACCTATGCTGAAATCGGAGAGCTTGTGGACCGGGTCGCCACTGGCTTGCAGGCTGAAGGGCTGGGCAAGGGCGATCGAATCGGCCTTTGCCTTCCGAACACGCCTTATTCGGTAATCATGTACTTCGCCGCACTGCGGGCTGGCGGCACGGTGGTGAACCTCAATCCTCTCTATTCGGAGAGCGAAGTTGAATTCCTCGTGACCAATTCGGGCGCGAAGATGATTGCGGTACCTGATCTGGAAATCATTCATGGCAAGGTGGCGAAGGCTTGGGGCAAAGCGGATGAAGAGGGGCAGGTCAGCCTTGAAAGGATCGTGCTGTGCCCGATGGCTGATGTGCTGCCGTTCCTGCAGTCCGTAGGCCTGCGCACGCTGAAACGATCCTCGCTCGCCAAGACGCGCAGCGAAGTTGCCTATCTCAACTACCGTGATCTGGCCGCGCATCCCGCGTCTCCTGCCAAGGTTGAGCAATCGCCAGACGACGTTGCCGTGCTGCAATATACAGGGGGAACGACCGGACGGCCAAAGGGTGCCATGCTCACCCATGCAAATCTTGCGGCGAACAGCGCGCAGATGATGCTGCATGTGGGTGAGATGCGCGACATGCAGGAACGCACGCTGGGTGTCTTGCCACTCTTCCACGTCTTTGCACTGACCTGTGTGCTCAATTTCGGCATTGATACCGCTGCCGAACTGGTGCTGCTGCCGCGCTTTGAAATGGATGAGGTGCTCAAGACCATCAAGCGCAAGCCGCCAACGCAAGTCTTTGGTGTGCCGACCATTTACAACGCTCTGGGTAGTCTGCCCGATGACAAGGTTCCGGACCTTTCCGCCGTGCGCACGAGTGTTTCAGGCGGAGCCCCGCTGCCGCTTGACGTGCGGATGCAGTATGAAAAGCGCACCGGCTCACCCGTTGCCGAAGGTTACGGCCTTACCGAGGCATCGCCGATCATCACCAGCAATCCATTGCTCGGTCGACAGCCGGTGAAGGAAAATTCGGCCGGGCCGGCGTTCCCGCATACGATCATCGAAATTCGCGACCCGGAAACCGGCGAGTTGCATGAAGATTCTAGCCAGAAAGGTGAGATTTGCGCGCGCGGGCCGCAGATCATGAAAGGCTATTGGAATCGCCCCGGAGCGACTGAGGATACTTTCGTCGATGGTGCGCTGCGCACGGGCGATATCGGCTATCTCGACAAGGACGGATATCTCTTCATCGTCGACCGTATCAAAGACCTGATCCTGTGCAGCGGCTATAACGTCTATCCCCGTGTTATCGAAGATGCAGCTTACGAACATCCGGCGGTCAAGGAAGCTGTCGCTATCGGTATTCCCGACGATTACCGGGGTGAAGCACCCAAGCTATTTATCGCGCTGCACGAAGGCGAGGAGCTGGACGCAGGCACGCTCGATGAATTCCTGAAGATGCGGTTGAATCCGATCGAAATGCCCGACGCCTATGAGTTCCGTGATGAGCTTCCCAAAACCTTGGTCGGCAAGCTGGAGAAAAAGCAGCTCATCGCCGAGGAGAAGGCCAAGCGCGAAGCTGTTGCCGAGGGAGGCCCCAATGCCTGATGACAGCGTCAGCACCATGAATGAAGCGCAGGGTGATGAACCGCTCAAAAGCATTGCCGAAGCTGCCGAAGCGCTTGGCGTGACCCAGCGGACCTTGCGTTTCTACGAGGACAAGGGCCTGATTTCACCGCAACGTGTGGGCACGATGCGCGCCTATTCCAAGCGGGAAATGGGCCGAATGGCGTTGATCTTGCGCGGCAAGCGGCTGGGATTCAGTATCCGCGAAATCGGCGAATTTCTCGCGCTTTACGATGATGATCCCGATCAGAAGGTGCAGGCACGCCGGATGTTGGAAGCGACGCAACACCGCATTGAGGAATTGCACCAGCAACGTGAGGCGATCGACCAGACGATTGCCGAGCTCGAAGTGCTAGAGACGCAATCGCGCCGCCATCTGGATGCGCAGCAAAGCTGATTTGTGATTTGCCGCTGTCGACGGCCAATTTACGAATGGTGGGCGTAGCAAGGATTGAACTTGCGACCCCTACGATGTCAACATAGTGCTCTACCACTGAGCTATACGCCCGCACCATTCGGCAGCCTTCCTCTCGGTCGGCAGGCGGGCCATCTAGCGCCGCCTTCACGTGGTTGCAAGGGGCTTGGCGCGGCGCGCTACAATCTACCCCAAAACAAATGACAGATATCAGAGGCTGGCGACTGCCGTTTCTTCGAACATGCGTTCGACTTCCAGCACCAGGTCTTTCAGGTGGAAGGGCTTGGAAAGCATTTTTGCCTGCGGAGCTTCACGATTCGCGCGCAGGGCCACAGCGGCAAAACCAGTGATAAACATCACTTTGGTTGAAGGGCTGAGTTCGTTGCAGCGCTGGGCAAGCTCGATCCCGTCCATTTCCGGCATCACAATATCGGAAAGCAGAAGGTCGAAAATCTCGGTTTCCAGCATGGGCAGCGCTTCCACTCCCGAACCGACCGCCGTGACCGCAAAGCCAGCCTTTTCCAAAGCGCGTTCAAGATAAGTGCGCATTGCGGTGTCATCTTCGGCAAGCAGGATACGAATCATGCGCTCTGTCCTCAACTCTTTGGTGTTCGTGATCTAAGGCGCCTTTAAGCCGCAATATGTAAGAAAGTCTTGCCCGTCGTTGCCATTGCCCAGCTTTGATACACCAGCTTTGACTTGGCGCCCGATCACCTTCAGCAAGGGGGGGATGGGCCATTTTGAGACATCACGCGACGATTCGCTTAACCGAGGCGGGGGTATTATCCCCGGAAGCGACGGCAGGCCCGCCTTTACCTTGCGACGCCGCAGGCCTGTCCCAATTCCGATCCTGATCGCCGTTCCGCACGCCGGGCGGGATTATCCGTTGCCGTTGATGCGCCGCCTGCGCCATCCTGACACCGCGCCGATGCGTCTGGAAGATCGCTTGGTGGACCTTGTGGCCGACGAAGTAGCGCGCGAGACTGGCGCTGCCTTGCTGGTGGCCCATGCGCCGCGTGCAATGATCGATCTCAATCGCTCTCCTGAAGACGTCGATTGGGAAATGGTGGAGGGCAGAGCGGCATCGCTGCGTCCTGGCCTTGCCGCCGGTCGCCGCGCGCGCAGCGGGCTTGGGCTGGTGCCGCGCCGCCTGCCGGGGCTGGGCGAATTGTGGAATGCGCAACTGCCGCGCAGAGAGCTTACGCAGCGGATCGAATCGGTCCACCAAGTCTATCACACCGCCTTGGCCAGCACGCTGGAAGCCATGCGGGATCGTTGGGGCAGTGCGCTGTTGGTGGATTTGCATTCCATGCCGCCGCTCGGCCCCAAGTCAGGAGACGACGCCGCAGTCGATTTCGTGATCGGCGATCGGTTCGGCGCAAGCTGCGAAAGCCGCTTGGTCATGGCCGGGTTCGACCATTTCGATGCCGTCGGCGCGGCTTCTGCCCACAATCGGCCCTATGCTGGGGGATATGTGCTCGACAGGCATGGCGCGCCGGGGCGGGGCATAAACGCGATACAGCTGGAAATATGCCGCGCCACCTATCTTGACGCTGACATGCGCGAGCCGGGTGCGGAGATGCCGGATGTTGTGCGCATCGTCACCGGTCTGGTGCGCCGCCTTGCGGATGAGCTGGCCGGGACATCGGGAGGGCTGGCCGAAGCTGCCGAATAAGCGTCTGAATTTTGATCAGTATGAAAAAACCGCCCCGTGCATGAAGCACGAGGCGGCCAAGGTTCAGGGAGGTGGCGCACCAAGGTGCGCCAGTCCAGCAAGGCCATGAGGGAAGCGCCTGCCAGACAAGTCATACTTGGGAATTCAACAAGCACTTTCAAGGACAAACAAAAGGGCGCAGCCCGTTTCCGAGCCGCGCCCTGTCGCAATTTCAAGGCATTTCGCCGTTAGTTTTTAGGCAGTTGTGCGTCCGCCGCGCCATTGGCGAGGTCCGCAGCAAGCGGTCCCTTGCCCTGCTCCGTCTGCTTGGCGAAGATCGTGCGCATCAGTTCAAGCGAGAACAAGTGTGCGAAAATCAGCGGAAGCAGGCCGTTCTCGTTCCACTTGCGCAGCTGGTCACCGCGCACTTCGCGCAGCTTTTCCTGATTGATCATGCGGAAACCGCGATAGGTGAAAGGCTGATCAGGATTGTCACGGCGCTGGATCGAAATCTCACCGTCCATCAGCAAATCTGCCTTGGTCAGCTCTTCCATGAATAGCTGGGTCTTGTTGCCGGCTTCTTCAAACTTCTCGCAGAACTGCAGCAGAGCTTGCGTGTGTTCGGTGGGGTTCTTTTCGTCATCGAACAAAGGCTGGCCTTCGTCGAAATCGCCAACCAGGCCGCTGGTGGGATCGAAGCAGAGCGAGAGATTGTCCGAATCCTGCTGCAGCTTGGCGAGCAGGAAGGGGTAGCGGCGAATGTAGGCGGGCACGTAAGGTGCGCCATTGGGGGTGCCATCTTCGTTGAAGAAAACGTTCACGCCTTCATTCAGGCCCATCAGCGCCAGCGGAACCGGACGCTCGCCCGAAGAGAACACGATCGGATAGTCGCGCTGCGCCACGGGGAATTCTTCAACCGTCAGCGGGATCGCGTGTTGGCTGGCGACCCACGGAGCCTTGTCCGTAGTGCGACCCTTCCAAGAAGCATGGTCGTTGCTGTTGAGCGGAACGAGTTCCGAGTAAAGGACGGGCAGGCTGGGATTCGGCGCGCTGGCCATGATGTTCTCTCCGGTCAGGATTGTCGATTGGTATCCAACGCCGCACTATCGCTGCTGCTACGGATACCGCAATGATGGGCGGGGGCCTTAATGGGTGCGTGCGCACCATGCAAGCCGCAGTGCGCGTTCTTGCGAGGGCTAGCTTGATCTTTGGACAGAATTGGGCACCAATTTGCCCGGATTGAGCAGGCCATCGGGATCGAGTGCGTCCTTCACGCGCCGCAGAATGGCCAGATGGACCGGATCAGTAAGCCGGGCGAGTTCATCGCGCTTCATCTGACCGATCCCGTGTTCTGCACTGATCGATCCGCCCCATGCCGTTACTTCGTCATGCACCATTGCGCTGATCGCTTTGCCCTGTCCGTTTTCCCATTCCTCTGCGTCCACGCCTTTGGCGGCCAGCACATGGAAATGCACATTGCCATCCCCCAGATGTCCGTATGCGACTGCCGTTGTGCCAGGGAATGCCTTTTCAACCTTGGGCATGGTAGCGACAACGAAATCGGCCATATCAGCCACAGGCACAGAAATGTCATGCTGCTTGGCGGGGCCGATGGCGCGCTCTGCCAGCGAGATTTCGTCGCGAATGGCCCAGAATGCCTCTGCCTGTGCCTCGTTCGCGGCAATCGTTGCATCTTCGACAAGTCCGCGCTCCATCGCGCTTTCGAGCAGGTTCTGACCCAGAGCGGCAAGCGTGTCGGCGGTTGAGGCATCGGCTGTCAGTTCAATCAGCGCATTCCATTCATGCGCCTGCTGCAAAGGCGCGCGGGCCTGCGAATTGTAAGACAGGACAGATGCGAGTGAATGGCGGGGCAGCACTTCAAATCCTTCCAGCGCGTCACCCGCCATGCGCTCTGCATGGAGCAGCAGCTTGCGCGCATCGCGCAGGTCGCCAACGCCCGCCCACAGCACGGCGCGCTCCGCCAATGCGGGAAGCAGTCGCAAGGTTGCAGCTGTCACGATGCCCAGCGTGCCTTCCGACCCGATCAGCAACTGCTTCAGATCGAAACCGCGGTTGTCCTTCTTCAGCGGAGTGAGCGAATCGAACACCGTTCCGTCCGCCAGCACCGCCTCAATACCCAGTACCTGCGCGCGCATCGTCCCGTGACGCAGCACTTGCGTGCCACCGGCATTGGTCGAGATCAGTCCGCCGATGGTCGCAGAACCCTTTCCCCCCAGCGTTAGCGGGAAGCGCAGGCCCTCTACTTCAACTGTTTCGTGCAATGTCTGGAGGACGACCCCTGCATCGCAAGTAATCTGGCGCGCTTGCGTGTCGAACCGGCGCACACCGTTCATCCGGCGCAGCGACAAGATCACCGCGTCGCCGCTGTCATCGGGTGTGGCGCCGCCGGACATGCCGCTATTGCCGCCTTGCGGGACAATCGGGACACCATGTTTGGCGCACAATCGAACCAGTGCAGCGACCTCATCGGTCGTGGCGGGCGAGGCGAGGGCGCGTGCCTTACCAGTATATCTCCCACGCCAATCGGTCAGCCACGGCTCGACCAGATCGGGGTCGGTGACAAGTCCGCGCTCCCCCAAAAGGTGGCGTGCAGCATTGAGGAATTCGTCAACCTTGCTCATGCGGCGACTGATGCCAGTCAGATCGCGTGCTTGCAAATGCGAAGATGGCAGTTAAGCCGCCATTCAATCCAGCACCCTAGAAGGCTGCGGGGTAATTGGCGGGCCTTTGCTTGACCTACCGATATGATGGAACTGCATGAAACGATTCCTTGGCCTTCTGGCGCTTGTCGCGTTCCTTGTCCCGCTTCTTGCCGGGCAATTGGGATCGCCTGTCGAGGCGCAGGATGCGTCGCCTAAGCGACCCGGTGGAACGTTCTCCGGCCAATCAATGCCAATTCCTTCGCCCGTACTCGGCTTTGATCCCGATACGGAGCCACCATTTGACACGCTGGAACGCGCTCGCCGACCCTCCCTGCAAAATCAGGTCCGTATTGAGCGCCGCGTCGTAATCCGCATTGGTCCCGCTCGTCCACAAGCGCGTAGGGAAATGCTTTCCGACCTGCCGCGTCGCCCGATGCGCACGCGATTTGAAGAGGTTGAATATGGCGATTGCGTGGATGCCGAGGGCGTGGTCGGCGTCCAGCCCACCAATGACAATCGGCTGCTGTTCTTTACTCAGGACGAGAACATTCTCGCCGCCGCGCTGGAGGATGGCTGTTCGGCCCGGGCCTTCTACGCTGGCTTCTATATAGAGCGCAGCGAGGACGGGCAGCTCTGCGTTGCGCGTGACCGCCTGCAGTCCCGTGCTGGAGCGAGCTGCGAGGTTGATGAGTTCACCCGGCTTGTGGCCATTTCTGAATAGGCTGGCTTTCAGGTCACTGTCTGTGGCTCAATCCGCACTCCCAAGCCGTAAATCTTGACTTTTTGCCCGTGTCCAGCCTAGGGCGCGGCGCGATGGTGCTGCGTTTTGGCAGAGCCACCTTTATTTTCCGGAAACATGTATTTTGACCACTTTTGCCGATCTCGGCCTCTCTCCTGAATTGCTTAAGGCCGTTGAAGCGTCCGGCTATACCGAACCCACGCCGATCCAGGCGGAGGCGATTCCGGCCGTGCTGATGATGAAAGACCTCATCGGCATCGCCCAGACCGGTACCGGCAAGACGGCGAGCTTCGTGCTGCCGATGATCGACGTACTGGCCAACGGTCGGCGTCGCGCGCTGATGCCGCGCTCGCTCATTCTGGAGCCGACGCGTGAACTTGCAGCGCAGGTGGCCGAGAACTTCGAAAATTACGGCAAAAACCACGATTTGAAGATGGCGCTGCTGATTGGCGGCGTGCAGATGGGCGATCAGGTGAAGGCGCTCAACGAAGGCGTTGACGTGTTGATTGCCACGCCGGGCCGTTTGATGGACTTGTTCGAGCGCGGCAAGATCCTGCTCAACGGGTGCGAGCTGCTGGTGATCGATGAAGCTGACCGGATGCTCGACATGGGCTTCATACCCGATATTGAATTCATCTGCGAAAAGCTGCCAGAACAACGCCAGACCATGCTGTTCAGCGCCACCATGCCGCCACCGATTGCCAATTTGGCGAAGAAGTTCCTCGACAATCCCAAGCGGATCGAAGTGAGCCGCGCGGCATCTACCAACGAAAATATTACCGCATTCAAAGTCCCGGTGAAGTCCCGCGAAAAGCGCGAAACGCTGACTTGGCTGCTGCGCAATGACCATGTCGACACCGCAATCGTGTTTTCGAACCGCAAGACCACGGTGCGCGAACTCAACAAGAACTTGCAGCGCGCCGGTTTCCGCTCTGGCGAGATCCACGGTGATATCGATCAGGCATCGCGCAACAAGGAATTGCAGCGCTTCAAGGATGGCGAGATAAACATTCTCGTCGCCTCCGACGTTGCCGCGCGCGGGTTGGACATCAAGGGCGTGTCCCACGTTTTCAATTACGACACGCCGTGGCACCCGGATGATTACGTCCACCGTATCGGCCGCACAGGCCGCGCCGGAAACAAAGGCCGCGCCTTCACTTTCGTGGCTCCGGAAGATGCCGAGGCAATCGACAATGTCGAGAAGCTGACCGGCAGTCCGATCCCGGTGTTCGGCAAGAAAGACGTCCGCGTCGACCTGCCCGATGCTGCTGCAAAGCCGAAATCCAAGGCCAAGCGTGAAGAGCGGGAGGAAGCGCAAGACGCTCCGGAGGAGCAGACGGAAGAAAAGCCCAAGCGTTCACGGGCGAAGAAGCCCGACCGCGATGATGCGCCTGAGCGCAAGCCGCGCAAGGCCAGGCGTGAAGACGAACCGCGCGAGGAAAAGCCGCACAAGGAAGAGCGCAAACCGCGCGGCCGCAAGCAGGATGAAGAACCTGTGCCTGCAGGCGAGTGGAACGGCCCCAAGCCCGACTTCCTCGGCGTTGGTTTCAAGGGCTGATAGACCAAGTTCCGGCGACGAATTCAGGCCTTGGAGCGCAGCTCCGCGGCCCGTTCTTGCGGTACCAGGAACAGCATTTTCGTGCTCTCTCCGCTCGCCAGATCCTTGCCTTCGACGAATCTTATCCCACCTGCCTTGCGGTCAAAGGCATAGCACCAGATTGCATAGTCGACGCTTTCAGCAAGAGCAGTGAGCTCATCGCTCATCGGCGCTTCGGTCAGCACCAGTGAGCGCTGATTTTTGAGCGTTTTTGTCGCGGCCATCAGGGCATCGAGGTCGAAGCCTTCAATATCGGTCTTGATCGCCTCGACCTGCAAGCCGCGCTCGGCAACAAAGCCATCGATCGTCACCACCGGAACCGACAAGGTTTCGACATCGGATGAGTCGCTTGGCGCGATCAGACTGGAAAGCTCCGGGGCACCCGCCAGCGAAAACTCCGCCGTGCCGGCCTCGCGCCCGACTGCCATCGGTACCAGCTCGATATCGTCATGCCCGGCAAGATTGCTTTCCAACCGTGCGATGGATCGCGGATCGGGTTCGAAAGCGAAAGTCTGCGCGGCGCGCGGCGCCATGTAGAGCG
>Ga0209121_10000997_pt1 | contig 29722 bp, 28 predicted proteins | sample Cruoilmetagenom3_FD_187292 | JGI IMG/M metagenome (GOLD analysis project Ga0209121, IMG submission 187292) | Oil polluted marine microbial communities from Coal Oil Point, Santa Barbara, California, USA - Sample 3 (SPAdes) (version 2) | ecosystem: Environmental > Aquatic > Marine > Oil seeps ...
CATAAACCACAGCTCGACGGGGTTACCGAGAAGGGTGAGCCCTTTCATCTGATCGCCGAAAAAATTGCACCGCAGGCCGATAACCCGAATCTTGTTGTTGTTTCCACGCTTTCCGGCACGTTTATCTTTGAAGATGGGACCCGGATTCAACTCGATGCCGAAAGCGCCCTTTTGGATATAAAGGCGCAAACGGTTTATCTGGAGCAAGGCGGGCAAATCCAGACATCGGACGGCAATGATGCAAACGTCGAATCCCTGCTGGCTAATCTCTCGACGGGCGAGATGACGGGTTCGGGTATCATTGCAGACGGCCCGTTGGGGCGCATTTCTGCCACAAGGTTTAGGATAGATACAGATGAATCGGAAAACCGGGTGCTTTGGTTCGAAAATGACGTTAAGATGGTTTATGATCTGCAAAACGAAGGATAAAAAGCTATGAAATCTTTGGGGCTTTCGCTGGTTTTTAGCCTGTTTGCACTGGGTGCCTTTGCTCAGGGCGCGCAGGTTCCGTTTGGCTCGCTCACCTCGGGTGAAGCGCAACAAGTGGAAATCGCGGCGGATAGCCTTGCTATTGATCAAGCCACCAAAACGGCTGTTTTCAGCGGGGAAGTGGTTGCCGGAATGGGGGAACTTCGGCTTTCGGCTGACAGCGTTGAAGTCGTTTATGCGGAGGAAGGTAGCGTTGGTGCCGTACGGGCGCTTCGGGCAACGGGAAGTGTTATTTTTGTTTCCGGCGACGATAGCGCACAGGCCGACAGCGCCGTTTACAATCTGGTTGAGGGCGATGTGCTCATGGAGGGCAATGTCATATTGACCCAAGGGCAAAATGCGCTTTCAGGCGAACGTTTGCGCATTGATATCGATGCCGGCACCGCCTTGATGGAAGGCCGCGTGCAAACAATATTCCAGACGGAAGGCAACTAATGCCCGAACTTGAGATCAAAGACGGGAATGGCGGATTAATAATCCGTAATCTGGGAAAGAGCTATAAGAAGCGCCCGGTTTTGCGTGATGTATCCCTTGAGCTTCACCGCGGAGAAGTCGTGGCGCTGCTCGGGCCGAACGGCGCGGGCAAAACCACCTGTTTTTATGCCATCGCCGGACTTGTGAACCCCGATGCCGGGTCGGTCACCGTTGACAATATAGATATATCCTACCTGCCGATGTATCGCCGAGCCAAAATGGGGATCGGCTATTTGCCGCAGGAAGCGTCCATTTTTCGCGGGCTGTCGGTCGAAAAAAACATCTTGTCGATTTTGGAGCTTTCGGTGGAAGGGCGTCGGAAACAGCACCAGATGCTGGACGAGCTTCTGGCTGAATTTTCCATCACACATTTGCGCCAGGCCTCTGCGCTCGCGCTTTCCGGCGGGGAACGGCGGCGGGTTGAAATTGCGCGCTGCTTGGCTTCTCAGCCCAATTATGTGTTGTTCGATGAACCCTTTGCCGGGGTTGATCCGATCGCCGTTAACGAAATCCGCGAACTTGTTTCTCACCTAAAAGATCGCGGCATTGGTGTTTTGATAACCGATCATAATGTAAGAGAGACCTTGGAAATAGTCGACCGAGCCTATATTCTTCATGATGGAACCGTATTGATGAGCGGTACACCTGAAGAGGTGGTGCAGGATCAAAACGTTCGCCGGGTCTACTTGGGTGAACAATTTAGAATTTGACGCAATTTCGCGTCGTTCGGGGCGTGTATGGGAATTTCGCAACGCATAGATTTGAGGCAGCAGCAGCGACTGGCGATGACGCCGCGCCTGCAACAGGCGATCTATGTTTTGCAGCTGAGCGGCCCTGAGCTGGAAGCGTATATCGAAGCGGAGGCTGAAAAGAACCCGTTTCTGGAACTTCCCGCGTCTCGCTCCAGAAATGACGGATATACCGCACTGGATATGGTGGCCGGAGATATTTCGACGATAGATAACTTGCAAGGGCAGATCGGAATGATGAACCTGCCAAAGTTCACGGCATCGCTCGCGATGGCCTTGGCTGGTGAATTGGACGAAAGCGGATACCTTCGCACGCCTATTTTCGAGCTAGCCGACAGGCTAGGCACGAACACGACCGAAATTGAAGCCGCTATGTTGGCTGTTCAATCTTGTGAACCGGTCGGGATTGGCGCGCGGAACGTGGCCGAATGCCTTGAATTACAGCTAAAATCGAACAATCGGTTTGACCCTGTTATCGCGCAGGTGCTCCAAAAACTTGATCTTGTAGCCGACGGAAATATTGCATCCCTGGCAAAGCTGACTGGTGAATCCGAGAATTCGATTGTCGAAATTATCTCGGAAATTCGGGCGCTGAACCCGCGGCCGGGTGCGGAGCTCGGACCCGACCCCGTGGTTGATATTATCCCCGAAATCGAGGTCAAACCTGGTGAGCTTGGCATTTGGGATGTAGAGTTGATCGGAGACGCATTGCCGTCGGTTCTGGTCAATCAGACCTATGCGGCAGAGGTCTCGACAGGAGGCTCGGCCGCGCGTGAATTTGCACAGCAAAATCTTGAGGCAGCCAACTGGCTGATCCGCGCAATGGATCAACGGGCACAGACCATTCTGAAAGTCGCCAGTGCGATTGTTGCCCACCAGTTTGCGTGGTTTGAACAGGGTGATATTGCTATGCGCCCGCTGACCTTGTCGATGATAGCAGACGAAACCAGCGTGCACGAATCAACGGTGAGCCGGGTAACCGCTGGAAAGTACCTGATTTGTCGGACCGGCACCTATGAACTGAAACATTTTTTCTCCGCGCAAATCCAAGGAATTGACAAAGAATCCGAATTTTCTGCGTTAGGAACCCGCGCGCGCATTAAAGCCCTTATCGCGCAAGAAAGCCACCAAAATGTCCTTTCAGATGACGAAGTTGTAAAAATTTTGAGAGAAAGTGGAGTAGATATTGCGCGCCGCACCGTAGCGAAATATCGTGAGTCTATGGGGATCCCGTCTTCTGTTGTGCGCCGCAAAAAATTGGCGGTTCACAGAGGTTGACTTCCGCGTTACGCGGCCCTAGGTTCTGCGCCCTGTAGAACCGATACTTTTAGAAGCTCCGGCCATTTTGCCGGATCCAAATCGGGGAGATGATATGCAAATTCAGGTCAACGGAAAACATCTGGACGTGGGCACAGCCCTCACCACACATGTGAACGATCATTTGAGCGCAACTATCGGAAAATATTCCGATAGTCCGGTTGAAGCACACGTGACTTTTTCGAAAGACGGGCATGAATTTATCTGCGATGCCTCTGTCCACCTCTCGACCGGCCTTTTTGCACAAGCCAAAGGTCGCAATGACGAAATTTACGCGGCTTTTGATGCAGCGCTCCACCGCATGGAAAAACAGCTACGCCGCTATAAGCGCCGTTTGAAAGACCATCACAAAGACCGGGTCGACCCAATTGAAAGCATTGGCGCCCCGACCTTCGTGATCTCCTCAACCAAAGAAGAAGAAGAGCCCGAATCCCTTCAGCCTCTGATCGTGGCGGAAATGGAAACCAAGGTTCAGACACTTTCTGTTGGGGAAGCCGTGATGCAAATGGAACTGATGAGCGCTGAAATGCTCGTTTTCCGGAATGTGCAGCATGGCGGTGTGAATGTGGTTCACACCCGCGAAGACGGCAACATTGGCTGGATCGACCCGCGCAACAACAAATAGCGCTATACGACATTGAATTAGGTAGGGCCCGTTATGGAGCTGTCAAAATTTCTGTTGCCTGAAGCAATTATTGCTGACTCAAAAGCAGGTAGTAAAAAGCGCGTGTTACAAGATGCAGCCAATCGGGCATCCGAAATTTATGACCTGCCGGCGGGCAAGCTGCTGGCCGCTCTTCAGGCGCGTGAGCTCCTTGGCCCTACCGGTATGGGCAATGGCGTAGCAATCCCGCACGCACGCCTACCCGAAATACAGCATGTATCAGGTGTGTTTATGCACCTCGAATCCCCGGTTAATTTTGACGCGGTTGATCGCAAGCCGGTCGACCTTGTTTTTGTGTTATTCGCTCCCGAAGGCGCCGTGACCGACCACCTTAAATCGCTTGCGCGCGTTTCCCGAACCCTGCGCAACGACGCGACCTGCCAAAAGCTACGCTCGACCCGCGATGAGGCCGCCATTTATTCGATATTGATCGAAAACGAACGGTCACAAGCCGCTTAAGGCCGGGTATCCGAAGCGCTCGTAATCCGGCGCGTAAGCGGCTCGGGCGAGCGCTTCAATTTCATCATCGTAGATGTCCGACAGGGAAAATGAAAATTCCGTTTTCGGTTCCTCATGCCATCCAAACATGGGGGGCAGATCAAGCTTGTTTTCAAGGTACTTCAGATCAGTGCGCAAGCTTTCAGTATTGAAGACATGCAGAACGGGATGAAGCACGCGATAGCGCCGAATGATCTCGGATTGCAACTGCCACTTGCCGTCTTGCCGTATATCGGTTTGGCTCGCGAGATTTCCAGCCACAAAAACCAAAAATTGCTTAAAGCTGGTGCGATGTTCATCTATCCCGTAGCCAATTGCACCCAGCTCTGCGCGCGACTGGAACTTGGAGACATCGCCCGGTGGAAGCAACAGGCCAAATTGGCGCTGGAGTTGCTCGCGAATTTTCAAGTAACTGTCTGGTCCCGTTGGAAATATCTTGTGCATAAAAGCGCTGTAAGCCCGCCTGAGCGGGTGGTCGACCACGGTAAAAAAGATCGGGTCCGGATGATTGCCTTGCCAGTCGGAAAAAGCTTTTGCCGAAAAACCGTTTTGCGGTGGCGTGCCATCAACTTGCGTCATCCACTCTTGAGCCGACGCTATTACGGTTGATGGAACGGGAGCCAGCGCTATTGCCTTGTTTTTGCTGAAGTAGATGCGGGAAAGATCAGTACCTGTGTCCCGCTCCCGTTTCAAAGCCGAGGGCTGGGACACCTTTTTATCCGGCAAATCCAGCGCGGCGCTGACCTCATTGTAATTCAGAATTTTTTGGGAAAGCGAGCCGGGGTTTTGCCGTTTTATTGGCTGCTCCAACTTGTCCAGCTTCTCGGTAACGCCGAGAAATGCCGCCAGTGAGTTTATTGTCGTCACGTCATTCAGTGTTTCGTAGTCGATCTCGAAATATGGCTGCTCGCTTAAACGTAACGCCGTAGAAATTTTACCATAGTAGTCATCGCGCTCTTTGCCGTAGTCAGCAAATTCTGCCAGATCAAAATGAATTTGCGCCTCTTTACGGTGGGCAGGATCACTTATCAGCCATTGGTCTGTTTTCCGGGCAATGGCCAGAGATACGAAGCTTTCAACCGGATTTCGGGTCAGGATGATTTTGGCGCAGTGGGGGTCAATGAGCGCGCGGGTCATCAACCGCTGGTCATGTGCCTGAAAAAACCTGTATCCAACTATTTTTTCGGGATCAGCCTGCCGCACCGCCTTCAGTAGGGTCTCCGGATTGTTGTTCCGTTCCTTACGGGTCACTCCGAGATACTTGTTCACACCCGGCTTCCCGATAAAACCGGCATGAAACAGTTCGCCATGGCACACCAGACCGCCATATTGGTTCAGGAACTTCTCAAGCAGGTTTGAACCGCTTCTCATGGCGCCAAAAATAACAAAGCTCGTGAAGGGTCGGTTTTTCATGCCGATAGGCCTGCCATGTTGTTTCTGTGATCAATTTCAACCTTTAGATTTAGCCCAGCATCCTTCAGGAATTCAATGTATTCCTTTAAGCCTTCATGGGGCCGTAAATCAGGAACATCTCGATTGTGACTTGCCAGTGCAGGACGGAGCGCGGTGAGTAGATCTTCTGTCACCGCCCCGGGTTGCGCATAAAACTTTTCTAAAGGAATGATTTGGACTTTTGCCTTTCCTTTGGCCAAAGCCTTAAGCTGCGCTTGCTCCCTTAGCGCGAAAGCGTGCACGCGCGGTTGTATTTTTTCGATATCCCGCTGATTCTCACGAAAAAGATCCAAGAGCCACGCCGAGCGAATATGGAATATCCGCGCGTTCGGGTCCTGTACCATAAAGCGCGCCAATTGTGGGTTTTGGAGTGGGTCAAAATAAAAAACGGGGTCGTCATCGCTGTGATTCCACACAAAATTGAGCAGGAACTCAACTGGATTGTAGTCTCGGTTTTGCGGAGTGCTTCCCAAATTATTTTTCAGCAGCTTAGCTGATTTTTCGTAGTCAGAATTCTCTTTTGAGAAAAGATGTTCAAACAGAACAATACCGGTTTTCTGGTGAAGCCAACTCGGCAGATTGCTGAAAACCCGATCAAAACCGGAGAGAACCGTGTAGGAGGTGGCGCTGTTTACCAAAGACAATAGGGGCGCGCGCGATTGCATCATTAATCCTTGGCGGCCATCCAGCCAACGGGATTCCGCGCGCTTGATATTGGCATTGAAAGCAACCGCCATATCGGGGTTCTGCGTTTCCGGCACGCGCGCGGGGTTCAGCAGGTTTTTGTATAGCTGGTTGGCCCCGGGCCAGACCTTGCGTATAAAAAAGCTGTCCAGATGTTCGATATAACGGCTGTGATCATCATAAAAAACCATCGGCTTGCCGCGGTAGTCAAATCGAGAATAGGTCAGTGAAAGAGATCTGAGCCGCGAACTATGTTTGCGTGCGAGCGATTGAAAGTAGGATTCGTCAGGAATCCAGTTGTGTTTGAAATAGCGGTCATATTGTGCCCTGTCGGGGTCCTCTATAATCGCTTTCATGGTCGCGCGGGAGAGCACCCACCATTGTGAACCGATATGCGGAACCAATCCTTTAGGAAGTTTGCGTTTAATGCCAATGCGGCGCTGAAGTTTGACAAAGAAATCAAACCACCGCTTTCTTTCCGTAAACGAAAATGGAAAATAAAGGTTGAACCGCTCGGCTTCCAGCCCGCCTTTTGTCCAGTTTACACCGCCAACCGTAACCGATTCTATAAAATCTGTGTCTTCGTATTGGTTCAGGAAATCCTGCAATTCGGAAATGGGGCGGTTGGGAAGGCAGGAGCCGGATAGCTGCACAACATGTGATAGGTCGGAAAAATGGTTGAGAAGCTTTTCAGCCGTCGCGAGTTGGGCTTCAACCAACGAAAACTGCCCCCATTCGCAATGGAAGCGCGGCGCGAAAACCACGTTCTCCAACCCTTCAAGCGCACGTGTGAAGCTGTTACTTTCGTCACTCGGAACTTTGGCATCCACATGGACGGCAATCTTGCAGCCAGCAGCCTGCAAAGCCTGCACCAGTTCTGCGGCGCGGTGTAGCTCTTCATGCACCAGCAGGGCAATGCCAACACTCATGCCCACCCCCCCAAAGAGATCAAGCCGAGGCGCTCAAGCTGTTGCCAATCCGCATAACGGGTGGATCGCTCCGTCCACATCTGCTCCAACGCACTTTCGTTTTCGCTATAAGCGCGATATTCAGCGCTGTTATTATAATGTTCTCCGCGCTCCAGTTCTTCTGATGCCCGCGCCGCAAGGTCAGGCAAAAACTTGGTGTGCAGAAGCGCGCCGCATATCCTTTCGCCGCCGTCGCGCTCGTAAACACGGTTCAAGCTGCGCGGCAGCAAAACATGTGTAGACGAGCTATAGACAAAGTGTTTCCGCCAGTAGACCAGAGGTATTTTGTTGAGCGCGGGCGCACCTGCGGGATTATCTGAAAATAAGAGCCTTTGTCTCGGGCCACCTTGTATCCACAGTTCGTTAAAGCGGTGGTTGCGCCGCTGGGTGTAGTTTCCGGCATCAAAATGTGTGAGCACCTCCAGCGGATTTTGCCCCTGCGCACAGGGTGCCGGTGTTTTCGCATACATATCAATCAGCATCGCCGAAAAACTGCTGATCATACTGGCTTCAAGCCAGCTTGTGAGGGCAGGTAGCGGGCGCGTATCGTGGTGCGGATAAATAAAAAGCTCGTCCACATCAACCACAAGGCACCAGTGCAAGTGGCCATATTGATTGAGCAATCCATTTAGCCAAAGCACTCCGAATTCGGCCTGCTTATAGCTCGCTTTGGTGTGCCAGAGTGAGACATCTGGCTGCTCTTTCAGAAACTCGGTCGTACCATCCGTGGAATTGTTATCAACGACGAAAAACTGCGTAACCCCAAGTGTGCGATAGTATTCAAGAAAGTAGGGCAACCTCTCGATCTCGTTTCGCATGGTCGAAAATACAAATATGCCGTCGGACCTATCCGCTTCTTTTCCGATTTTGATACTTTCTAGATCTTTTTGTCGCGCAATTGTGCGGATTTGCCACTTTTTTCGCAGAAGTCGCAGCCGGTAGTGTCGCGATAGATTTCTCATTTTCCGGCCTGCTGGTTTTGTTGGATATTCTGCTTATACAGATATTCTTCTAGCTTGGCAAAATGCTGTTCCCATGTCGGAAAGCTGACATTTTCGGGTAATTGCTTACGCGGGGAAGCAGCTGCGGCGAGAATTGCGGTCTTCCAACCAAGTTTATCATCAGGTGCCAGATAGGTGGGCAGGTCCCCCACGATTTCGCGAAAACAAGGAAGATCGGAACAGATCACCGGTATACCCATTTGCAGGGCTTCGACGAGCGGATACCCAAAGCCCTCGGCAAAGCTCGGAAACAGGAGCGCCCGGGCCGAAGCTAGGCGTGCAGAGAGTGCTTTATCCCCCAATCGGCCGTGTTCAAAAATGGTTGAGCCGATCAACGGGCTGGTATCCAGTTGATTAAACACCGCCTCGTTGCGCCAGCCACGCTGGCCAATAATGTGCAAATGCGCAGGGATATCCGGCCAGATATCCAATAATAGTTGGTGGTTTTTGCGTGGCTCTATCGTGCCAAGAACAACAAATTCCGCCGGCTCGGTCAAATGTGATTCGCTATGATCCGGCAATGGATCAACACCGAGTAGAATGGGCAAAGAAGCGGGCTGAGCCCCCCATTTTTCCAACCATTCTGCGGTTCGCTGTGCGGTTTCCTCGGTGTTGTATATCAAGGCATCACAAGCAATAGCGGTTGCTTTGAGTTCTTCCTCAAAGCGTTTGGCTGTGTCGGGCCGGGTAAACTCCGGAAAATCAAGCGGGATGACATCATGCACCATGGCAAGTTTTTGGCCCACGCCAGAAGCGTCAAGGGCTTGCCAGAGCGCGGCTTTGCGGTTGGAGTGGCCAATGTTGAGATAGGTGAAGCCAGTGTGAAGGTGCTTTTTCAGCATTTTCGAGAGAAACGGGCGCGGACAGGTCGCCTTTGCAACCCTGCGCAAGGATGATTCAGCCCGTTTTAATAGTTCGGGCTGCTTGGGGCTGAATAGCCGGGCAATTAGGTCCTTTTTTTGCCACTCCGACTTGCCCGATATCATTGGCCAAATTAGCTGCATCGCTTTTCGATCCAGGAGGACGTAGCCTTTTAGTACACGCGACAAAAACCAAACAGGCTCATCACTTTCCAAAAAATGTTTTATATAGGCCTGCTCGACGCGGTCTATTCCTGTTGGAAGCGGCGTAGATGCCCGCGAAATTGTGCGGCTGATATCCAGCAGAATTTCCGCCATCGCGGTTGGTTACTCCGCCGCACGGGGCAAATGGGTGATCGATTCCAGATAGGCACGCAATTCGTCCTGCAATTCGGCGCGGGCCAGACCAAAAGCAACCGTGGCCCTAAGATACCCGGCTTTGGAGCCACAATCAAAGCGCTCACCTTCAAACCGATAGCCGGTTACCGGCGCGCCCTGCTCAATTTGTGCACTAATCGCGTCTGTGAGCTGCACTTCCCCGCCGCTTCCCTTTTTTTGGATATTGAGGGCATCAAAAATTTCCGGGCGTAAAATATACCGACCAATCACCGCGAGGTTGGAGGGTGCGACTGCCGCTTCCGGTTTTTCAACCAGACCTTTGGCTTCAACGATCCGATCATTTGTTACGCTTGGGTCTAGTACACCGTAGCTCGAAATATGGTCCGGCGAGACCTCCATTGTGGCAACCATGTTGCCGCCAATATCTTGATAAGCCTCAATCATTTGTTTAAGGCACCCTTCGCGGCCGGCAATCACATCATCCGGAAGCAAAACGGCGAAAGGCTCGTCTGGAGCAATCAGCCTGTGAGCACACCAAACCGCATGGCCCAACCCGAGCGCTTCGCTTTGGCGAATATAGGCAACCGCTCCACTTTGCATATCCGTTTGCCTGAGCTCTTCCAGAAGCCTGGTTTTTCCTTTGTTAAAGAGCGTTTGCTCAAGTTCCGGGTTGCTGTCAAAATAGTCTTCCAACGCGGATTTGCCGCGGGCAGTCACAAATATAAAATCTGTAATTCCGGCCTCACGGGCCTCATCAATTGCATATTGAATCAGCGGGCGATCGACCAATGTCATAATTTCTTTGGGAATAGATTTGGTAGCCGGTAAAAAGCGGGTGCCAAGGCCCGCTACCGGAAAGATCGCTTTTGTGACACGGTTATTCATAAGTTATTCCAACTGGGATGCCTGTTTTTAGCACCAACTTCGCCTAAACTAAACCGATTCCACCACAAACTCGTTAAGACAACTCATGACACCGGTTTGCGGCAAAATTGTGTCATCCTCGATTGCGCGTTCGGGGTAAACCAACAAATCTACCGGTCGGATTGGTGCCATCCGCTCAACTTCCCTACGAACCTTTTGGGCGATGCTGGCACAGCGAAACACCGGTTCGTTTCTGCCAGATTTTCCAAACTGGCCACCTTTGTGAATCCAGAACCCCATTCGGGAAAAATTGATCTGCATAAAGGAGGCGTTCCGAGAAAGCACAAGCGCGGTTACCATCACTTCACCTCTTGAGAGAGTTTCTGCAATCGTATTCATCCAATCCAAATTGGACTTTCTGCCGACCAGCATAACATGGGGTGTTTTCTTGCGGGTAAACTTCGGTTCTGGGCCCCCAACAGGTTTTCCTGTATTTGGGCGTGCGGTGAGCGAAGCAACTCCGCCTGTCTTGTAGCCTTTTTCCAGACTCACCATGAGTTTTGGCAATTCATGAGGCTCCATCAACCCAGCCAACATTTGCTTTTCCAAACGCCCGAACTGAAGATCCTTAAATGCGTACAAAGCTGGTTCCAACTCCTGTTCTGTTGCGTGTTTACGGCAAAAGTATGCCTTGCTTTTGCCGTGAGGCTCCAATGTTTTGGGCACTCTGTTTCTGGTGCGATACGGTCCAGCCGCAAAGCCATGATGAACTTGAGCCAGCGGTACAATCGCCAAGCTCCATCCCTCCTGTGAAAGGCGAAGTGAAATATCACTATCGTCGAGAAAATAAGCAAAACCCGGATCAAACCCGCCGATCTGGCGGAGCGCTTTTCTACGAAAAGCACAGTTAGTGCCTATCATTACCGGCGCCGATTTCTCTGAAGGCGAAAACACCACTGGGTCAGAATATTGTGAGATATCAAGCGGATACGCAACGCCCAACCTGTCCGTTTCCACGGCGCCCCACTGCAGGGATATTCCGTTCCGGCCTCTGGTGAAGCCGCCAACCCCACCGACATCCGGGTTTTCAAAAGGTTCCAGCAATAAGCGCAACCAGCTTGGGTCTGGCAAAGCATCATCGTCGCAAAAAGCCAGATAGCGCCCATTGGCAGCGGCAATCCCGACATTGCGAGCGACGGAGATGTTGGCCTCATCGCAATCAAATACACGCAGCCGAGCTGGTTGAAGCGAAGGATCAAGCGCGCCGGGCGTATTGGTAACAACAATCACCTCAAAACCGGAGATATCCTGAAACCGTAGACAAGCCAGCATTTTGCGCAATTCATCAGGCCGATCACGGCTCACGACAATAACGCTGATATCTGCTTGGCTGTTCACCTTAGGCCTCCTGCAGGTCAACCCCCGGACAATAGGCGATAAAGAACGGGTTTTCGTAAATGGGTTTCCCATAGGTGAGGGGGGTGTGATCATCAAACCGCACCACCTGGCCCCCGGCTCCGAGCAAAACAGCATGGCCGGCAGCGGTATCCCACTCCATTGTGCGGCCAAGGCGGGGGTAAATATCTGCCTCGCCGGCCGCTACAAGGCAAAACTTGAGCGAAGATCCGGCGGCAGCAGAGTCAGAGACATTATATTTATTGATATAATCGTCAGTAGCAGCATCTCTGTGCGATTTAGACGCCACAACAATTAGTGCACCATTATCCGGCTGCGAAACTGTGAGCTGGGTTAAAGAGCCGTCTTGGCTTTCCTCAACGGTTTTGCCTTTGGCATCTGTGTAAAATAGCCGTTTTTTGGCAGGGGCAAATACAACCCCGAGCGTGGGTGAGCCGTATTCTATCAGAGCGATATTAACCGTGAAGTCGCCGCGCCGGTGAACAAATTCTTTTGTACCGTCAAGCGGATCAACGATGAAAAACCGATCAGCGGAAAGGCTGTGGCTGTCAGATTGTTCTTCGGTCACGATAGGGATTTCGGGAAAAGCCTCGGAAAGCCCTTTAAAAATGAGCGCATCTGCGGCCTCGTCTGCTTCCGTCACCGGCGAATCATCGGCCTTTGTTCGCACGTCAAAATCGTCTCGTGCGTAGATTTCCATGATCTTGTCACCCGCTTCTAGTGCCAATGCCCGTATAACCTCAACAATTTTAGCATTTTTCATCGTATTAACCTTTGATATCCTTGCCGTTTAACCTCTGTTATGAACTTATGGGATAAACATCGGCAAGGTTAAATATTTGGAACCTGCTTATAAACCGGGCAAACAAGAAAAATGACACCCCAATTACGCACAAAAAGCATGCTTATGGGCACACTCGAGTTTTTCGAGCTGGTCTACCAGTCTGTGGTTCGTGAAGTGCGCACACAAAGCGGCAACGCTACTTTCGGAATTCTGAAAGAAGTGGCAAACATCGCGGTTTTTATGGGTATGTTTTACATATTTTTTACCTTTATGGGGCGGTCCATTGCCATTCGTGGCGACTTTATGATGTTCCTGCTCACTGGCATTGTGCTAATGCTCACCCATATGAAAGCGATATCATCTGTTCGTGGGGCGTCCAACGCCACCTCAAGCATAATGCAGCACGCACCTATGACGGTTATTCTCTCCATTATAGCCAATGCTTTTGCAGGTTTGTACCTGCAGTTGGTTGCCGTGATGATTGTGGTTGCCGCGCTTTGGATTTTCGGAATGGATCTCTACGTGAGCAATCCTCCCGGGCTTGTGCTGCCTGTCTTCTTCTCTTGGGCCAGTGGTATTGGGGTAGGAATGATTTTCATGATGATCGCTCCTCTTGCGCCGGGATTCATGAAAATATTCACAAGGCTATATATGCGCGCCCAGATGATAACTTCGGGCAAATTTATCCCTGCCGCCTATATGCCCGCCGCCATGATCCCGTTTTTCGACTGGAACCCGTTATTCCACTGCATCGATCAAGCACGTCTGGCAACCTTCGTAAACTATAATACAGAAGTCAGTAATATGAGCTATCCGATTTGGTTTACAGCAGGAACCATTCTTATCGGACTCATGGGTGAGTTCTGGGCGCGTCAAAACCTCTCCAAATCAAAACATGGATAAATATGTCTTCTCCACCTGATACCCCCGTCGCACTGCAAACCATAGCTATGCCCTCCGACACAAATGTTAACGGTGATATATTTGGTGGTTGGCTCATGGCGCAAATGGATTTGGGAGCCTCGGTGCCCGCGCGTAGTCGCGCCAAGGGCCGTGTTGCTACCGTTGCGGTGGAGGGAATGACCTTTCACAAGCCTGTTTTGGTGGGTGATCTCGTTTCCATCCATTCCGAAATCCTGAAAGAAGGTCACACATCCCTACATATAGGGGTTGAGGTCTGGGTCACACGCCAGCCCTCGGGGGAGCGCAATAAAGTGACAGAAGCGCGGTTTATCTTTGTGGCCGTAGATGCAGAGGGTAAAAAACGCCCTCTTCCCTGAAGTAATGCGATTAGAATCGCTTGCGACCACTTCTTCCTTGTAATTTTCATTAAAAAACATCAATAACCTGCGCGCCGGATGCTTGCAGCCCCCTGCGAGCGCTCCTATATACCGTTCAAAGAAATGGGATGAAGCATTGGGGCCGAAACACCGGACCTCTGCTCCACAATCGCCAAATGGAAGGACATTATATGTCAAAAGTTATCGGAATTGACCTCGGGACCACAAACTCCTGCGTTGCCATCATGGATGGGGCACAACCCAAGGTTATTGAAAATTCAGAGGGCGCGCGCACAACGCCTTCCATCGTTGGGTTCACCGACGAAGAGCGCCTCGTTGGGCAATCTGCCAAACGGCAGGCTGTTACCAACCCTGAAAACACGCTTTTCGCCATCAAACGCCTGATCGGCCGCCGTGCGGATGACCCAATGGTCTCCAAAGACAAGGAAATGGTAGCCTACGATATTGTTGAAGGCACCGGTGGCGATGCCTGGGTGCAAGTTAAGGGTGAGAAATACTCCCCGAGCCAAGTTTCTGCCTTCATTTTGCAGAAAATGAAAGAGACCGCCGAGGATTACCTCGGTGAGACAGTTACCCAAGCCGTTATTACCGTTCCGGCCTACTTTAACGACGCCCAGCGCCAAGCCACGAAAGATGCCGGTAAAATTGCTGGTCTTGAAGTGCTGCGCATCATCAACGAGCCAACAGCGGCTGCGTTGGCTTATGGCCTCGATAAAGAAACCAGCAAAACTATCGCGGTCTATGACCTTGGCGGCGGTACATTTGACGTTTCGATCCTTGAAATCGACGATGGCTTGTTCGAAGTTAAATCCACCAACGGGGACACCTTCCTCGGCGGGGAAGACTTTGACATGCGCATCGTGGACTACTTGGCCACCGAGTTCAAAAAAGAAAACGGCGTTGATCTGAAAAATGACAAAATGGCGCTGCAACGGCTCAAAGAAGCTGCTGAAAAAGCCAAAATCGAGCTTTCTTCGGCGACGCAAACCGAAATCAACCAACCCTTCATCACCATGGACCCGGCCACCAGCCAGCCTTTGCACTTGGTTGTTAAACTGACCCGCGCCAAGCTGGAATCGCTGGTTTCTGACCTGATCAAAGCTTCGATGAAGCCTTGTGCGGCAGCCTTGAAAGATGCTGGCTTGACCAAAGGCGACATTGACGAAGTGGTTTTGGTTGGCGGGATGACCCGTATGCCGAAGGTTATGGAAGAAGTGACCAAATTCTTTGGTAAAGAGCCGCATAAAGGTGTGAACCCTGATGAAGTGGTTGCCCTTGGTGCAGCTATTCAGGCTGGTGTGCTTCAGGGTGACGTGAAAGACGTTGTTCTCTTGGACGTGACTCCTTTGAGCCTCGGCATCGAGACTTTGGGTGGCGTGTTTACCCGCTTGATCGATCGGAACACCACGATCCCGACCAAAAAATCGCAGGTTTTCTCAACTGCCGAAGATAACCAGAACGCTGTGACGATCCGGGTTTTCCAGGGTGAGCGTGAAATGGCAGCGGATAACAAAATCCTCGGCCAGTTCAACCTCGAAGAAATCCCGCCGGCACCACGTGGCTTGCCGCAGATCGAAGTGACCTTCGATATTGACGCCAACGGTATTGTTTCGGTTTCGGCCAAAGACAAAGGCACCAATAAAGAGCAGAAGATCACCATTCAGGCCTCTGGCGGGCTGAGCGATGATGATATCGACGCGATGGTGAAAGAGGCTGAAGACAACGCCGAGGCCGATAAAGAGAAGCGCGAGCTGATCGAGGCGCGGAACCAGGCGGAAAGCCTTGTCCACTCGACCGAGAAATCGCTTGAGGAGCATAGCGACAAAGTTGACCCAACTACAGTTGAAGTCATTGAAATGTCAGCTAAAAACCTCAAGGAAACCTTGGAAGACGAAAACGCTGACGCGGAAACCATCAAAACCCGCACGCAGGACCTCACAGAGGCCGCGATGAAGCTGGGTGAGGCTATCTATAAGGCGCAAGCCGAAGAAGCCGAAGCGGGTGCGGAAGCTGCCGAGGCCGGTGGCGACGATGATGTCGTTGACGCGGATTTCGAAGACCTCGACGAAGATGAAAAATCCTAACCTAGCTGGATAAAAAAGACGGCCCGCCCCGCCCGGGCGGGCCGTTTTGTATTTAGAGAGGGCATCACAATGGCAAAGCGCTGTTATTACGATATTGTCGGAGCGTCCAAAACTGACACCACGGTTGAATTGAAAAAAGCCTATCGCCGCAAGGTGAAGGAGCTGCACCCTGATCAGAATCAAGACAATCCAAATGCCGAAGCCCAGTTCAAAGAAGTGAACGAGGCTTATGACATCCTGAAAGACCCGGAGAAAAAGGCCGCATATGACCGCTTTGGTCATGCAGCCTTTGAAGGTGGCACCGGGGCCTCTGCCGGGCAGGGTGGCGGGCACCAAGGCTTTGGCGGCGGAGGGTTCTCCGATATTTTCGAAGACCTTTTCGGCGGTTTTGGTGGCGGCGGGCAGCGCGGTGGCGGCCAGAGAGCAGCCCGCGGGCAAGACCTGCGCTACAATCTAGAGGTTTCACTGGAGGAAGCCTTTAACGGTAAACAATCCGAAATTACGGTCCCGGGTTCTGTTGCTTGCGAGGCATGTAGCGGCACAGGTGCCGATGGCGGTGCCGAGCCGGAAAATTGCCCGACCTGTGCGGGCATGGGGAAAGTGCGCGCACAGCAGGGATTTTTCACCGTTGAACGCACCTGCCCAAGCTGCCATGGCCGGGGTCAAATCATCAAAAACCCGTGCGGTTCATGCGCCGGGGCTGGCCGGGTTCAAAAAGACCGGTCACTTAGCGTCAACATTCCAAAAGGCGTGGAAACCGGCACCCGTATTCGCTTGACCGGCGAAGGAGAAGCGGGCCAACGGGGCGGCCCTGCCGGAGACCTCTATATCTTTATCGAGGTCCAAGACCATTCGATCTTCCAGCGCGACGGGGTAAATCTGTTTTGCTCAATCCCGATTTCGATGACGACCGCCGCTTTGGGGGGCGAAATCGAAGCGCCTAACATTGACGGTGGGCGCTCTAAAGTCAAAGTTCCCGTCGGAGTACAATCCGGCAAGCAATTGCGCCTGCGTGGCAAGGGAATGCCGGCGCTTCGCGGTTCAGGAATGGGTGATCTTTACATCGAGCTGGAAGCAGAAACGCCAACCAACCTGACCGCAAGACAAAAAGAGCTGCTGCGCGAATTTGAGGCGGAGTCAAAAAACAACAACCCGGCCGGCCACGACTTTTTCAGCCGTGTTAAGAGCTTTTGGGAAGATATGACCGGATAAAGATTGTAGGCTGGCAACTCATCAGAGCTACCAGCCTACTTTTTATTTGTCCAAACGCTTACATTCGGTACATTTTGACTTACCGCCAGTACCTTGCCGAAGGTTTTCGCGTTCAATGTTGTTACCAGTGTTACAGTTGCTGTCATCGTGGTAAACGTTGGCTTTCACAGAGTGCCAAGGGTTCTTCTTTGCCATAATATTGGCTCCTTATTAAAAAGATGGGCTTGACACATTGCTTATTCGCGGCGAAAATTGTCGCTGTTAGCAATAACAATATCCTGCGACCCATCTCAATGAAATGCAGGAAAATAAAATAAGGTCTCATCGGAATTACAGTTCCTTTGAGGCCGTTTTTTATTCAGCATTCAGATTTTACCACAACATACCCCCATTGAGTCAAACACGTTATTTGTTAACAAGTGCGGATTGCTCCAGAGTACTGATTCAATTGAAAATTTTGCCTATATCTGCTGCAGTATAAATGAAATTCCACAACATTTAGTAAGCAAGTCTAGGCTTAACCCACTGTTTCGACTCTCTTTTTTAAGCCTAATGATTCGGTAGATGAACAAGCGTCAAGACTTCATCCATTAAAGGGATCGCTTCGGCGGTCCCTTTTTTTGTGATCTGTATCGCAGCAGCCGCAGCCGCAACGCGCAATGCCTCTTGTGGGTCTTTACCGGCATCAAGCTCGCTCAAAAAATATCCCATGAAGGTATCCCCCGCGCCGGTGGTGTCAACCGGAGTAACCTGAAAAATATCTTGGGTATAAAGCGTTGGTCCGTCACGAAAAGTTATGCCATTCCCGCCCCGGGTAATCAGAAGCTTTTCCACAGGTATTTCATCTTCCGAAACACCGAGTGCCGCGCACACTTGCGCTGCTTCACCTTCGTTGACCGAAAGTAGATCAACAATATCAATCATCTCTGTAACATTTTCAGCATCAAAAGGAGCGGCAACATATGCTATTTTCATGCCTTTTGCGCGCGCCAATCTGGCGGCAAACCGGCCACCGCTCACCTCGTTTTGCAGCAAAAGCCAATCACCTGCATTGGCAGTGCTCAAACCAGCGCTAATCTGACCTTCAGAAAGAAGCACATTGGCTCCGTCAAACAAAACAATGCAGTTTTCACCGGTTTTATCAACGTTGATAATCGCGTGTCCCGTCGGACTATCGAGCACAGCAACCGAATCTACAATTACGCCGGACTCGGCAAGGATATCCCGCGTCCAAACCGCGTCTTCGCCAATCGCACCAATATGGACAACCTGTCCGCCAGCCCGCGCGATGGCAATAGATTGGTTGGCCCCTTTTCCACCCAAGCCTTTGGAGTAGCTGTCACTTACCAGGGTTTCACCAGGTTGTGGAAAATGGGGCACACGGTAGGTACGGTCGATGTTGATAGAGCCGAGATTAAAAATCATCTAGCCAACCTTACAAGCCGCCATGACAGCCATATGCAGAATATCCGTGACCGTGCTGGTTGTTGAAGCAAGCTTCACCTGCTTGTCTATGCCGGTGAGGATAGGGCCAATTACCGTTGCGCCTGCCATCTCTTGCATGAGTTTGACGGAAATAGACGCTGAATGCCTTGCTGGAACCACCAGAATGTTAGCCGGACCCGAGAGGCGGCAGAAAGGATAGTTCGCCATAACGTCTGCGTTGAGCGCAACGTCGACCGTCATTTCACCATCATATTCAAAGTCAACGCCGCGTTTATCCAGTTCGGCAGTTGCAGTTCGCATCTTTTCGGCGCGTTCGGAAACCGGATAGCCAAAGTTCGAAAAGCTGGCAAATGCAACGCGGGGCTCTAGCCCAAGGCTGCGGGCAACTTGTGCCGCGCGCTCGGCGATATCGGCAAGATCGTCGGTTTCGGGCCATTCGTGAACCAGCGTATCTGCGATCAATACCATTTTTCCGCGGTTGATAACCGCTGTTATGCCTACAGCACCGTCTCCCGGCTCTGCGTCAAATACGTAATTGACTAGAGACAGAATATGCGAAGATTTGCGCGTCACACCGGTTATAACTCCGTCTGCCTCGCCGTGCGCAAGCAACAGTGACGAGAAAACATGACGGTCACGACTGGCAATCCGGTGACAATCGCGCTGGTCAAACCCGCGCCGTTGCAGGCGTTGGTAAAGCATCGATGACATTTCCGCCAGATTATCAACCGTGGCAGCATTGACCACTTCAATTTCATTGATAGCTTCGGACATCCCCGCGTTGTCAAGGAACTCCTGAACCTGCGCCACACGGCCAACCACAACCGCCTGCCCAAGTCCGGAACGCACATAAGCGACCGCAGCGCGCACAACACGTTCGTCATCGCCTTCGGCAAACACAATTCGAGCCTGCTCACGCTTGGCGCGCGCATATAGAGAGCGAAGAATCGAAGATGTTGGGTCCAAGCGGTCGCGCAGCGCATTTTCATAGGCTTCCATATCAATGATCGGGCGGCGCGCCACACCGGTATCCATACCTGCTTTAGCGACAGCAGGCGGAATAACGTGAATCAAGCGCGGATCAAAAGGCGTGGGGATAATATAATCCCGCCCGAAGGTTAGCTTTTTGCCATAAGCCATAGCGACTTCATCAGGCACATCTTCGCGCGCCAAATGGGCAAGGGCCTCGGCACATGCGATTTTCATTGAGTCATTAATAGCGCGGGCGTGAATATCGAGCGCACCGCGAAAAAGATACGGAAAACCAAGGACATTATTAACCTGGTTTGGGTAGTCGGAGCGACCGGTGGCAACAATCGCATCCGAGCGCACAGCCTGCGCTTCTTCCGGTGTGATTTCCGGATCGGGGTTCGCCATTGCAAAAATAACCGGATGGGGAGCCATGGACTTAACCATTTCAGGCGTTACCGCCCCTTTAACCGAAACACCAAGGAACACGTCGGCGCCGTCCATCGCCTCTTCCAGTGTGCGCAGGTCGGTATTGGCCGCATGGGCCGATTTCCACTGGTTCATCCCTTCGGTGCGGCCCTGATAAATAACGCCTTTGGTATCACAGGCAATACAATTGTCGTGCTTTGCCCCCATGGCTTTGATGAGCTCGATACAGGCGATCCCTGCGGCTCCGGCACCGTTAAGTACGATTTTACAGTCCTGAATTTTTTTACCAGAAATTTGCAAAGCATTGATCAGCCCGGCTGCGCAGATCACCGCGGTGCCGTGCTGGTCATCATGAAAAACAGGTATATTCATGATTTCTTTGAGCTTTTGCTCAATTATAAAGCACTCAGGCGCTTTAATATCCTCAAGATTGACACCGCCAAATGTCGGCCCCATCAGCTTAACTGCGTTGATAATTTCGTCGGGGTCTTCGGTATCCAGCTCGATATCGATCGCGTTTACATCGGCAAAGCGTTTGAATAGCACCGCTTTGCCCTCCATCACTGGCTTGGAGGCCAATGCGCCAAGGTTGCCCATGCCTAAAATGGCAGTCCCGTTGGAAATAACCGCAACCATATTGCCCTTAGACGTATAATCATAAGCCAGCGCCGGATCATCAGCGATTGCCTGAACCGGAGCGGCAACACCGGGTGAATAAGCCAGCGAGAGGTCACGCTGGGTGGTCATCGCGGTGGATGCGATCACTTCAATTTTGCCCGGTGTTGGCTCAAGGTGATAGGCGAGCGCCTCTTCGTCAGTAACTTTGGTTTTATCGGACATTTTTATCTCGTTTCAGGCTGTTGTTTTCATTTGTTACAATTTTGTATCAATTTGCGCAACGATATTTCTGGCTTTAGCGGTGATATTTCTGGCTTTCCCAAGGCGGGGTGGCTGTGTAAATTCACACAGCGAACCAAAGGAAAACGAGTGGCGAAACCAACCATAACACCAATGATGGCGCAGTATCTGGAGATTAAGGCTCGATATCCGGATGCACTGCTATTTTACCGCATGGGTGACTTTTACGAGCTGTTTTTTGATGATGCCAAAGCAGCAGCTGCAGCGCTTGATATTGCGCTAACCAAAAGAGGCAAGCATGAAGGCGAAGATATCGCCATGTGTGGCGTTCCACACCATGCGGCAGAAGGGTATCTGTTAACGCTCATTCGCAAAGGATTTCGTGTTGCCGTCTGTGAGCAAATGGAATCCCCCAAGGAAGCGAAAAAGCGCGGTTATAAGGCGGTTGTAAAGCGAGATGTCGTGAGGTTGGTAACCCCCGGCACGCTCACTGAAGATAGCCTTTTGGAGGCAAGAGCGCATAACTATCTGGTTTCGCTTGCTGTTTTAAGAGAAACCTACGGGGTCGCCTGGGCTGATGTATCTACAGGGGCCTTTCACGTGAGCGAAGTGAGCGGCTTGGTTCTGGAACCTCTATTGGCGCGGCTATCCCCGGGGGAGGTATTGACCTCACAAAACCTGCCGGAAAATTTGCGTAACACGTTGGAAGCGGCAGGACACACATTGTCGCCTCTTGCCCCCTCGAGCTTTGATAGCGAATCTGCCAAGGAGCGGGTCGGCGGGCTATTCGGGGTCTCGTCACTCGACGGCTTTGGCAATTTTTCCCGAGCCGAACTCGCGGCCATGGGCGCCATAGTTGATTATCTCGAACTAACCCAATGCGGGAAGATGCCGGTTTTGCACCCACCGGTGCAGGAAAAACCCGGCAGTCGGATGCAAATTGATGCCTCGACAAGGCGCAACCTCGAACTTACCCGGACCCTTTCGGGAGAACGATCCGGCGCGTTGCTTGCAGTAATTGACCGGACACAAACCGGCAGCGGGGCGCGCTTGCTCGAAAGCCGGTTAACGAGCCCTTCCAACGACTTACCGGCTATCAACTATCGGTTGGATATGGTGCAGGGCTTTGTCGAAAACCAGAGCATTTGCAGTGATTTTCGCAGCCGCCTTGTGCAAGTTCCCGATATGGAACGCGCCCTTTCGCGGTTATCGCTGGAGCGAGGAGGCCCGCGCGATCTTGCCGCCATCCGCCAAGCGCTCGAACAGGCGTCATTGCTAGGCCAAACACCTTTGCCTGCCGAAATTCCGGAAGGAATCGCCAATGCGTTGGCGTTGATGCAGGGACAGGATGCTCTGGTCAGCTTATTGGACAAGGCTCTGGTTGCCGAGCCACCCATTTTGGCGCGAGATGGCGGGTTTGTCGCAAAGTCCTTTAACGAAGAGCTCGACGAAGCACGAGAGTTACGCGATGAAGGGCGCGGAGTAATTGCCGCAATGCAGGCCGTATTTTCGCGGGAAACCGGTATTAATGCATTAAAAGTAAAGCATAATAATGTGCTTGGGTACTTTATTGAAACCCCGGCCACCCACGCTGAAAAAATGCTGAATCCGCCGCACTCTGAAACTTTCATTCATCGACAAACGACAGCAAATGCGGTGCGGTTTACAACGGTTGAGCTTTCGGCGCTTGAAACTCGAATACTCAATGCAGGCGGCCGGGCACTCGAAATCGAAAAACGCATTTTCGAAGATCTTCGCAAGGCGGTTCTGGCCAATGCCGCCGAGATTTCAAACGCTGCGCGCGCGCTCGCCGAAATTGACCTTAGCACCGCACTGGCTGTGCTGGCCATCGAGGAAGACTGGGTACGACCGCAGCTTGATAGCTCCCGCGCGTTCGAGATTTCAGGCGGGCGCCATCCGGTCGTAGAAGCGGCCCTTCGCTCAACGGGTAAGCCATTTATCGCCAATAATTGCGACCTAAGCAGTGACAAAAAGCCGGTTTGGTTGCTCACCGGGCCAAATATGGCGGGTAAATCGACCTTTTTACGGCAAAACGCAATTATCGCGATATTGGCGCAAATGGGGGCCTATGTGCCGGCTGCCTCCGCTCATATCGGGTTGGTGGACCAACTGTTCAGTCGGGTTGGCGCAGCGGATGATCTGGCGCGCGGGCAATCGACATTTATGGTCGAGATGGTTGAGACCGCGGCGATCCTCAATCAGGCCGGCCCGCGGGCGCTGGTAATTCTGGATGAAATCGGACGCGGGACTGCAACCTATGACGGGCTTTCCATTGCCTGGGCAACTTTGGAAAACCTGCATGATATTAACAAATGCCGGTCTCTATTTGCTACGCATTATCATGAACTTACTGCATTAGCAGACACCCTTACAGGCTTACATAACGCCACGGTTTCAGTGCGGGAATGGAAAGGGGATGTGATTTTTCTTCATGAAGTCACGGCCGGTGCTGCCGATAGGTCCTACGGTGTACAGGTCGCCAAACTGGCCGGGCTGCCCACGGCCGTCATCTCTCGGGCACGCGCGGTGTTAAGCATGTTGGAAAAACGGGAGCGGGAGAGCGCCGGAAAAGTGTTGATCGATGATTTGCCACTTTTTGGACAGGTACAACCAGAGCCAAAACCGGAATCAGAGATTGAATCCATTCTTGAGAATGTATTGCCTGATGAGCTCTCTCCACGAGAAGCCTTGGCTTTGGTTTATGAGTTGAAGAGCAAACTTTAGGGGGCAGCCGCCCCCTTTTCCAATTTCTTCCGCATCCACCAATGAGAATTGGAAGCCTATTCTTCTGTTTTCACCGGATCGGTGTTTGACGAAACACCAACCTGCGCTGCGCGGATCAACCGGCCAGCAATCGTAAAACCATGCGCCATTGTTTGAATAACCGTGCCTTTGACAGTATTGGGCACCGGTGCCTCAAACATCGCTTGGTGGAGTTTAGGGTCAAACTTTTCACCCACGGCTGGGTCAAGTTTAACGATTTTGTGCTTTTCAAACACAGCAAGCAGCTCACGCTGGGTTAATTCCAAACCTTCAACAAGAGCAGCGGACTCTTCGCGCAATTTATCATCTATGGTTTCCAAAGCCCGATCCAGATTGTCGTGAACCGATAAAAGATCCCGCGCCAGTTTGGTGCCACCATAGGCCTCCGCCTCGCGCCGGTCACGCTCTCCACGCTTGCGCATGTTTTCGGTCTCGGCCATCGCCCGCATCAAACGGTCCTTGAGTTGGCGGTTTTCGTTTTCCAGCTCTTCCACAGAGGCTGGCTCCATATCCGCCAACTCCTGCTCTTCCATTTCCGCTTCAATCTCGTCGATATCATCCAGAAAGGCGTTTTCTTTATCGTCAATCATTTCGTTTTACCTTTGTCCTGACGGACCGGAGACCAGCCTTCCCATCAATTGCGCGGTATAATCCACTATCGGGACTATACGGGCGTAATTCAGATGAGTCGGGCCGATGACACCAACCGCGCCAACAATTTTTCGCTCGGTATTCATATAGGGAGAAACCACCAAAGAGGAACCCGAAAGTGAGAAAAGTTTGTTCTCTGAACCAATAAAAACACGCACACCGTCACCTTCTTTGGTCAGAGATAGCAAATTCTCCAAATCCCGCTTGCGTTCAAGGTCGTCAAACAGGTGGCGGATGCGCTCAAGATCTTCTTCATTGGCGTTTTCATCAAGCAAATTGGCGCGGCCGCGCACGATCAAACGCTCAGGGGTGCCTTCGGGGCTGTCTGCCCACACGGCAACGCCCAACTCAATAAGCTTTTGAGATAAGATATTGAGTTCATTTTGGTTTTTAGAAACTTCACGTGAAACAATCTGGCGAAATTCGTCAACCGTGTGGCCTTCCATCACCACATTGAGAAAATTGGCTGCCTCGCGCATGGCAGATGGGGTCATCCCGACAGGCGGCGTGAAAATCCGGTTTTCGACCTGACCATCGGCGGTTACAAGCACAACGAGCGCACGATCCGGGGCCAGCGAGATAAATTCAATATGCTTAATAGCAGATTCGGTTTTTGGAGCCAGTACAAGGCTCGCACCTTGAGTCAGGCCAGAAAGCATTTTGCCTGCTCTATCAAGGGCTGTCTGAATATCTACCGTTTCCGGCGGCATGGACTTTTCGATCTCACTTCGATCCACCCCCGAAATACCGCCTATCTCCAACAATCCGTCGACAAAAAGTCTCAAGCCTTGCTGGGTTGGCAGCCTTCCCGCTGAAATATGCGGACTATCAAGCAGGCCAAGATGTTCGAGATCTTGCATCGTGTTCCGGATTGTTGCCGCCGAAACCTGCTCTGCCAGCTGACGGCTAAGCGTACGAGAGCCAACCGGCTCTCCGGTATCAAGATATGACTCCACGATCAGGCGAAAAACTTCGCGCGAGCGTTCGTTAAGCTGTGTAATTGGGGGTAGCTGGGCCATATGTATCTCACTTTGCCCTGAAAATAGGCGCTGACGCACGCATGGTCAATGCTGGACGCTCGCGCCATCGCGCGCTAAGAGAGAAGCGAGATATATCAGGAGAGACCCATGCGCCCATCCGGCCGGACAGCAGACACAATGCGCGACATTGCGATTGAAACCAACGTGACCAAACATGCCGAAGGCTCGTGCCTGATCAAATGCGGTGATACCCATGTGCTGTGTACAGCTACACTCGAAGGCCGCGTGCCACCTTGGCTTCGCAATACCGGGCTGGGTTGGGTTACGGCGGAATACGGAATGCTGCCACGCTCCACTGGCTCGCGCATGCGTCGCGAGGCGACCGCTGGCAAGCAATCTGGTAGAACCCAAGAAATTCAACGTCTTATAGGGCGCAGCCTGCGGGCTGGGGTTGACCGTGTGGCGCTTGGTGAACGACAGATAACCGTGGATTGTGATGTAATTCAGGCTGATGGCGGCACCCGCTGCGCCTCAATCACAGGCGGCTGGATCGCGCTTCGAATGGCGGTAAACAAGCTGCTGGAAACAGGTGAGATCAAGCAAGACCCGTTGACTGACCACGTCGCAGCTGTTTCTTGCGGGATATATGGCGGCCAGCCCGTGCTGGACCTTGACTATCTGGAAGATTCCGATGCCGGAACCGATGCGAATTTTGTAATGACCGGCGCACAGGGTTTGGTAGAAATTCAAGGCTCGGCTGAAGGCGCAACTTTTAGTCGCAGTGAGTTTGACCAACTCATGGATCTTGCCGAAAAAGGTGTTTCCGAGTTGGTGGCCGCTCAGAAAGCCGCGGTGGATGCGTAAACTAACCGGAAAACTGGTGGTCGCGACTCATAATCAAGGTAAACTTGATGAGATTGCCCGACTCATGGAGCCTTTTGGCGTAGAGACTGTTTCCGCCGGACAGCTTGGCTTTGATGAGCCAGAGGAAACCGAATCTACGTTTGTGGGCAACGCGCGGATCAAGGCACACTATGCCGCTAAAAAGAGCGGGCTTCCGGCGCTGGCGGATGATAGTGGCATTGAAATTGACGCCCTTGGCGGCGCCCCGGGGGTTTATACGGCTGACTGGTCCGAAACTCCGAACGGGCGCGATTTTGTGATGGCAATGACCCGTGCCTGGGATGAACTTGAAGCAATTAACGCCCCTGCCCCCCGCGTGGCACGGTTTTGCTCCACATTGGTTTTGGCGTGGCCCGATGGTCATGACGAGGTTTTTGAGGGTAAAATCGAAGGTCAGGTTGTGTGGCCGATGCGTGGCGAAGAGGGCCACGGCTTTGACCCTATCTTCATGCCTGATGGTTACGATATCACTTTTGGTGAGATGGATCGCTGGGAAAAAAACCGGATAAGCCACCGCGGTCGGGCATTTGAAAAGCTGGTAAAGGGTTGTTTTGATGCGTAAATCAGAGAGAAAGCTAATTTCTACCGGTTCGCCATTTGAGGAAACAATGGGCTATAGCCGCGCGTTGGTTCAGGGAGATTGGTGCTTCGTTTCTGGCGTAACCGGTTATGATTACAGTACTATGGTGATGCCGGAAACGGTTGACGCGCAAGCGCGCAACTGCTTTGCGACCATCGCCGATGTACTGGCCGAGGCGGGCTTTGAAATGGCTGATATTGCCCGGGTGCAATATACGGTGGCAGATGCTGCGCTGGTTGACCAATTGGTCTCCTCACTTGGTGACGCGCTCGGTGATATCCGCCCAGCAGCGACAATGATCATTGCCGGATTGATCAAACCCGAAATGCTGATCGAGATCGAGGTCACCGCGTTCCGTGGATGATTGGCAACACGGCGGGTTCGGAGTCTATGTCCATTGGCCATTTTGTTTGGCAAAATGCCCTTATTGTGACTTTAACAGCCATGTAAGCCGTGAGGTCGATCACGAACAATGGCGGAAAGCCTTTGTTTCCGAGCTTCAGCACTCTGCCTCACTCACCGGTCCCCGAAAGGTAGATTCAATATTTTTTGGCGGTGGCACGCCCAGCCTGATGGAAGCTGAAACGGTTGCCACGGTCATAGATGAAATCGACAGGATTTGGGGTATTCGGCCCAATGCCGAGATAACATTGGAGGCCAATCCGACCTCGGTTGAAGCCAACAAGTTTGTTGACTTCAGTCAAGCTGGTGTCAATCGTATTTCCATGGGAATACAATCGCTTAACGATGATGATCTTAAGGCGTTAGGCAGAATGCACTCGGTTGATGAAGCCCTAAAGGCCTTTGATATTGCGAAAAAACATTTTGAGCGCGTCAGTTTTGATCTTATCTATGCACGCCAAAAACAAACAGCCAAGCACTGGTTTACCGAGCTACGCCGCGCGCTTGATCTGGCCGTTGACCACCTGTCGCTTTACCAGCTAACCATTGAGCAAGGCACCCGTTTTGGGGACCTTTATAACAAAGGAAAGCTTCGCGGGCTCCCGCCCAACGATGAAGCTGCAGACATGTATTTGGGCACACAAGAGATATGCTCCGAGTTTGGCCTCCATGGCTACGAAATATCAAACTATGCCCGGAAAGACGCGGAAAGCAGGCATAATCTCGTCTATTGGCGATACGGAGACTATGTTGGCGTTGGCCCCGGCGCCCATGCGAGACTTACCATTGACGGCCAGAGAACCGCCCTCAACACCCATCTTGCGCCACAAAAGTGGCTGGAAAGCAATGCCGAGCTCGGGCATGGGATTCAGGAAACTGAAGCGCTCTCTCTTGAAGATCAGGCGACGGAATATTTAATGATGTCAATGCGACTGGCGGAGGGCAGTGATTTGAATCGCTTTGAAAAGATGGCCTCGCGAATACCACCTTCGCGCTTGGCGCAGTTGCAGGAAATGGGAATGGTTAACGTTGAAGGAAAACGACTATTCGCAACCGCAAAAGGGCGGCCTGTTCTCAACTCGGTTCTGGCGGAATTACTAAGGTAAATAACACAATGGGGTTGGCAAAAATCTTTTGGGTTTTGGTTGGTGGTAGCTCTCTCGGGCTTGGCACACTCGGTATTTTTTTGCCGCTTTTACCCACGGTTCCTCTTTACCTATTGGCAGCTTTTTCCTTTTCAAAATCGTCAGATAAGTTGCACAACTGGTTGTTAAGTCACAATATATTTGGCCCGCATATTCGTGATTGGAACGAAAAACGGGTTATCAAGCGCCGCTCAAAATACATGGCAGTTATCGCCATGGCCGGTTCCGTCTTGCTCGCAATATTCCTAAGCGTGCCGTACAAGTTTATTGCTGTTCAGGCGATTATTCTAGGTTTGGTCGGGCGGTTTATCTGGCGTCAAAAAGAAGCCTAGCTGGATAGAATCTGGCAGAGCTCATCCAACTCCTCAAGCGAAGTATAGGCAATTCTCAACTCGCCCTTGCCTGAAGATTGACGGTGATCGATGCTAACCTTTAGTTTTAGCTGTGCAGACAAATCGTTTTCGATCGCACGAGTGTCCGCGTCCTTCGGAGGCTGAAGCTGGCGTTTTTGGGAAAGCTGTTTTCCGCCTGATTTTGCCAAAGCCTCGGTTTGGCGCACATTTAGGCCCTTATTAATAACCAAACGTGCGAGCGCTGCCGGATTGGTAGCCGGCACCAATGCGCGTGCGTGACCTGCAGAAAGCTTACCTTCTTTGAGATAGGTTAATACTTCGTCCGGCAGGGTCAGCAACCTTAGAAGGTTCGCAATATGGCTGCGGGACTTCCCGAGTGCCTCGGCCAGCTTTTCTTGTGTGTGGCCAAACCGGTCCATGAGCTGCCGGTACCCGACGGCTTCTTCAACGGCGTTCAGATCTGCACGCTGGATATTTTCGATAATTCCGAGCTCAAGCACCTCTGTGTCGTCGAGCTCACGAATAATTACCGGTATATCGTGCACTTGCGCCATCTGAGCGGCACGCCAGCGACGCTCACCAGCAACTATTTGATATTCCTCACTAATATTTGGGTTTGGGCGCACGATTAGTGGCTGAATTATGCCCTTTGCCCTGATTGAGCTCGCAAGGTCTTCCAGATCACTATCTGCAAAAAAACGGCGGGGCTGGTCAGGGTTGGCGTGAAGTTTCTCGATCGGAACCGAAGAATCGGCAACAAGCTTTCTGGCGGGCTGGCGCGCGGACCCCAAATCGACATCAGCCAGAAGGGTAGACAACCCCCGTCCCAGGTTTCGGCGCACTGGTTTCTTGGTCATCCGATGAGCCTTTCATTTAGGGCAACAGGGTCGTTCATACGGCGTAAAAGTTCTGCCGCAAGTTTTTGATAGGCAATCGCACCGGAAGAACGGTGATCATAAATCAATGCGGGAATGGAGTGAGACGGGGCCTCGGATAACCTAATATTTCGCGGTATCGTCGTTTCATAAACCAAATCACCCAGATTGCTCCGAACATCCTCTTCAAC
>Ga0209121_10000999_pt1 | contig 29653 bp, 29 predicted proteins | sample Cruoilmetagenom3_FD_187292 | JGI IMG/M metagenome (GOLD analysis project Ga0209121, IMG submission 187292) | Oil polluted marine microbial communities from Coal Oil Point, Santa Barbara, California, USA - Sample 3 (SPAdes) (version 2) | ecosystem: Environmental > Aquatic > Marine > Oil seeps ...
AAATCCTCTCACCCCGACCAGATTCCTACTTCGCAAAATGCTACGCTGTATCTGGGTTACACACGAATCTATGAGAGGAACTCATGATACATCTTACCTTGGAAAGGAAGCCATTGTATGGTAGCGGCGTCCAATCGTTGGTGAAGCGGCTCAAGCAGAGGGCAGGGATAAATGGTAAAGGAAGCATTCACCGATTTCGCCATACTTTCGCTCTGAATTTTCTCAGGGCAGATCGTAATGTTTTCAACTTGCAATATTTACTGGGGCACTCAGATTTGGATATGGTAAGGAGATACACCAGTGCCCTGGGTATGGAAGACGCCCTGGAAGCTCATGTGAAGGCAAGCCCGGCAGATAACCTGGGCATCAAGTGAGAATTACGTCGATGGTTTTTCCCCGGGCCAAAATTTACACTTATACCGAATGTAATCCCGGCGCAGTAGTACTTCCTCCAGGTGCTTGTGGATTTTCTCCTCTAATGTGCAGAGGTCATAAAAAAGTCTTCTGATATGATTCATCGTATCCTCCTTGTCCACGTAGAGAATCATAACTCTTGGTGTTGACTCAGTCACTACAACTCTTTGTCCCGCTGCTACCCGAGCTGGCGTCTTTTGCCAGCTGAAGTTGAACGGTTCAGGCGTCGCTCTCACAAGCGTAGCAGCTAAATGGGCAATTATGGGCTTTTTAAATTTCTGCGTTAGCTTTGGTTCGAGGAAAGAAAATTCGCTGTATGCAACTATGGAATATGTCTGGCCACGTTTTACTTCATGCCGGTTACTTCACGGGCGATTGCCCATCTTTGCATCTCTGAGGTTCCTTCATAAATTTCCATTAACCTTTGGTCACGGTAGTAACGTTCTACTGCGAAATCCTTAATGTAGCCATAGCCGCCAAAAATTTGAATTGCCTTGTGACAAACTCTGTGAGCTGCTTCACTGGCATAAACTTTTGCCATTGCTGCCTCCTTAAGAGGAGTTTTCCCTGTTTTCTGCGTCAGCCAGGAAGCCTCATAAACCAGCAATCTGGATGTCTCGATATCTATTGCCATATCAGCAATCATCCATTGTATTGCTTGCATATGAGCCAGTTCTGTGCCAAATTGCTTTCTTTCCTTAGCATAATCAACAGCAGCCTCATAAGCTGCTTCAGCAAGACCTAATGACTGAGCCGCTATGTTAGCACGGCTCGCATCTATAGCATCCAGGGCTACTCTGAATCCCCTTCCTTCCTTGCCTATTATGTTAACGGCAGGTATTTTGCAATTATCAAAAATCAGCTCTGTTGTTGAACTGGCGTGCAGGCCCATTTTCCTTTCTCGCTTGCCTATATAAAAGCCAGGAGTATCTTTATCCACGATAAAGGCACTGATTCCACGATACCCTAAAGATGGATCCTTAGTAGCGAAGGTGATGATAAATTCAGCTTCGGCAGCGTTAGTTACGAAGAGTTTGGTGCCGTTAAGAACATAATAATCACCTTCATGTGTATATCTTGTCTGTAATGCAGCAACATCGCTGCCAGCTGCTGGCTCAGTCAAGCCAAAAGCAACTATTGCACCTTTAACTACACGCGGAATGTAGTGGCTCTTTTGTCGTTTGTTGCCATGCATGGTGATGGGATACATGCTCAGACCAACACTGCCTAAATATATGGAACCTAAAGCGGCTGAGCCGCGGGAAATTTCCTGGCAGGCTATAGTAAAAGCTATCACATCCCCGCTCCCTCCATATTCTTGAGGCAAATGAATGCCGAATAATCCGACATCAGCCATCTTTTTAACGGCTTCATGTGGGAATTTCTCGGTTTCATCCCATTCAGCAGCATAGGGCATGACTTCCTTGGCGACAAAATCACGCACCATTGTCTGGAACATCTTCTGTTCTTCAGTGAATTCAAAGTCCATCTTTGCCCCCTTGTATTGATTCAGAGTTATTTTATTTGAAAGATATTGAAAAGGGAAGCTGTTGCTGATGAAGATACTCTTGGATTTGATTCCCTCAGTGCTTTTCAACCAACTTGGGATCGAGTATGCTTGGACACTGCCGAAAGTGCGATATATACTATTTGATGGGTGGCATTCTTGAATGTAAGTTAGGGCATATTTGGACAATAGGCTAAGTAGGGATGAGCGTGTGTAAATGGTATTTTTGCTGCCCAATAAAGCGATTTACTGATGAAGGGAAGCTTGAGAGATGTTGGGTGGAGAATTATTGCTTGGTCACTAACAAGCGCTGTGTTCGTTATCAAATGGAGGAGAATAGCGAGCCCCATCCCGATAATATGTTGCCCAATGGTGAGGTAAGAGAAAATCTCAGATAAGCCTCGGGATTACTTTATAGCCGACCTGGGGAGCTAATGATGGAGATAGAAGTACTTGGAACGGAGTCGCTGGGAGTTCGTGGCCTCTGCTGTGTAGTTAAGACAAGAGAGCGCAAAATCATTATTGATCCTGGGGTTGCCCTGGGATATAGGCGACATGGTCAATTACCACACCCAGTTCAGGTTGCAGCTTCCGAAAGAACCAGGAGACTCATTGAAAAGGCTTTAGAGGATGCCACCGATGTCATCATTAGCCACTATCATGGTGACCATCATCCTTTGGTTAATGCCAATCCTTATCAGCTTTCTGCGGAACGGGTGGCTGAGCTGTGTGTGCACCCTAGGCTCTGGACCAAAGGGACAAAAGGTCTCTCCCTTAATCAGGCTTATCGAGCGCGGGCTCTAGCCAGCAAACTGGGTCGGATGCTGCCTGTTGCTGAAGGAATAAGCGATGGCTTACTAAGCTTTTCTTTTCCTGTTCCTCACGGTGAGCAAAATGGCCGAGGTGGTAGTGTCATGATGACTCGTGTTGAAGAGGATGGCGAGGTTTTTGTGCATGCCTCAGATATCCAGATGCTCAATGATGAGGCGATTGATGAGGTTCTTGCCTGGCATCCAAATATAGTACTTGCTTCTGGGCCACCCATTTATTTGCCAAGTTTAATGTCAAAAGAGCTGGAAGGTGCTTTAGACAGGACAGTCCAGTTGGCCGAGAAGGTTGATGTTCTCATTCTTGACCACCACCTGCTGCGTTCTAAAGAAGGGGAGAGGTGGTTGGATCGCGTCTCTTCTCTTGCTGATTATAAAGTTGTTTGTGCTGCTGACTTTATGAAGCGCCCCCGCAACTTGCTTGAAGCTGAGAGAGCTCTTTGGTACAAAAAACTGCCGGTGCCTAAAGGTTGGCACGAGGCTTATGCTCGTGGTGAGATTGATGTCATCTCTGAATGGGGTGACAAAGTTAGACCGGACAAGGGGCGACTTTAAGCTGATTTTAGTAAGATGAACCCCTATAGTTATCCAAATATTGAGCCCAATTTTAATATGCAGTTGAAGGAAACAACACAAAGATGGCTTCGCTATGCGGTTGATTTCCCCGCTGCTCATCCTACTCGCTATGAGGAGACCAATACCGTCCGAGGTGAGTATCTCCGACCAGCGAAGGAGGCTCGCTTCCCATTGGTCATTTTACTTCATGGAATAGGGGACCGGAGTGTAATTCCCTGTAAACTCCTCGCCCTAGCCTTAGCCAAGCAGGGGATAGCCTGCTTCATCTTGTATTCCGTTTGTATTCCGTGTTTCATTCAAGCCGTGTTCCTCAAGCTATAAAAAAGCAGCTTCCTGCTCTTACCTTCGAAGAGTGGTTCGAAGAATATCAAGTCTCGATGATTGATGTGCGTCAGATAGTAGATTGGGCAAATAGCAGAGGGGAGATAAACAAGGAAAGGATAGCTGCAGTTGGAATAAGCTTTGGCGGGTTTATCTCAGCGATAACCATGGGAGTTGATAGACACATCAAGGCAGGTGTGTTTCTGGTTGCTGGCGGGAATTCTGAAGAAATTACCTGGCGAAGTAAAATGTCTGCTATAAGAATGGGGGCAAGCTGCACTGAGGCAGAGTGTCATCCCATCCACAGTTGCTATCCACAGTATCTAGCTGAGGTAGCTGAGAAGGGCTTCGAGAATATTACCCCCGCTAAAAAAATGTTTTTTAACTGACTCCATGACTTCTGCCTCATCTCTGCGGAAGCGTCCCGTATTGATGATCAATGCGCTTTGGGATAGCATTGTTCCAAGGCGAGCCACTCTTGATTTTTGGGAGGCATGTGGCAAACCTGCTATCACATGGTTTCCCGGTACTCATGGCGCTATCTGGCTATGGTATCCTTTTATTAGCAGGAAAATTATCAACTTTCTCAGAGCAAATTTCGGGATGCAAAAGAGACATTCTTCATCAAGTGCTTAGAGTCTTATGCCCCATTTACAGGGACTCCTCCACGATTTCGGAGATATCTTTTATAGCTAACTTCTCTTCCAGGCCTTCTGCCTTTACTGCGTCCTCAAGCATCATCATGCAGATAGGGCACGCCACCGCTAAAACAGTCGCGCCGGTATCATAAGCTTCTCTTACTCTGACTCTACTGGGGCTATCTTTACCACTGCCTAGTATATCAGTGTAAAAGTTACCTCCACCACCGCCACAGCAGAAGGCGTTTTCCCTATTTCTCTCCATTTCTATCAGTTCGATTCCAGGAATAGCTCTTAAAATTTGCCTTGGGGAATCGTATTCATTATTGTATCTGCCCAGAAAACAAGGGTCATGGTAGGTAACTTTCGCCTTAAAATTTTCAAAGACATTCAATTTTCCACATTCGATTAGATTCCAGAGAAGCTGCGTATAATGAAACACTTCAAATTCATCTGAGTAGTTATTTTTCATGGCATTATATGAATGTGGTGAAAGGGTAACGATCTTTTTCACTCCCAGTTCTTTGAACATCTGAATGTTATTCTCTCTCAGAAATTCGAATAAACTCTTTTCACCAAGCATATCCACTTCATTCCCATCGCAATTTTCTTTTTCTCCCAAAATTCCAAAGGAAAGGCCGGATTTCAATAACACCTTGCCCAACGCCCTGGCAGCCTTTTTGCTGGTTGTATCATATGACCCTACGCATCCAACATAATATAAGAATTCATCGCCTTTTTGGTACCGTGGTATCTTTATATCTTCAGCCCAATCGCCTCTCTTTCCCCTCATCTCTCTGTAGGGATTGCTGTACATATAAACGTTTGTTAGAAAGCGACCGACCATTGGTGGTGCCGTTTGCGCATCTACTGTCTCTTCTCTTGCTGCCTTGAGAATGTCGATAATATCCTGACTAAATTTAAATCTGCATTGCTCACTGCAATTTCTGCACATTGTGCAAGAGTATAAAATTTTAGACATATGCTCAGTCCACTTGATCTCCTTTTTCACTAAAGAAGCGTATATCAGCCACATCATCCCCCCAGGTGAATAGGTTTCGAAGTGATATTTATCATATACTGGACAATTGAAGCCTAAATAAGAGCAATCACTTGTGAATCTGCAGTAGCCACATCTGAAACATCTGTGAATTATATTTTGATAGTCTTCAAAAGCCATTTAATCGCTCCAATTCCCCGGGTTCATAATCCCATTTGGGTCTAGCATTTTTCTAACTCGGTTCATTAGTTCTCGCGTGTTGGGCTCTATTTTTTTCATCATCAGTTTTTGTCCTGGCAATTCGGCTTTCCATAGAACACCTCCCAATTCCAGAATCATCTTATCTGATTCATCTATGGCGTTCCTTACCCTTTCAGCGTCTCCCTCATCAGCACGGTTAAAAGAATAATTGAGGCCGAACATAATGCTATGGCCACAATCCAGAGCTTGATGCCCAAGGGAGAAAACCACGCTATATCTGCGGGCGATTTCCCACCCTCTCCTCCATGCTTCAGGGATTTTTTCTATAGGTAGTATAGCTCCGACATATTCAAAGCCTCCCCCTTTGGCAAAATCTGCTGCTGTGGCAGCAAATGGGGGCACATCTAGGAATCTTCTTTTGAAGGTAGAGGGCGTTTCTTCCAGAAATTTAACCCTTTCATCAAACATCCCCACGAGTTTCTTCTTTTTAAAATCAAATTCTGATTCGCTATTTCCGGTTACAAGGATAACTGTATAAATGTGCCCACACATCCAATCAGGTTTATCTTGTGCGATAATAAAGAAATTTTCTGCCATTTCAGTTTGAAAAACTTCGAATACAACATCTGGAAGTGAATCCGGATCATTTGTCTGAAATACCAATACATCCCTTAGTTTTGGTTTTGGGAAAAGTTGCAAGGAAATTCTGGTAATAATGCCGGTGGTGCCAAACCACCCAATAAACAGACCTGCCAAATCTGGAAGTGGCCCTCTGCTAAACCAATATGGAGAAATAGAACAGGAGCCGATTTTACATATCTCACCGGTAGGCAGTACTACTTCCATCCCGTTTATCATGCTTGAACTAACTCCGTGCATGGGTGTGAGGTGTCCATGTCCGAAGATTAAAGCATTTCCAACAATAGTGACTGTAGGAGGTGCTTCTGGCATGGAATGTTGAAGGTGGGGATGGTTTCTTTCGAGATAAGATTTCAGCATACCCTGTGAGACACCTGCTTCCACTATCGCATATTTACTCTTTTCATTTATTTCGACAATCCTGTCCATTCTTTTCATATCTAATACAATTCCACCTCTAATGGGCACAGTTAAGGCGGATAAAGTGAATCCCCCGCCCATTGGAGTAATGGGAACCTTTTCTTCATTAGCTAACAGCACTATTTTTTGTACTTCTTCTGCTGTTTTTGGCATAACCACGTAATCTACCTTACGGGGCCGTTGTGCCCCAGGGTCTCGGGAATAAATATAAAGTTCCTCCTGGCGGTTTGACACGAAATCCTTCCCAACTATTACAGCCAGAGAGTTATATATTGTATCTTTTTCAATCATTTTCCACTCCCCTTTTCACAGAATTCTTATGCTTATGGCAGTTACAATTTTTTGTCAGGCGATTTTGCCTTCTCGTTTATCTTCATCTTTTAGTAATCGGCAACCTCAATAACCTTATTCTTGCTCTTAAAGCCGCTTGTAATTCTGACCTGACTTTGAGAAATGCCAAAATGATGTGCCAGCAATTTAATGACCGCCTGGTTAGCTCTACCTTCCTTAGGTGGTTCTTTGACCTTTACTATAAAGTTATCCCCTTCTCGGCTAACCTCTTCAGTTTTTGAATTGGGCCTTACCTTAACTTGAATTTTCACTGACTGGCTCCCCCCACATTCCTTGGTCATCAAGTTTGACTAGCTTCACTGGTAATATTTCGTTGGTTAAAGGCTTGTGGCTGTGAACAGAGACTCTGATATAGTTATCAGTCAATCCAGAATATATGCTGTTTCCCTGGGCTGTTTCTTTTTCCCAGAGGACAGGTAGTTTATTACCTACAGATTGTTCATAAAATTTCTCCCGGCATTGTCGCGCTAGCTCGAGCATTCTCTGAGAGCGTTCTTTTTTTACCTGCTCCTTTATCTGGTCAGGCATCCTGGCTGCTTGGGTTCCCGGGCGTGGTGAGAAAGGAAAGACATGGATATTGGCAAAAGTCTCTTGCTGACAAAAGCGGTAGCTTTGCTGGAAATCATCCTCGCTTTCTCCTGGGAAGCCTACCATAATGTCGGTGGTGATGGCTGCCCCAGGGATAGCCTCCTTGATCAAATATATGGCTTTTATATAATCATCCAAAGAATAGCTTCGTTTCATCTTTTGCAATATAGCGTCACTGCCACTTTGCAGGGCCAGATGGAGATGGCGACAGAGCCTTTTATTTTGCCACAGTGCAAGTAATTTGGGCGAAACTTCTTGTGGCTGTAAAGAAGAAAGGCGCAGTCTCTCGATTCCCGTGCTGTTAAGAATGAGCTGTATTAAATCCGATAGAGTCATGTTTGCATTGCTATAACACCCCACCTTGGTGCCGGTTAAAATAACCTCCTTGTAGCCGAGAGTCTCCTTTGTTTTGATTTCCTCTATAATTTGGGAGACAGGCAGGGAATACTCAAGGGATCTTACCCTGGGCACGATGCAATAAGTACAAGCTGTATGGCAACCATCCTGAATCTTTATTAAACTGCGAACTCGAGCGGTGCCATTACCAGCGGAAGAGGGATAGTTCCTTGCAGTGGAAGAGGGAGATGTTCGCAGTGGTAAGTTATTAATTATTTCAAGCAAACGCTCTTTATCTTTGTTGTTCAAGACGAGGTTGCTGAGGGGAATTAATTCTTGAGGAGCTCTTTGTGCATAACAGCCAGTAGCGATGATGAAAGCTTTCGGATTTCTGCGCCTGGCCAATCTGAGCCAGTGACGCGATTTACGGTCGGCAACGTGGGTGACTGTACAAGTATTGACAATGTAAATATCTGCTATTCCCTTGGAAGCTACAAGTTGATACCCGGCCTCGCTGAACTGGCTTGCCAGCGATTCTGTCTCTGCCTGATTAAGCTTGCATCCTAAAGTGTATAAGGCTACCTTCATTTATTTTTTCGTTCTAACTTTGAGTAGTTTTGTCTTTAGATAGACTATTCTAGATGTTATTATAGCTTTTTTCATACCACTCAGCGATTGTTTTCATTGCTACATAAGGGTTGCCAATTGCTGTATGAATAGGTAGGATATGCTCAAAGAGTAGGTCTTTCTAGGGAGGTTGAAAATGAAAGTGAGCACGGTAACTCAAATGAAAAATCTGGACAGGGATGCCATGGAAGAATTTGGAGTTTCACAGGAGCTTTTGATGGAGAACGCCGGGCAGGCGGTGTATTTTGTTATATTGGAAAAGTTTGGAATAAAGGACAAGAGGTTCGTTGTTTTCTGTGGAGGTGGTAATAATGGTGGAGACGGGCTTGTGGTTGCCAGGAAAATCTATTCAAGTGGTGGGGAAGTAAAAGTTTTTCTTCTGGATGACGAAGCCAAGTTTCAAGGAGCGGCGAAAAAGAACTTTGAGATAGTATCAAAAATACCACTAGAAATATCCCATGTTAGCTCAAGTGACTTTATGAAATCTGATGTTCTTCATTGTGATGCCATCGTGGACGCTGTATTTGGCACCGGTCTTACCAGAGAAGTTGGTGGGATATATAAAGATGTAATTGAATTGATAAACGAAAGCAAGAAAATGGTGTTCAGTGTTGACATTCCTTCGGGAATAAATGGTGATACCGGCGAGGTAATGGGCATAGCAGTCAAAGCAGATTATACCGTGACATTTGGACTTCCCAAGATAGGGAATATGCTCTATCCTGGATATGACCATTGTGGAAAGTTGTATGTCTCACATATATCATTCCCACCTTCGCTTTATGATGCTGATTCCATAAAAGTAAGAATCAGTAATTCCTTAGAACTTCCCAAAAGAAATAAAGATGCCCATAAAGGAGATTTTGGTGAGGTTCTCTTCATCGCCGGCGCTTCAAGTTATCTTGGAGCGCCGTACTTCTCTGCTTTATCCTTTCTTAAAGCGGGCGGAGGATATTCCCGCCTGGCTGCACCTGCATCTATCTCTTCGTTCTTAGCAAATAAAGGAAGCGAGATCGTCTTTGTTCCCCAAAAAGAGACAAGCTCAAGGAGTATAGCATTAGGGAATAAAGATGAGCTATTGAGACTTTCTGAGATAGTAGACATGGTAGTTATAGGTCCAGGTCTTTCTTTGAATGGAAATACTCAACAGTTAGTAAGGGAATTGACGTCTGAAATAAACAAACCTTTACTTATAGACGGCGATGGAATTACGGCTATTTCTAACGATGTGGAAATACTTAAAGGGAGAAAGGCGGAAACTGTTCTTACACCTCATCTGGGTGAGATGTCAAGGATCACAAAAATGGAGATAAGCGAGATAAATAAAAACAAGATAGAGGTTTTGCGATGCACAGCGAGGGAGCTCAATGCCATGATAGTCTTAAAAGGAGCTCATTCTCTTATAGGCTATCCCAATGGCACTGTGTTCATCAACATGAGTGGGAATCCTGGCATGGCAACTGCTGGGTGCGGTGATGTGCTAACAGGAACAATTGCTGCTATGTTTGGTCTGGGATTCTCCCTTGAAGATGCGGTGAGAATGGGAGTATTCATCCATGGATTTTCTGGAGACCTGGCTGCAGCGGATAAAGGTGAGGATGGAATAACTGCACAAGATATACTGGACTATCTTCCTATGGCGATGAAGCATTATCGGGAGGATTTCCCAGACATCTCCAAAAACTTCTATGAAAGCATCTTTGTTGTATAGGGAATTAGAAATGGAAGCATGGATTTTGGAAAAACAGGCGAAGATAGAGGAGAAACCGTTAAGATTGGCAAAAATTCCTGCTCCTCACGTAGAAGATAATGAGATAAGAATAAAGGTTTTTGCCTGTGGCGTTTGTAGAACTGACATTCACATCGCCGAAGGAGATTTACCTTTAGGGAAATCCCCTTTGATTCTAGGGCATGAGATAGTAGGTATCGTTGATGAAGTAGGGAAAGAGGTTAGAAATTTTGAGCTTGGCGATAGAGCTGGCATTGCTTGGTTGAATAGCGCCTGCGGGAAGTGCAAATTTTGCTTATCAGGCAGGGAAAATTTATGTCCCAATGCTAAATTTACTGGGTGGAACACCGATGGTGGGTATGCCAAATACACCGTTGTTCCAGCTAATTTTGCCCTCCATTTAAGTGAACGGTTGTCCTTTGTTGAATTAGCTCCGCTTATGTGTCCTGGCATAGCTGGATACAGAGCATTTCGGTTGACACAAACCCAGAAAGGGCAAAGGTTGGGGCTTTATGGATTTGGCCCTACCGCCTCTTATGTCCTTCAAATTGCCAAATTCTTGGGAGTAGAGACTTTTGTGATAACTAGAAGCGAGAAGAATAGAAATGCTGCCAGGGAGTTAGGAGCGAATTGGGTGGCAGGCTATGAAGACAAATTACAATGTAAACTGGATGCGGGCATCATATTTCCTCCAGCAGGCAACTTGGTCGAATTTGCTCTTTCACAGTTGGATTCAGGGGCTAGGTTGGTTCTGGCGCCAGTGACGAGCACGCCGATAGAGATTAAGGATTACAATCATATCTGGATGGAGCGCACTATTATAAGCTTAGCTAATATAGCCAGAGAAGATGGAATAGAATTTCTGAAGATTGCAGATGAGATAAATATAAAAACAGAGCTGGAGGCCTTCGATTTCAATGAATTAGCAGAGGTGTTGATTAGTGCTAAACACGGAAAGGTGAAAGGTAACGCGGTGATAAAGATCGCAGAGTGAAGGAGCTTGAAGGGATAGACCATGACAACACAGATTTTGCTTGTAATCGTTGTAATACTCTTGGTGATTTTGATTCTCTTCGTTCTTAAATGGAGAGGAGTTAAACAGGGAGATATCCAAGATGCTGTATCAAGTACATGGATAAAGCTGGGACTGGAGGAGAAGATAGGTAGAGTGGCAACTCATGCGCAGGATATCAGGGATAGTCATCGGGCTATTGAGCAGATGCTTCGAGTGCCGATAGAGCGTGCTGCGCTTGGTGAATTGAGCCTGGAGACAATCCTTTCAGACCAACTTCCACCCAATATGTTTGGCATTAGGAAGACTATTCTCAATGGGAGAATTCCTGATGCCCATATTCGCTCCACTGTGGGTCTTATCTGCATAGATTCTAAGTTTCCACTGGAGAATTATCAAAAAGTGGTGCAGAGTGAGAGCCCTGAAGAAAAGGAAAAGTCTAGAAATGACCTCCGCAGAGATATCCGCCGACATCTTGATAAAATAGCCGAAGATTATGTTTGTCCTGAAGAGGGTTCAGCAGAATTTGCCTTTGCCTATATCCCATCAGAGGCTGTTTACTACTTCCTGGCTACTGAAGAGCCCAAATTGCTGCAAGACTACGCCAGAAAAGGAGTGCAGGTTGTATCGCCATTAACGCTTTCTTCTCGAATTGAACTCATAAAAACTGGTGTTCATGCCAGGAAACTTTCCGAAGAAGCGGAAGGTGTAAGAAAAGACCTCAATGTGATTTCCAGAAGATTTGGCGATATTGATGAGTTATGGCGGGTATTTTATAGCACACACCTGAGAAACGCTGGCCAGAAAGCTGATGAATTAAATACGGCTTACGGCAAGCTAAGAGAGGAATTTGAGAGGATTTCGAAAGTAACAGAAGAAAAAACGGACGGAGACTAGGCTTTCTTTTCCTATGGGAAGTTCTACCAAGAGATATCAGGTTTTACGCGCCTTTAAATTCAAATCCTTGGCAGCAAATCAGAATATTTCTCTATTCGGCTCATTCCGGCCTCTGATTGTATCATCCAGGTCATCCAGCAAAGCTCTATCGCTTTGTAGCCAGTCTTCCTAGCAATCTGGTCAACTCGCTTTACAAAATCGATATCGCTGGAGGGTATCTCGATACCTGCCTGGATTAAAATTTCCTCTATAACTCTCTTTACTATCTTGTCAGGCATTACCGTATCCACTCCTCCCATCATCCTGAGATATTGAAAGGTATTTATGCCAACTCCCTTTAATTTCCCTATTGGGTTCACTTCCCAGCTCTCAAGTTCACTGTTCTCTGCCCAGTGAATAAGGGCTTGTCTGTCATCAAAGTTTAGCGCTGCCTTAAGTTTAGCTAAATATGTAGCTACAGATTTCGCCACTTGCCAGGAACGTTTGTTCTTCCAGATTCTTGTAATTTCCCTAACTTGAGAGTCGACAATGGCTAAATCCTCAACATTTTTGATTTTTCCTGTCTCAACAAAAGTTTTTCCAAATCTATCTACTTTTGGCACCACAGCCGTAAAGTAATTCAAACCAATAGAAGTGAAAGAAGCATCTACTATCATCAAGACGACGCTGCCATCCCACCTTCTTGTTTCCAGGCAACGCTGACAATACCATTTAAGTTCGGGAACTTTATCCATGTAGCTGTTGACAATTGCTTGGAGTTCCATGTTTATCTTTAGTCTGGCACCTGTATCTCTAACTCTTTTTGGAAAACTGCGAAACTGTTCTTGCCATATAAACAGAAGACAACCCGTTCCAGACTGGTTTCCCCTTTGAGGTATTCAATGGTTGTGAAGAGCATAAGTCTGGCGCATTTGTCTGCGGGAAAGCCAAAGATACCGGCGCTGATAGCAGGCAAGGTGATGCTTTTCAAGTTATTCCTATCAGCTAGCTTTAGAGAATTCAAAGTAGCCTTCTTGAGATTTTCCTCTTCATTTTCCCTCCCGCCTCTCCAAACAGGGCCAACGGCATGAATGACATACTTGGCTTTTAGCTTGCCCGCAGTGGTTATTGCCGCTTCGCCCACAGGAACATAGCCGATCTTGTTGCTCTCCTCCTGAATTACCCAGCCGCCTTTCCTTACTATCGCTCCTGCTACTCCTCCTCCATGTTGTAAGTGAGAGTTAGCGGCGTTGACGATGGCAGCAGTATCCATTTCGGTAATATCGCCATCAATCAGTTCCAAAACAGAATTGTTTATTTCCCTTTCCATGTGCGCCTCCTTTAAGTTTTGTAATCGATTAGACTAAACCTTTGGGATTTTCCCTCGTTTTAGTATTATAAAACAAGAAGAGTCAGGGAGGAATAAGATGAACAAATGGTTTAAGTTCTCAATTCCAATATTTTTGATTGGGGTGCTGGTGCTGGTCAGCAGTTGTGCTGCTGCTCCGGTGCCAACACCAACACCAAGACCAGCACCATCGGAAAGCTATCTTGACGGGAAAGGACATAACTCGGACATGACTGTGCCAGGTGGAGGGGCAACAGAGCGCAAAATCGTAAGGACTGGTTACATGACTTTGGAGGTGAATGATATAACTGAGGCTATGGGTGACATTGTTAGAATAGCTGAAGAACTGGACGGCTATGTCGTTTCTTCCCAAAAGTATCAAGATGAGAAGACTGCAGGCAGTATCTCCATTCGAGTTCCTGCAGAAAGATTCGATGAAGCTCTGGGGAAGCTTCGCCACTTAGCGATATCAGTCCCCAATGAGAGCACGCAGAGCAAAGATGTGACCGAAGAGTATGTGGACCTGGAGGCTAGGCTGCGCAATCTCAGGGCAACCGAAGCTCAATACCTGATATTACTGGAGAAGGCAGAAATGGTGGAGGAAATGCTCAAAGTACAGGAAGCGCTTTCCAGGGTAAGGGGCGAGATTGAGCAAATAGAAGGACGTATGCAGTATCTTGAAAGGACCTCTGATATGGCGCTCATTGAGATAAGCCTGAAGCAAACCAAGCCCCTAGCTGGGCCATGGAGTCCGGCCACGGCTCTCAAGTCAGCAATTCACGGTATAGTGACATTTGGTAGAGGTTTGCTGACAGCACTGATATGGCTCGGCATTTTCTGCTGGATCTGGATTCCTATCCTGGTCATCTGGCTTAGACGGCGAAGGAAGAAGGTCTGATTGCAAAAATTTTTATATGAGGATTTATTCACTGTACTGTTTCCTGGAATTGTCTTGCATGGTTCATCATGCTAAGATGCCAATATGGAAGTAGGCTTGGTCTATGATTCCATTTACCTGGAGCACGATACCGGCAGCCATCCTGAAAATTCCCAAAGGCTGGTATCCATAATGTCGCATCTGGAGAAGACTGGGGCAAAAGAAAAACTTAGCTTGCTTGCGCCGCGTTCTGCTACGATTGAGGAATTGGAAATGGTTCACGCCCCGGAGTATATCTCCAGAGTTAAAAATGTAGCGGAAAGTGGTGGTGGCTGGCTGGATCCTGACACGATAATGTGCCCCAAATCTTACGAAGTAGCTTTGTATGCCGCAGGTGGGCTTTTAACTGCAGTAGAGGCAGTGATGAAGGGAGAAGTTGACAGTGCCTTTGCTCTGGTTAGACCTCCAGGACATCATGCCGTTCGTAATAGAGGAATGGGCTTCTGCATCTTCAACAATGTTGCCATAGCAGCTAAATTTGCTTTAACTAATTTCAATCTCAGTCGTGTTCTCATTGCCGACTTTGATGTTCACCATGGCAATGGTACCCAGGATACATTTTATAATGACCCTAAGGTTCTTTATTTCTCCACTCATCAGTATCCCTTTTACCCGGGAACAGGCTGGATAGACGATACTGGGATTGGGGAGGGAGAAGGAACTACAGTGAATTTCCCCATGACTGGTGGCTGGGGTGACGAGGAGTATTTAAGAGCTTTTAATGAAGTTCTGGTTCCCGTAGCTCAGAGATTTCAGCCAGAGCTTATATTGGTTTCTGCTGGCTTCGACCCGCATTGGGCTGATACCATAGCTATGATGCAGGTCAGTGTCACTGGCTTTGCTCGAATGGTAGCGGTGTTAAAGAAATTAGCTGCAGAACTATGCCAGGGACGCCTTGTCTTTACCCTGGAAGGTGGCTATGACCTCCAGGTAGCTGCTTTGTCAGTAGCAGCTACCTTTGATGTTCTCTGGGATAGCCCGGAGATAGTTGACCCTCTGGGAAAATCATCACGAGGAAAGCTTGGTGGTTTTGAAGAGCATATTGAGAAAATAAAGAAAATACACCGTATATAAAATTATCTTGGAGCGGTCCGCCTAGCTTTTGCTTTTCCGCCGTAAGGAGCAATTTTGTATACCACATTGGTTACATTCCATTTGGCAAGGCTCAACATGGATATTAATAGTAGCTTGAGGTAACTTCGTTTTGATATCTTCCTCCAGATGGTCACACATTTGGTGCACGCTCTCTAAACTGGCATTTTTAGCCATAACCAGGTGAAAGTCAATTTGACGCTGGCTTCCTGCCTTCCGCGTTCGTAGGCTGTGGAAGCCCACTACCTTATTGCAGTGTTCTTTGATCACTTCTGTAATTATCGCTTCTTCGGAAGCTGGCAATCTCTCGTCAACCAAGACACCGAATGACTTTCTGGTTAGCTGGTAGCCAGTTCGCATGATAACGACAGCTACAATTATGGCAATGATGGGATCTAAAAGGATAAAGCCAGTAAAGTGTATTATTAGTAAGCTCACTAATACAGCTACAGAAGTGTATACATCGGTGCTCAAATGCCAGGCATCTGCTTCCAGTGCTGGGGAATCTGTTGCCTGACTTACTTTATGCAATTTGCGAGATACTAAGATATTGATCACGATAGCAAGAGCCATCACTCCTATGCCAACGCCAGCTAATTGGATTGCGGTTCTCGTGATTATTCTTTGAACCGCTTCATAGATAATCCAGATGCCAGCTATGATGATAAGTATTGCTTCGATTATGCCACTGACATTTTCTACTTTGCCGTGTCCAAATGGATGCCCGGCGTCTGCCGGTTTATCTGAAATCCTGACGCTGAGGAAGGCAATCACGGCAGCAGCTAAATCCAGTAAACTGTGGATAGCCTCAGCTAGAATACTTACGCTGCCGGTAATAATACCAGCCGCAATCTTGGCTACGACTAATAGACTATTGGAAGTCACTGATAGTTTGGCAGCGCTGGTTTTAGTGGAAAACGCTTTTACTTCTTTCATGTCACCAAGATTCAGAGTCAGAACTGTGATTTATTGTAATGATAGCTTTTCCCTTGTACAAATGAGATAAACTAAAATTGTGTCTACGCGACTATGTTGGTCTCTGGATGAATGGCAGCCAGGTGGTGAGCTTTCTCCATTCACTTTTTTCCCACACCACTAGAAACTGACTGGAAATACAGATGGAGCTGTAAGTGCCAATGATAGCACCAAGAAGTAAAACCAAGACGAAATAGTGTATCGTAGCTCCGCCAAAGAGAAAAAGAGCCAGGATAACAAATAAAGTGGTCAGGGTAGTATTCAGAGACCGTCCTAGCGTTTCCACGATGCTGGAGTTCACCGTTACCGTGAAATCGGGGCTGATGTGCTTGGATATGTTTTCCCTGATACGATCAAAAATGACCACAGTATTATTGATGCTGTAGCCGACAACGGTTAGCAGCCCGGTGATGAAAAGAGCACCAATTTCTACACCAGCTAAGCAGCCCAGGATGGAAAAAATACCTATTATTATAAATACATCGTGGGTTAAGGCGATGACAGCGCATATGCCCCAGCGAAATGGCTTGGGCATGCGGCGGAATGCCCAGGCAATATAAAATAGCATGGCCACAGCGGCTATTATCACAGCGATGCCAGCATTTCTTGCTGTTTCTACACCTACTGTGGGTGATACTGCATAATAATCTGTAATCTTGGCTTGACAGCTTAAATCCGTTTCCAGCTCATTCTTTAGCTTGTCTTTTTCTTGCGACGAAATTTCCTTGAGGTGAACCAGGAAACTATCTTCACCTGCCTGCTGGATAGTTGCCTTGTCATATCCCTGCTTGGTCAATTCCTCTCGCAGTTGGCTCTGCTCAACTGGCGGATTGAATTGGAAAGTTATAGATGTGCCACCAACAAAATCAATGCCCGGCTTCAGGCCAAAAACAGCCAGGGAGATTATTCCCACGATTATCACTACTGCTGATATAAAGAAAAACCAGCTTTTCTTACTTACAAAATCGATGTCTGTCACGTCTTAACTCCATAAGCTGCCAAATTGGTAACCGCTTGCCTGCCCATAATGAGTCGAAGAAGAGTCCTGGTGATGACAATGGCGGTGAACATAGATAGAGCCACACCAATGAATAAGGTCACGGCAAAGCCTCTGACCATTAGAGCACCTAGTGAACCACCCATCCAGAAAAGAACAATGCAGGCAATGAAAGTGGTGATATTGCTGTCTCGGATAGCCGTCCAGGCACGGTTGAATCCAGCTTCGCTCGCAGCACCTATGCTGCGCCCAGCGCGTAGTTCTTCTTTAGTTCTCTCAAAGATGAGAACATTAGCATCTACTGCCATGCCTAAAGAGACAATTAATCCAGCAATGCCAGGCAGGGTAAGTGTTATTGGAATGAGCTTGAAGATGGCCAGAATGATAACACCATAAATTCCCAGGCTCAGGCAAGCTACCACTCCGAGAAAGCGATAATAAAGAATCATAAATAACAGCAAAATGACTAATCCGATTCCTGCCGCCAGTATACTTTTATTGATGGAATCAGCACCCAGGGTAGCATCAACAGTTTTCTCATATAAAGGAGCATCGGCTTGAAAAACTTTGCTGCCATCCTTCTCTGTCCACCGTCCCAACGGTACAGGCATTCTACCGGCATTGAGCAATTTTGATAGTTCTTCAGCATCTTCCAAACTTAGCCCTTCGATTTGTCCATTTTCTCTGATCACATCTATAACTATAGGAGCAATGGGATGTCCATCCGTGCCTCGAAGTGGCTCATCGCCAATGTAGATACCAAGTGGCTTGTCAATCAGACGGCTGGTGACCTGTTCTGAGAGTTTTTGTCCTGTTTCATCCCAGTGGAATATCAATAATGGTGTACCATACTGGCTTACGTTAACATAGGTGTTTTCCTTAAAATATTTACTGGAAAGAATCAGTTCAGCACCATTTACTGTGCCTTTGGCAGGAATCCAATTTCCCTCCTCATCCTGCTCTCGAAATTCAAGGAGTGCCGTACGACCAATCATTTCCTTGGCCTTTTCAATATCACTGATGCCTGGCAGTTGAATCCCAATACTCCAGCTACCTTCTTGTGTTTGTATCTCGATCACTGGTTCGGTTATTCCCAGAGCATTAATGCGCCTTGCAATTACACCCTTAACCCCCTCCATAATTGCCGCTTCGCTGCCGGGTTCAACTTGACTGAGATCAGCTTGGTAGATAAGATAACTGCCGCCTTTGAGGTCAAGCCCCAGGGATAATCCCTCCCTGCCAAGCACATTTCGGTCTAAAGGGAAGATTGACCATAGAGCAAAGCCAAATAAGACGATAATAAAGGTTAATAGATAAATATTTTTTCTCAATTAATCGTTTTTTTCTTTAAAATATTTTGCACTAGAGCTAAAGCTTCTTCCTTATTGCTTATCTCACCACTAGCCTGGGCTTCACGAACCATTGCTAGAAGCTTGCCAATCAATGGACCTGAAGTCAAATAAAAGGTTTTCATTATGTCGTTTCCGTCAATAAATTTCAAGGGGGCTGTGCGTGATTGTTGCTTCTCATGTTCCATCAATACATAATTTGCCAAGTGGCAATTTTTCCTCCATGCTTCCATGCTTACGAGAGGTCCACGGCTAGCTAGATAATCAGCCAAAGCCAGAAATAGAATATCGATCCCGGCATCGCCGGTGTCCCGGAAGTAGCGGTAAATTGCTCGTTGTGTGGGCAAGCCCTCGTTTGACATTTGAGCTGGGCGCAGGTGGTGGTAAACGAGTTTTTCCACCAGATCTATTTCTCGATGGCTGAAGCGTAATCTTTCCAAGATGCTTGCTGTCATTGTTGCTCCTTCTTTAGTGTGTCCTAGAAACCTTGCTCTGCCAGTATCATCAAGAGTTTTTGTTTTTGGCTTAGCGATATCGTGGAAAAGAGCACCTAACTTGAGTAGCGACTTGCGATTGCTGCCACCGGAAATCTCCTGAGATAGGTGGGCCTCTATGATATCGGACCACGGAGTGGTAGCTAACATTTCTTCGTTACCATAGTCCCAGGTGTTTTCTCTGATTAAGAATTCTACACATGCCACTGTTTGCCGGGAATGTTCGAAGACATCCCAAAAATGTGCTGTGGGTTGTTCTACCCCCTTGCTCTCAGCCAGTTCAGGGACCAGTGCTGTAAGTAAACCCAGCTTGTCCAGATAGTGTAAATAATAAGCGGTGCGGGGCAGATTGAACAGTCGCAGCAATTCTTCTCTTACTCTCTCGTTAGCAGCTTCGGCGATAGACTTACAGTGGAGGCGGATGAGAGTTTCTGTGGTTGGCTCTATGGTAAAATCAAGCTCGGCGGCAAGACGAACTGCCCGGAGTAATCTAATGGCATCGTTGGCAAAAACTTGATCACTTACCACTCTGATTACTTTATTTTCTAGGTCCTTTCTTCCCTGGAAAGGATCTGAAGGATTCAATTGGGAAGCTTCAGTTAATTGACCAAGCTCTACTGCCATAGCATCTATAGTGAAATCACGTTGGACAAGGTCAGACTCAATACTGCCAGAAAAAGAGGAGAAATCGAAATGCCGTTCATGCTCTTTATCAATTATTACTCTGGCTATGCCATTGACTTCATCAAGCAGTACAAATCTGCCATTAAAGTTTTTGCTTACTTCATCAGCTATGCTTAAAGCATCTCCCTCGACAGCAATATCCACATCGTTGCTTTGTTTCCCTGAAAACCAATCGCGAATAAAGCCGCCTACAATGTAAGCACGACAGTTTTTTTGAGCCAGAAATTCGTGCAATTTATTCAGTGTGGAGATTAAGCTAGCAGCTTGAGAAACAGACATTGAAGCATATTATAGCTTAGAATGATGCCATTGCAAAGGGATCGAATTTAGATACCTGTGTATGAATGCTTGTCAACACATCTATAAACCTGCAGTCTTTAATTATCTATGCTGGTGGTGGGAACTGGAGCCTTCCGTGGATAGACCAGTTTGGAAAGCCAGATGCTTATTTCATAGAGAGCAATTATGGGCAGAGCCATGAGTGACTGATTAACGGGGTCTACAGTAGGTGTGATGATGGCAGCAAGGATGAAGGCAGCTAACACTGCCCATTTTCTGCCGTGGGCAAGTTTCTGTGGGTTAACCACTCCTAACTTGGCCAATAAAGTGATGACTACGGGAATTTCAAATACCAATCCCACGGCCAGTAGCAGCCTAGCCACAATTGAGACATAATTACCTACAGTTATCATTGGCTTGGCAATATCGCCGCCAAAAGTAAGGAGAAATTTAAGTGCCGGTGGCAAGAATACGAAGTAGGCAAAACAGACACCAGCGGCGAAGAGCAAAACAACTATGGGCAGGGAGAAATAAACATATTTCCTTTCTTTTTCTTTGAGCGCTGGAGAGATGAACATTACCAGGTGATAGATAAGATAAGGTAAGACCAGAGCTATGCCACAGTAAAGGGCTACTTTGATGTAGGTGCCAATCATCTCGGTAACTTGAATGAAGACTAAATCCAGGCCTTGGGCTCTTGACTTGAGGATGCGGAAAATGTAAGGAGTTAAAGGAAAGGCAACAATTATTGCTATACCAATTGCTATTGCTGACTTGATTAGCCGGCTGCGTAGTTCCAGTAAGTGCGCGCTAAGCGTCAGCTTTTTTTCTTGTTCCACTGAGAGTTGTTTTTATTATCCTCGCTAGCATCAAATTCTCTGACTGCTGTTACCTTGAAATCGCTCCAGGATTTCTGGAGCCAATGAATTCCTTTGCCTAGCTCTCGGGCTATTGTGGGCAATTTTTGAGGACCAACGACGATAAAGGCAATGAGCAAAACAAGCAATACTTCCCAAAAGCCCATATTAACTTCTTCTTTAAGGGCAGGAGGTTATTTTTTTTCTGCTGGTTTTTTCGTCGTTTTTTTGGTGCTTTTATCCTCATCTACCTCACCTTGGCTTGCTTTGCGGAATTCTCTTATACCTTGACCAGCAGAACGGAATACCTGTGGTAGCTTGCCTGCACCAAAGATGATGAGGACAACGACCAAGATGAGGATTATTTCCCATGGACCTGGTGGTCTCATTGCTCCTCCTTATCAGCTAGCCTAGCAGCAATTGTAGGTTTTGTCAATTTCCCCGAACCTGGCCTTTTTTTGAGTCAGTGAATTCTTATGGTCGAACGTTAGCTAATTCACATTGGGGTGTAGGTGGACAAACAGGCTCGATGACGGTAATATTATACCTTTATATCAGGAGGTGATGATGGAGCTAACGCGAAGAGATTTTCTAAAGCTTTCTGGTGGAGGTGTGGTTGGAGCTGCCTTTCTGGGAATGTTCAGCCCCGACTCTCTTCTGGAAGCGGTTCCCATAGACATCCCGCTCAGGAAGGAAAAGATTGGCGAGAAAACGACAATATGTCCTTACTGTGCCGTAGGTTGTAGTCTTATAGTGGCTTCTGTGGATGGTAAAGCCATAAATATTGAGGGGGATCCTGACCACCCTATTAATGAAGGTTCTTTGTGTAGTAAAGGTTCTGCTCTTATTCAAGTGGTTAATAATACTAGACGGCTGAGCAAAGTCCTGTATCGAGCACCTGGAGCTTATGAGTGGCAGGAAAAATCGTGGGATTGGGCTATAGAACGCATTGCCCGCAATATCAAGAAAACGCGAGACGAAAACTGGACACATAAGGATGGAAATAGTCGTGTTGTTAATCGCACCGAGGCTATAGCAAATGATGGCAGCGCTGCAGTCAACAACGAAGAGGCTTATCTGATTACAAAACTTTGCCGTACCATGGGTATGACCTATATTGAACATTGTGCCCGACTCTGCCATTCTTCTACGGTAGGTGCTCTGGGTTCGTCATTTGGACGAGGTGCGATGACCAATCACTGGATCGACCTCAAGAATAGCGACTGCATAATGATAATTGGCAGCAATGCTGCCGAGAACCATCCACTATCCTTCAAGTGGATTACAAAGGCGATGGAAAAAGAGGCAAAACTCATTAGTGTTGACCCTCGCTTTACCAGGACATCTTCCAAGGCGGATATCTACGCCAAACTGAGATCTGGCACCGATGTAGCATTCATCGGTGGCATGATTAAGTATGTCATTGAAGACATTGAGAGGCATCCTGAAAACTACAATATGACCTATATTAAGGAATATACCAATGCAACTTTGCTGATAGACCCTAAATTTAGGGGGCCTGCAGATTTGGATGGTCTGTTTTCTGGTTATAATGCAGACAAGAGAAGTTATGATAGGTCAACCTGGGTATATCAGTTAGATGGTAAAGGTATTCCTAAGAGGGACCTTTCCCTTAAAGATTCAAATTGTGTCTTTCAAATTCTCAAGAAGCATTTTTCCCGCTATGATGTTGATACGGTATGCAGCATTACGGGAACACCCAAAGATGTTTATCTCAAGGTTAGCAAGACATATGCGATGACAGGTAGAGCTGATAAAGCTGGTACGATCATTTATGCTATGGGGGCAACGCAGCACACCAACGCTGTTCAGATGATTCGTTCCTATGCTATATTGCAGTTGCTGCTGGGGAATATCGGGGTGGCAGGTGGTGGAATCAATGCTGCCCGGGGGCAGTCCAATGTTCAGGGTTCAACTGACCATGCTATTCTCTATCATATCCTTCCTGGCTATCTCAAGACGCCCAGTCCTGAGGATGTGGATCTGAAGACTTATCTCAAGAATCATACTCCTACGAGTAATGATCCCTTGAGTGCTAACTGGTGGCAGAACTATAAGAAATACATTGTCAGTCTGCTCAAAGCCTGGTATGGGAATGCGGCTGAGGCTCCCGATTTCGCTTATGAATATTTAGCCAAGGTTGAAGGAAATCATTCACACATTGCTATAACTGAAGCGATACACAAAGGCATAATAAGAGGCCTTCTTTCTTGGGGACATAACACTGCTGTTTCTGGCCCCAATGGCAATATGGAGAGAGCGGACCTTGCTAAACTTGACTGGCTGGTAGTGCCAGAACTCTGGGAATCTGAAACCGCTGCTTTCTGGAAAAGGCCCGGGGTTGACCCTGGGCAGATAAAGACTGAGGTTTTTCTTCTTCCTGCTAAAGCTTCGTTGGAAAAAGAAGGTAGTATTACCAACAGTGGCAGGTGGAGCCAGTGGCGCTATGAATGTTGCCAGGCTCCAGGTATGGCACAAACCGATCTCTGGATATTGACCAAGCTCGCTAAGAAGCTAAAGGGCCTGTATGCTCAAGAAGGTGGTGCCTATCCTGATCCCATCCTGAATTTGACCTGGGATTATGGGGATGAGCCTGATGTTCATAAGGTAGCTAAGGAAATCAATGGATATGATCTAACAACCGGGAAACTTCTTCCCAGCTTCACTAAACTCAAAGATGATGGCACTACGTCATCTGGCAATTGGCTCTATTGTGGCAGTTATACTGAGACTGGTAATATGGCAGCTCGACGTGATCTTATGCCTGACAAGTTTAATATCGGACTCTATCCCGGCTGGGCATGGTGCTGGCCTGTAAATCGTCGCATTCTTTACAATAGGGCTTCAGTTGACCTTGACGGCAAGCCGTGGAATTCCACGATACCAGTTGTTGTATGGAACCCATGGCGTTCTGTATGGGAAGGTGATGTGCCTGATGGAGGCTGGCCTCCAATGTCTCAAAAAGGAACGAGACTTCCCTTCATTATGACGTCTGAGGGGTGGGGGCATCTCTTTGCCCCAGGCAAGGCTCTTAAAGATGGCCCGATGCCGGAGCATTATGAGCCGTGGGAAAGTCCTGTAAAGAACTTTATGTCTGGCACTCAGAATGACCCCGTGGTTACAATTTGGAAATCTGACATGGATTTCACAGGTAGCCCTGATAAATATCCCATTGTTTGTACTACTTTCCGTGTCTCAGAACATTGGCAGGCAGGGCAGATGTCGAGAAATTTGCCCTGGCTGGTGGAACTCATGCCTGAAATGTTTGTTGAGATAGGTGAAGAACTGGCTCGTGAAAAAGGTATTGGATATGGGCAAAAGGTTATTGTGGAATCGGCAAGAGGTAAAATAGAAGCGGTGGCTATGGTTACCAAGCGTTTTAGCCCCTTTATGATTGACGGGAGAAAGGTTCATGAGATTGGTATGCCCTGGCATTGGGGATACATGGGACTGTCTACCGGTGACAGCGCCAACCTGCTTACTGCTAATATAGGTGATGCCAATACCACAATTCCTGAATACAAAGCTTTCTTGTGCAATGTAAGAGCGAAGTAAAGTAATAAGGTATTAATGTAAATGTGGAGATGTTATGGCAAAGTTGGTTACATTTTTAGTAATGGAGGGAAATGATGGCTAAGGCGATGCTGATGGATGTTACTAGGTGTATTGGTTGTCGTGCATGTCAGATTGCTTGCAAGCAGTGGCATGATCTTCCAGCGGTGCATACCACTAACCTAGGGACCTATGAGAATCCACCTGACCTTTCGGCTGATACCTGGACCAGAATCGAATTCAGGGAACTTGATGATCATGGCACCTTGAAATGGCTTTTCAGCAAACATCAGTGTATGCACTGCACTGATGCGGCATGCGTCAATGTTTGTCCTACAGGTGCTCTGAAGCGTGATCCATATTTTGGCTTTGTCACTTACAAGAGAGATAAGTGCAGTGGTTGTGGTTATTGTATTGAGTTTTGCCCCTTTCACATTCCCCGGAAGGATGAACACGCTAATAAACTGCTTGGTACGGGGTTGATGGGGGGTAAGTGTGACTTTTGTTTTGACCGTGTAAGCAATGGTGTGGAACCTGCCTGTGCTAAAGCTTGTCCTACGGGAGCAATAACATTTGGTGAGCGTGATGATTTGATAAGAGAAGGAAGACAAAGGGTAATGACTCTGAAAAAAAACTATCCTGATGCCAATCTTTATGGGGAGCGAGAGTTAGGAGGGTTGCACATGCTCTATGTGTTTGCTGAACGTCCTTCGGTTTATGACTTTCCCGAAAATCCAGAGATGCCTGCTGCTGCTATCTCATTGCCTATTGAGAAATGGACAGGAGTAGGTCTTGGTTTGCTGGCAGGGGCGGGTATACTTACAGCTTCTGTCGTTGCTCGAGCAAGGATGATTCAAGAGGAGAAGCAAAATGTCAAAGAATAAGACTGAAAAAGGCTTCTGGGCAGCTATTTTCCCCACCATTGGGAGTGTCATAGGAACTTTTCTTTATGATTACTTTTTTGATGATCCTAAGAGGCCAGGTATTATGCGCTTTAGCTTCCCTGCGAGGACACTCCACTGGGTAACTGCAGTGCTGATTATATTACTTGGATTTACCGGGCTGATTCTTTTCGTTCCCGGTTGGGGGACGATTGCGGTGGCAGGATGGACTCGTATCATTCATCGGATTTGCGTTTACATTTTTTCAGTTGTTTTGTTGCTCTATTTTGTCACTTATCGTAAAAACTGTTTGGATTATATAAAAGAATCTTTTACCTGGACACGGGAGGACCTTGGCTGGCTGAGAGCAGCAGTTGATTATTATCTTGGTGGTGAAGAAAGCAAAATGCCTCCTCAAGGGCGTATAAACCCTGGGCAAAAGATCTGGCAACTTATTACCATCCTTTGTGGCGCAATCTTCTTTATAACTGGGGCCATCATGACCTTTGCCAAGGGTGCTGTGGCTCCAGGTGTCTTCCAGTGGTGTGTCTTCACCCATGACATTGCTTTTATCATTGGTGGCTGTATGCTCATAGTACATGTTGTTTTAGGTGCCCTCCATCCTAGAATGAGTGAATCACTTCGCTCTATGATAACAGGCAAAATATCTGTACAGTATGCCAAGAGTCATTATGGTAAATGGTATGAAAAAATATCCAAGAAACAAGCTTGAAGCATGACTACACTGGTGGATAGTAAGGTAATAGAGCAACTGGCGAAATGGAAGCAGCGTGCCCCAAACTATATAGAGCTTCACCAAAACCTTTTGCAGCTTGAAGTAGAGCATTCCTATCTGCCCATATTGGATAGGCACATTTCTGAAATTTCCAAGCGATTTGCTCAGGCTAATTTTATTCTCCAGTTTGAAGATTTATTTCCTGACTGGCCAGTATTGGAAAGACTGTTCCGTGAGGCAATTTCGATAATTGGTAGATATTTTCCCAGCACTGTTTCCACCGCCCCTGCAATGGAGAAACTTATCACGCAGCCTTTACGTATGAAAGCAGCAGCCCGAGATTGGTATCATTATTCCTTGTCAAGTGAGATTGCTAATGAGCTAAAGGTTAAGCAAGAGACGGTTTCCTTCTGGTTTAAAGCCGCTTTCCATCCTATACTCGTCAGATATTCAGAAGTGCTATCGCCTTTGGTGAACCAAAATTCCTGGCGAAAATGTATATGCCCTGTTTGCGGAGGCAAACCAGATTTTGCCTTTCTTGATAAGGAAGCGGGTGCCAGATGGCTGGTATGCTCTCGCTGTGATACTGAATGGCTCTTTTTCCGGCTGAAGTGTCCTTTCTGTGGTAATCAAGACCAGGATACGCTGGTTTATTTCACTGATGTGAGGAAGTTATACCGACTTTATACTTGTGAGCGATGTCGAAGCTATATCAAAGCTATTGATTTACGCTGTGCAGAAGATGAGATACTGTTTCCCTTGGAGCGTATTCTTACTCTTGATCTGGATAGGCAAGCAGTTGAGACGGGATATAGACAAGAATTGGTGGCTACTGAATTTGTGGGGAGTTGAATTAATAAACCCGCAGTGCAAAGTGAAAATGTCTGGTTTTCTCCGATTGAAGGAATGAGAATGGCAGTTTATAATTTGGAAAATACAGGAGGTGGACGATGCTTGTGCGCGATGTTATGACAGCTAATGTAGTTACTATAACAGAAGATACCACTGTCTACGATGCTCGTGAGGTTATGCGCTCCCATAAAATTGAGCGCTTGCCTGTAGTTGAGGAAGACAAACTTCTGGGTCTATTGACCAAGAACGAAGTGCTAAAAGCCTTACCTTCTCCAGGTATGGCTCGGAGTATGTGGGAACTCACCATGATCTTGCACAAAATGAAAGTAAAAGACATTATGAAAACTAGAGTAATCACTGCTAATCCTGATATGACTGTAGAAAGCGCTGTCGCTCTAGCGCAGCATAGAAAAATTGGTTGCCTTCCCGTAATGGAAAATAGCAAGCTGATAGGTATAGTTACTACCAATGATTTCTTCTACAGAATTTTGAATCCGCTGCTTGGCATAGGGCAAAAGGGCATGCGTATATCTGTTGACCGCTGTGGTGATGCCAAAAATATGCAAAAAGTGCTGGGCTGCATTGGCAAGCATAGCATAAAGATAGTTAGCATACATTCTCTTCCTTCGAGCGAGAAAGGTAGAAGTGACTTGATTATTCATTTGGATACTGAAGATGCCAGACAAATCATAACAGAACTCAGAAGCATGGATTATTCAGTCAAAATGAGACCACATCAACTAAGTTACTGACTATTACAAAGCTAATGAGAATAAAATTCAGCGTAATGTGTAGAAAGGTGCATCATCTTCATGAAGGAAGTTACCAGTAGTGTAGAAGCTCTCGAGATTGAAGCCGAGAGGATACTTGAAGAAGCTAAGGCTAAAGCTAATGAGATCCTTCTTGCATCTGAGAAAGAGGTTGAGAAAATTCTCTCCTCTAAATTGCCTTTGGGAAAAGTCAAGATAGAGTGTGATAACATCGTAGATAAAGCCAAGGTTGAGGCTGAGGGGAAAATCGGAGATTCTGAGAAAAAAGCTTCTGAAATTAACACCGGCACAGATGAGAAAATGGAAGAAATTGTAGCGCATATCGTGGCTATTGTTGTGGGGCGAAGCTGATATGATGCCTTTAATTGTCAATACACCTGACCCTATGCTTAAAGCCAGGGTAATAACTGTTAAGGATTATTCAGATAAGGCACTGAAGACTTTACATAAAATTGGCGTGTTACATGTTGAAGAGAGTGAGGAATTAAAGCCCATTGATAGAGATGCTATTGAATATGAAAGAAGGGAAGTTGCTGAGTTACTGACATATATTGATGATGTATTAACCTATATACCAAGAGGGGAGAAAGTATTTCTAGGTGAAGATGTAGAAGTTATATATACCAGACCCTTTAGTGAAGTTGATAACGAAGTAAAATCATTATGCAACAAGCTTGCCAATATGCACCGGAGCGCTGTTAAAGTTAATGAGGAAGTTCACAGGTTAACCGAACTAAAAAACTATCTGGGTTATCTTGAACAACAAGCTGACATTAGCTTGAGAAGTCTAAACTTTTCTGGAAGTTACCTTTTTTCCAGGGTCTTCGTGCTTCCAAACGAAATATATGAGACTATGTATCCTGACCTTGAGGATCGCCTGTTTGAAAGTATTGCTACCGTGGTGGGAGATGAAACTGTCTTTTATGTAATTGCTAAAGTTGATGACCAAGAAGCCATAGAGTCTACAGTGAAAGAAGAAGGGGGTCAGATTCTTGAAATGCCGGATGAAGATTTGACACTGGGGGAATTCCTTGAGTTAGCTGAAGGCAGAATTCTTAGCCTTGAGGAAGAACTGACAGAACTTTATGCAGAGATCGAAAGCAAAACCCGAGAGAATTTAGAAAAGCTTGTTCTCTTTAGAGAAGCATTGGTGGCAGAAAATGAAAGGTTATCAGTTCTGAAGAAGGCTTGTGAAGCGAAGTATATCATGTTAATCGAGGGGTGGATTCCAGAGAGCAATGCTGAGGCTGCGATTTCGGAAGTTAAGGAGAACATAGACTATGTGTTTATTGACACTAGGAAGCCAGAACAAACAGAAGAACCTCCCACGAAAATGAGGAATCCCGCCGGGCTTAAGCCATTCCAGGTTATCGTAAACTTATTTGGCGTCCCAAAGTATGGTGAATGGGATCCTACACCAATAATAGCCTATTCCTTTGCTTTTTTCTTTGGCCTCATGCTGGGCGATGTAGTTTATGCTGCCCTCATTATATTATTCGCAAGGTATGGCTTACATTTCTTTGTTGATGACCCAGAATCTGAAGGTGTTAAGTTGTTTCAGAGAATACTGTATATAAGTAGTGGCGTCGCCATCGTTATTGGTATGCTTACCGGAACCTACTTAGGAAACTTCTACACATTTTTCGGAATAGAGACTTTAGCTCTTGCAAAAGGTGTGGAGCAGCTACTTGGGAATTGTATGTACTTCATAGTATTTTCATTAATAATTGGTCTCATTCATGTAAACATAGGCCATGTGCTGGCGCT